>Ga0209692_10002929_pt1 | contig 17340 bp, 8 predicted proteins | sample tdDd472_FD_187129 | JGI IMG/M metagenome (GOLD analysis project Ga0209692, IMG submission 187129) | Marine sediment microbial communities from the Atlantic coast under amendment with organic carbon and nitrate - tdDd47.2 (SPAdes)... | ecosystem: Environmental > Aquatic > Marine > Coastal >...
AGCAGCATGGCGTCCTCACCGGCGTTGTCGATGAGGTGCTGGAACGCCTCGAGGCCGTCCTCGACGGCGCCGGACAGCATCGCGATGATCGCGGTGAACCGCGCCGAGAAGTGCGGGTCGTCGGTGACGAGCGGGGTGACCGCCTTGAGCAGCTCGGTGGCGTCGTCCCACTGCTCGACGAGCAGGTAGTCGTTGAGGATCTCGACGCCGATCTCGCCGTAGTCGAGCGCCGGGTGGCCCTCGGGGTTGTGCACGAGGCGAAGGGCGAGCTCGAGAAAGCGCGCCTCCTCGTCGTGGTCACTGAGCGACTGGGCGGCGGCCCACCGCTGCAGGTCCGTGAGCGCCTCGACGTCCAGCGAGTCGAGCTCCTCGAGGCTCATGTCGAGGATCGCGTCGTGCAGCGCGACCTCGTCGTCGTCGAGGGTGTCCCAGTCGTAGTCCGTGTACCCGAGGGCTTCGGCCGGATCGTCCGTGTATTCGACGTCGTCGTCGTGGGGCGGGTGCTCGCTCATGCCAGGCTCCGTCGTGGGCGCGCGGATCGCGCGCGAGGGATGCACGCCCCTCGCACGGCGCCGTGGGGCGGTCAAGCCGAGGATGGCGTGCCCGTCGTTTCTGACGATCCGTCGCGCACTGTCAGCGGGCTGACACCCCGACGCGTCTGCAAAACACCCCTGTCGTCGGGGGGTTGTAGGCCACGCTTCGATGCCGGGCAGGTGGCATGAGCGTTGCAAAACCTGTGGGGTGTCGATACGCCTGTGACACAGCCCGTAACAGACCTGTCGCGCTCTGGCCCTTGCGCGAACTCCCGTGGAGTGACGATGAAGCGTGCACGTTTTGCCCTGAAGGCGATGGCCTTCGTTCTTGCCGTCGTCGCGGCGGGTTGCGCCCAGCAGGTCGGTGACATCGACCGGACGCAGCCCAACGCGCTCGAGAAGGCGATGTTCCTCGATGGCGAGTTCTACATTCGCCAGACCGTGTCGGACGTCCCGGCGACGAGCAGCGCGCTCTTCACCGGGTACACCTTCGACACCGAGCGGATCCGCTGGGTGATCAGCGAAGACTACCTGATGGCGTACCGCTCCTACGAGTACGTCCCGGGTTCGTCGGACCGTGTCGCGTACGACCCCGAGGGCAACCCGGTCGACTCGATGGTGGACGACAACGGCTACATCGCCGGTGGCGGGTTCTACGGCCAGCCGATCGCGGCGTATCCGATCACGAGCCACTTCGACATCCAGCGCCAGTACAACAGCGCGACCGGCGAGCAGTCGAACGTGATCTCCGAGAACACGTCCGATCGCCCGTGGTACGAGCGCGACTACATGCGCGTCGACTGGGGCTCGAACATCATCGACGCGTGGACCTTCCTCGACCACTCGATGGCCAGCACCCAGTACGTCGGTGAGGGCCACGGGGGCGACGACGAGATCCGCTTCGTCAACGACGAGGAGTCCGGTGCGCTCGAGTACATGGACTTCGTGACGCGCCTCTACATGGCGCCGTCGCTGCTGGCGTGCATCTACGTGCAGAACGGCTACGGCGTCGGTGACTGCGTCGGCCAGCAGGTCGAGGTCCGGACGAGCGTCCTGCGCGTGCCCGACACCGTCACCTACGAGCCGCTCTACTACGACGACGTCGACATGAACCGGTTCGGGTACTTCCGCACCGAGCGCGTCTCGTACGACCGCCGCCGCGGCGCGACCGTCGACGGGCGCATCCTGCTCGGCAACCGCCACGACATCTGGGTCGACGCGTGGCAGCGCAACGCCGACGGCACCGTCGCGCGGGACGGCGAGGGCAACCCCCTCGCGCTGCCCTTCGCTGAGCGTCAGGCGCAGCCCATCGTGTACCACCTCTCGCCGTACTTCCCCGAGGCGCTGCTGCCGTACGCTGCGGAGATGGCCGAGGGGTGGGACCAGGTGTTCCGCCGCGCGGTCGCGGCCGCGCAGTTCGATGGCGACGAGTCGAAGTGGCAGGACGTCCGCCCGATGTTCATGCTCTGCCAGAACCCGGTCACCGCCGCGCCCGTGTGGCCGATGGGCGACGAGGGCCTGGCGTTCGCCGGCGACTGTGGCGAGGTCGGCACCGAGGTGCTGATCGGCGACCTGCGGTACGACGTCGTCTACTGGGTCACCAACCCCCAGCAGTCGGGTCCGCTCGGGTACGGCCCCTCGGCCGCCGACCCGGTCACCGGTGAGATCATCTCGGGCACCGCGTACGTCTACGGCGCGTCCGTCGACACCTACGCCGAGTCGAGCCTCGACCTGATCCGATTCGTGAACGGTGACCTCGAGGACGACGACCTTCAGGACCCCGAGTACATCCGCAACGCAGTGCGCGAGCGGCGTCAGCCGGTCGACCCGCGGATGCGCGGCATGATGGAGAACCCCGAGCTCGCCAACATGGAGCTGCAGGTCGATGCGGCCGCTACGCTCGTGTCGGGCGAGGCGCGTGAGCGGGTCATGGCGCTGCGCGAGGACTTCCAGGCCGATGGCATGCTCGACACCCTGCAGCAGAGCGCCGGCTGGTCCGAGCGTCGTGCGGAGCGGATCCGCGAGTCCGGCGTCGACCTGCTCGCGATCAACGACGAGCAGCTCGCGATCTGGGGCCACGACCCGACGCAGGGCGTCTCGGACGAGCAGCTCGAGGCGGTGCGCCTCTCGACGTGGATGGCGAACAACACGCCGAACGCCATCCGGGCGCGAGAGAACGCCCTCAGCCGCGACTGCGTGATGCTCGCCGACTCGTTCGACGACGCGATCCTGGGCATCGCCCGCGCCTACGAGGGGCGCACGGACTACGACGTGATGTACGAGGAGATCCGTGGCCTCATCTTCAAGGCGGTCATGGAGCACGAGGTCGGCCACACGATCGGCCTGCGCCACAACTTCGGCGCCTCGTGGGACGCGCTGAACTACATGGACGAGTTCTGGGACGCGAAGCAGGAGGGCTATCCCGCGGTGGCCGACGACGGCTCGATGGAGATCGTGCCGTTCCGCGCGCCGCAGACCCTCGGCGAGCAGTTCGGTATCGCCTCGCAGACCGACGCCCAGATCGACGCCCGGATGCGCGAGTACCAGTACAGCTCGATCATGGACTACTCGTCGTCGTTCAACACCGACTTCGGCGGCATCGGCCGCTACGACTCGGCGGCCATCCTCTACGGCTACACGAGCGGCGCCGAGGGCGCGGACGTGCGCCAGGGCTACGTCGAGGTGTGGCAGAACCTGCCCGCCGCGGCCGAGGACCTGCTGCGTGGCTTCGACGAGCGCCGCGGCATCGGCTACTACCACCCGCTCGAGATCTACCACTACTCGACGCTCGTCGAGTCGATGGGCTCGACGCCGGCCGAGATGGTCGAGAACCTGCGGGACCGCTCGCTGGTGCGCCTCGATGACCACCTCGAGACCTTCGACGGCATCGAGGTCCCGTACATTTTCTGCTCGGACGAGTTCCGTGGCACGCGCCAGCACTGCCGGACGTGGGACCGCGGCGCCGACCCGATGGAGCAGACGCTCGACTACATCGACCGGTACCGGGGCTTCTACTACTTCGACACGTATCGGCGGGAGCGCCTCGGCTGGTTCGCCGGCAGCGCGGGCTCGCGCATCGGCGGTCGGCTCTTCTTCCCGCTCGTCGACGGCTACCAGCGCTGGCTGCTCAACGTCGCGGTCAACCCGGGCAGCCGGGACCCGATCCTCGAGAACCAGTGGACGTTCTCGGCCTACGCGGGCCTGAATCTGCTGGCCGAGGCGGCGACGACGCCGAACTACGGCTCGTACGTGCTCTCGGATGACGGCACCGAGTACCAGCTGATCAGCTACGGCGAGTCGAGCGACGCGGACATCTACATCCCCGAGGGCGAGGGTCGCCGTCGGTGGAGCCGGTACGATGCGGACATCGGCTACAACTACGCGCGCTACCCGCTCGCGGCCGGCCACTACTGGACGTACGTGAACGCGCTCTTCGCGCTGACCAGCGCCGAGACGAGCTTCGCGGGCGTCGAGGTCGGCCAGTTCGACACGACGTACCTCATCCCGCCGTACCTCGTGTTCGCCGAGGAGCTCACGCGCCTGTTCAATGGCATCATTCGCGGCGACAACCGCTCGTTCTCGCCGATCGCGACGACGACGGCGCGCGGCGTCGCGCTGCAGTACCGCCCGATGCTGACGCTCGGGCTGAACACCGGCGACCTGATGGATCCCGAGACCGGCGGCATCGTGGACGCGGACCTGGTGATGAACCGGGACCCGAACTACGAGCCGACGAGCCCGGTGGTCGACAGCCGGATCGGCTTCTCGGAGTCGGTCAACGCGCTGATCTTCTCGATGAGCTCGTTCACGTCGAACTACAGCACGCGCTTCGTCGACCAGGGCCGCATCTTCGAGCTGCGCGCTGGTGACATCCTCGAGGTGGCCGAGGGGTACGAGATCATCCAGTTCTGCGACCCGACGCCCGGCGGCATCGGCAAGTGCTACGCCGCGTACCAGTCGATGGGCGAAGGCGAGCTCTCGCTGGCGGTCGACTTCGTGCTCGAAGGCCAGCGCCTCGAGGCGGAGTGGTGGGACGCGATCGAGAACAACCGCGACACGTCGTCGCTGGCGTTCCAGATCGACGACCTGCTGACGGACATCAACATCGTCCGCGACCTGCACGACGTCTTCCAGCGCGTGTTCTGAGTTTGTGGCCTGCGCAGCACGGGGGCCGTTGGCCCCCGGCGCGCAGGCGTTCGCCAGTGTTGGTTGGCCTGCGCAGGCGCCGCCCATACGACGCATCCCTCTGGACGATTCAAGGACGCGCTCAGGGGCGGCGCCCCGCGCCGCCCATACGATGCATACCTCCGGGCGGCGCGGGGCGTACGGGCGGCGCGGGGCGCCGCCCCTGAGCGCAAAGGCACGCAGTTGGCGATGTGCGGCGATCGTGGCGATGGACGTGCGCTGCAATCTTCCGCACGTTCTTCTCTCCCTCAGGGGCGGCGCCCCGCGCCGCCCATACGACGCATACCTCCGGACGATTCAAGGACGCGCTCAGGGGCGGCGCCCCGCGCCGCCCATACGACGCATACCTCCGGACGATTCAAGGACGCGCTCAGGGGCGGCGCCCCGCGCCGCCCATACGACGCATACCTCCGAACGATTCGAGGATGCGTTCGATCGTCCCCTTCGCTTCGCGCGCCTCGACGTTCGGGCGTCGACGCGGCACCCTTGGCGCGTGAACGCGACGCCTGCCAGACCTGCCCCTGATCCGTCGACCCGCCGTCGGCTCGCGTGGACGTGGGCGGCGCTCGCAACCAGCGTCGGGCTCGTCATCGCGAAGTGCGCTGTCTTCGCCGTGACCCGGTCGACCGGCGCGATGTCCGACGCGCTCGAGTCGGTCATCAACATCGTGACCAGCGGGTTCGCGGTGTACGCCGTCTGGCTCGGCGGCAAGCCCGGCGACCATGATCACCCCTACGGTCACGGGCGCATCGAAGACATCTCGGTCGCCGTCGAGGGCGTGCTCGTGTTCGGGGCCGGGGCGGCGATCTCGATCGTCGGCGTTCGGCACCTGTTCGAGCCGCCAGCCCTGCAGAACCTCGACGCAGGCGCCATCGCGTTCGCGATCATCGGCGCCGTCACGTTCATGGCCGCGCAGGCGCTCGTTGCCGCCGGTCGTCGATACGACACCCCCGCGCTCGTCGCCGACGGCGAGCACCTGCGTGCGGACGCGGTGACGACCCTCGGGGTGCTCATCGGCCTCGTGCTCGTGCGCCTCACCGGGCTCGTGGTGCTCGACGCGCTCGTCGCGCTCGCCATCGCGGCGTGGCTGCTGTGGACGGGCGGCAGTCTCGTGCGTCGGGCGCTTCGCGGACTGATGGACGAGGTCGATCCCGAGCGGATGGCTGCGGTCGCCGACGGCCTGGAGAAGGCACGGCAGCCCGGATGGCTCGCCCCGCACCGGGCGCGGGTGCATCGGCTCGGGCCAAAGTCACACGTCGACATCCATCTCGTCGCGCCCCGGTACTGGTCGCTCGAACAGGCCCACGAAGTCACCGAACGCGTCGAGGACGCCCTGCGCGAGGTGCTCGGCGCGCAGAGCGAGGCGAACGTGCACATGGAGCCGTGCACCGACATGAACTGCCCGCGGTGCGACGTCGAGGACTGCCCGATCCGGGCCGCTGCGTTCGCCGGTCGCGCGCCGTGGACGGCCGCGGACATCGCGCAGATTCACCGTCGTACCGTCCCGCCGAACGCGCTCCCGTCCGAGACGACCACGACGGACTGAACGCGAATCCGTGCGCCGCGTCGACGGCACACCGCGAGGTCGATCAGGGCCGGATGCAGACGCCGGTGCCGCTCGGCCAGCCGGTGACGCTGGCGCAGACCTCGCCCCCGGGGCAGGCCGGCGCGCGGGTGTTGCAGAACGGCTCGCAGAAGTAGCCTCCGGCTTCGGACCCGACGCACGCCGTGCCGCGGGTGCACGGCGACATCCCCGGCTCGCCGCACCGCCCCCCGGACGGGGTCTCGCCGTTGTCGAAGCACCGGAACATCGTCGTCGCGCTGCGGGTGTCGCGGTACGAGTCGCACCGCTCGTCGACCGCGCAGTTCTGGCGCAGCGGGTCGCACGTCGGGTGGTAGGCGCAGAGGTCGACGAGCTCGACCTCGTCGGCGCCGTTGAGCGTCAGGTTGCAGATCGTGTTCATGTCCGCGCAGTCGGAGTCCGTCGCGCACATTTCGTGGCATGTGTTCACGCCGTCGACGTCCCACTCGACGCAGAGCGCGCCGGCGGTGCAGGTGTCGGACACGCCCGCCGGGCCGACACACGGGTCGCGCAGCCCGTCTTCACCGTCCTCGGCGCAGACAAAGCGCTCGTCGGGATTGAACGAACACTTCGCGCCGGCGCGGCAGGTCTGGGTGACGGGGTTGCAGGGCAGGGGGCACACCGCGTCCGAGCCCGAGCAGTCCTCGTCGATGCGGTTGTCGCACTCGTCGATCGCTGCGGGGTTCACGTCGGGGTTGTCGTCGTTGCAGTCCTCGCCAGCGCGCGGGCAGCGTCCGGCGCCGAAGTAGCCGTCTTCATCCACGTCGGCGCACACGTCGATGCAGCGCCCGCCGGAGCACTCCTGAAACGCGACGCACTCGATGCCGCAGCCACCGCAGTTGAGCGGGTCGGTGTCGAGCTCGGTCTCTTCGTCGACGAGGCGGTCGCAGTCGTTGTCGGCGTCGTCACACACCTCGACGGCCCCGGGGAACGCGTCTTCGTCGAGGTCGTCGCAGTCGCCGCCGCGGGCCACCCACCCGTCGCCGTCCGGCGGGCAGCCTTCGCGCCCCGTCCGGTCGTCGCCCCAGGTGTCGCCGTCGGCGTCGCGGTACACGAGCCCTTCGGCGTCGTCGGCGACCTCGTTGCAGTCGTTGTCGACGCCGTCGCAGACCTCGGGGGCCTCGGGGTTCACGTCGTCGCGGCGGTCGTCGCAGTCCCCGGCGCGATCGATCCAGCCCACACCCGCGTCGGCGAGGCACCAGACGCGCTCGGTGTCCGGATCGCCGTACCCGTCTTCGTCGAAGTCCGCCCACAGCGTGCCTTCGACGCCCTCGTCGATCGACTCGTCGCAGTCGTTGTCGACGTCGTCGCACAGCTCGTCGGCGCCCTCGTGGGTCCTCGGGTCGTCGTCGTCGCAGTCGCCGACGACGTCCGTCCAGCCTTCGGGCTCTTCGCCGAAGCAGAACCGCTCGCCCTCGACGTCGGCGTCGCCGTACCCGTCCTCGTCGGCGTCCGGGCGGAAGATCGCCCCGACGCCCTCGTCGATCAGGTCGTCGCAGTCATTGTCGATCGCGTCGCACAGCTCTTCGGCGCGGGGCCGGATGGCCGGGTCGGCGTCGTTGCAGTCCGGGCCGTCGCAGAGCGAGCCGAACCCGTAGCCGTCGTCGTCCTCGTCTTCGCAGAAGTCCTCGCCGCCGAACGTGACGGTGGTGCACGCAAAGTCGAACCAGTTGAACCGCTCGGCGTCGTCGGCGTCGATGAGCCGCACGTCGATGCGCAGGCACAGATCGGCGCCGGGCTCGGCGTCCGGGCGCACGGACACCGCCGCGGTGATGCCTTCGGACCGGCCACCCGGCGCGACGGGCTCGGCCAGCGCGTCGAACGTCGCGAACACGTCGGCCGCTTCGGAGTCCGTCGTCACGTCGACGAAGACCTCGGCGTCTTCGAGCCACGGCAGAAAGCCAAACGGGTCGACCGGCGGCACCACGGCAGAGCCGATGTTGGCCACGCGGAACGTGAACACGAGGTTCTCGCCCGGGTCGGGGATCCCGTCGGCGTCGCCGCCCGGGTCCTGCCACTCGATCGAATCGAGCTGCAGCCGCGCGTCGAACACGGGTACGGTCGCGACCGTCTCGGGCCACGCCGGGTCATTGAAGAGCAGACGCACGTCCGTCGCGGTGACCGGGCGGTCGACGACGGTGGACACGGTGAACGGGCCGAGGTCCGCGGTGGCGCCGGGGGCGAGCTCGCCCTCGACGGTCGCCGACGCGCCGGTCACCACGAGGTCGCCCGTCACGGCCACGAGGGTCGCGGTGACCCCGCCGGGCAGGGTGGCATCCGACCGGTTCTCGACGGTCAACGTCACCTGCGCGGTCTCGCCGAGCTCGAACACGCCGTTGCCGGCGCCGCCGTAGCCCGAAGGCGGCGGGTCGTCGGCAGCATCGTCGGTGACGGTGACGCCGACGAGCGCGAGGGCCTCGAAGCCGCCCGCGTCCCCGGTATCGGTCTGGCCGGTGTCCTCGGTGCCGCCGGTGTCTTCGGTGCCACCGGTGTCCGTCTCGCCGGTGTCTTCGGTGCCTCCGGTGTCGGTCTCGCCGGTGTCTTCGGTGCCGCCGGTGTCGGTCTCACCCGCATCGGTGTCCCCGGTATCGGCGCCGGTGTCCGCGCCCGCATCGTCGGACGTGCACTGCCCGCCGGAGCACACCCCGGACGCGCATTCGTCGTCCGTCGCGCACTCGATGCCGCCCGAGCCGGTCGGGGTCGACGAATCGCCGCAGGCTGCGACGGCGAGTGCGAACAGAGCGAGCGGCAGAGCGCGGCGTACCATCGAGAGAACCGGTGCGGACGGGATGGGCGCTGGAGAGCGTTCATGGTACCACCTGCTGGCGATGAATTCAGCCCCCGAAACACTGAACGGCACCCACGCCGTTGTCGTCGGCACCGGCTTCGCGGGCCGGGCGATCGCGCGTCACCTCGCGAGCGAAGGGTGCACCGTCTGGGCGACGTCTCGGACGGACCGCGGTGTCGCTGCGATCGAGCGTGCCGGGCACCACGGCGTGCGCTGGGATCCCACCGACGACGCCCTCTCGCCGCGCATTGAAGCCGGGCCGTGGGCGGGGGCGGTCATCACCTTCCCGCCCGATCGGGGCCCGCAGGACCACTCCGCCGTCCCGACCCTCGAGTGGCTCGCCGAGCTTGGCGTGCTGCGGGTCGTGTACGTGTCGTCGACGAGCGTCTTCGGCGGCGGCGACGACCGCATCGTCGACGCCGAGTCGCCGATGGATCCGGACTCGGATCTCGGCGAGCGGCGCGTCCGGGTCATCGAGGCGCTGCAGGCGCGAGGCGAGGCCCTCGGTGTGCACGTCGTCGCGCTGCACGTGCCGGGCATCTACGGGCCGGGGCGCAACGTGGCACTGCGCATCCGCGATGGGCGGTACCGCCTCGTCGACGGCGGGCAGATGTTCTCGAACCGCATCCACGTCGACGACCTCGCGACCGCGTGCCGGGTCGCGATGCAGACCGACGCACCGCCATCGCTGCTGGCATCCGACGGCCACCCGTTTCGGGTGCGTGAACTCGTCGAGTGGACCTGCGACCAGCTCGGCGCGCCGTGGCCCCCCGAGATCACGATCGACGAGGCGCCCCCGTTCGCCCGGACGTTCTGGCGAGGCAGCAAGCGCTGCGATCCGCGGCACCTGCTCGCCCTCGGCTGGCGTCCGAAGTATCCGTCCTTTGTCGAGGGCCTGCCCGCGTGCTGGCAGGCCGAGCTCGCGTTGCCGTTTCACCAGGCGCAGAGAGTCCGCCCCATGATCGGAACCCCGACAACCCCGTCCGCCCTTCGCCTGCTCATGCTCGGCGCCGGCGAGCTCGGCAAAGAGGTCGTCATCGAGGCCCAGCGCCTCGGTGTCGAGGTGATCGCCTGCGATCGGTACGCGAACGCACCGGCGATGCAGGTGGCCCACCGGTCCCATGTCGTCGACATGCAGGACGGGGACGCGATCCGCCGCATCATCGCCGACGAGAAGCCGCACTTCGTCGTGCCCGAGATCGAGGCGATCGCGACCGACACGCTCGTCGCGCTCGAAGCCGAGGGCGTGCACGTCGTGCCCACCGCCCGCGCCACCCAGCTGACGATGGACCGCGAGGGCATCCGCCGCCTCGCCGCCGAAGACCTGGGCCTGCAGACCAGCCCGTACCGATTCGCCGAGTCGCTCGACGAGCTGAAAGCGGGGGCCGAGGCCGTCGGGTTCCCGTGCGTCGTGAAGCCGGTCATGTCGAGCTCGGGCAAGGGCCAGAGCGTCGCGAAGACCGCTGCCGACGTCGAGGGCTGCTGGGCGTACGCCATCGAGGGCTCCCGCGGGAAGTCCGCGCGCGTCATCGTCGAGGGCTTCGTCGACTTCGACACCGAGATCACGCTGTTGACCGTCCGCACCCGCGACGAGGGCACGCTCTTCTGCCCGCCGGTCGGCCACCGCCAGGAGGGTGGTGACTACCAGGAGTCGTGGCAGCCCGAGGTGCTTTCGAGCGCCGCCCTCGCCGAGTGCGAACGCATGGCCCGCGAGGTGACGAACGCGCTGGGCGGTCAGGGGCTCTTCGGCGCCGAGTTCTTCATCCGCGGCGACGAGGTCTGGTTCAGCGAGATCAGCCCGCGCCCCCACGACACCGGCATGGTCACGATGGCCACGCAGGACATGACGGAGTTCGAGCTGCACGTGCGCGCGATCCTCGGCCTGCCGATCGGCGCCATCACGCTGCGCTCACCGGGCGCGTCGGCTGTCGTGCTCGCCGACGCCCACGGCGTGAACCCCCGTTTCGAGGGCGTGCCGAAGGCGCTGGCCGTCGACCCGCGCGTGAAGGTGCGGCTCTTCGGCAAGCCCGATGCCCGCCCGGGCCGTCGCATGGCGGTCGCGGTGGCATACGCCGACACCGTCGACGAAGCGCGGTCGCTCGCATCGACCGCCGCGGGGCACGTCACCGTGCACCTGTCCGAGCCGGGCGAATGAGCCGGCCCGCCGCGTGACCTGCACGCGGCGCAGCGAGGCCCCCGGCCCGCGACGTGGGCTCGTCGGTCCGGTCGGGTTCGGCGACCGGGCGGCGAGCCGTCGAATCAGAGGATGCCGTCGGCGCGCTCGAGCGTGACGCGTCCCGACTGGACCCGGCACTGGCACGCCAGGCGCACACCCTGCTCGAGCTCCTCGGGCAGCAGCGTGGTCTGCTCGGCCTCGGTCGGGGCGTTCAGATTGCCCATGCCGTCCTTGACCTGGATCATGCAGGTGGCGCACGAGCCTTCGCGGCAGCCGAACATGATGTCCGCGCCCGCCTTGTCGATCACGTCCTGCAGGCGATCCCCGTCGTTGCAGGTCGCCTCGAAGTTGTCGTCGCCAGCAAAGAAAACGGTTGCCATTTGCGCGATCCGGATCTTCGGTGATGCGCCTCGAGCGGCGGTGTGGAATCAGGGACGAGACCACCTGCCCGCGCGAGCCGGGTGCCCTGATAGTGGGCGCTCGACGTGATGACAAGCCTGCCTGATCGAGATCTGCGATGCCCCGCCGCACCTTCGAGCTCGAGCTCGTCTCGTACTACGACGAGACCCCGAACGTTCGTCACTTCGTGTTTCGCCGCGAAGACGGTGAGTTGATGAAGTGGCGCCCGGGCCAGTTCATCATGATTCACTTCGAGATCGACGACGCCGAGTGGCAGCGCAGCTACAGCATCGCGACGAAGCCGGACGAGAGCGACGCCATCGAGATCGGCGTCGCGTACGTCGAGGGCGGTCGCGCGAGCCGGTTCCTCTGGGCGCTCGAGCCCGGGGCAAAGGTGACGTCGAGCGGGCCGTACGGACGCTTCATCCTGCGTGACGAGGAGCCGCGTCGCTACGTGCTCGTCGCCACCGGCACCGGCGTCGCGCCGTACCGCGCGATGCTGCCCGAGATCGCCGAACGCATCGGCGCCCACGGGCTCGAGATCGACCTGCTGCTCGGCGTGCGACACGCCGAGGACCTGCTCTACGGCGCGGATTTTCTGAAGTTCGCCGAGGCGCACGAGGGCTTCCGCTTTCACGCCTGCTTCAGCCGCACGACGCCGGACGGGGACCCCGCCTGGTGCTCCGACGGGTACGTGCAGGGGCGGTTCGAGGGGCTCGACCTCGATCCCGAACAGGACATCGTCTACCTGTGCGGCAACCCCGCGATGGTGGACGACGCCCTCGAGTGGTTGAAGGACAACGGCTTCTCGCCGTACAAGGTGCGTCGCGAGAAGTACATCTCCTGAGGCCCGCCGTCGTCGCCCCGCAACGGGTGCACTCCCGGTCCGGTGGCCCGTTCGCCGCCGCGCGCCTCCCCGACGAGAATCCCCATGTCTTCGATGTCCCTGCGTGAACGCCTCGCCGGCGGACCGGTGCTTTTTGATGGCGCGGTCGGCACCGAGCTGTACCAGCGTGGCCATTTCATCAACAAGCCGTTCGAGGGCGCGAACCTCAGCGACCCGCGGCTCGTCGAGCAGGTGCAGCGCGAGTACGTCGACGCCGGGGCGGACGTCGTGCAGACGAACACCTTCGCGTCCAACCGCGCGAAGCTCACCCGCGTCGGTCTCGACGATCAGCACGACGCGCTGAACCGCGCCGGCGTCGAGATCGCGCGCAACGCCGCGGGCGGTCGCGCGTGGGTCGTCGGTACGATCGGCCCGACCGGCGAACACTGGCCGGCGCTGACTCGCGACAAGGCGGACAGTCTCTGCGACGTGTTCGTCGACCAGGCGCGGGTGCTGCTCGACGCCGGCGTCGATGGCCTCATCCTCGAGACGTTCAGCTACCTGTCCGAGCTCCGTGAAGCGCTGCGGGTCATCCGCGGCCTCACCGACCTGCCGATCATCGCGCAGGCGGCCTACGTGGGCAACGGGATGACCGCCGACGCCGTGGCGCCGCCCGACGTGTACGACGTGCTCGCCGAGGGCGGGGCGGACGTCATCGGCGCCAACTGCGCGGACGGCCCGAACGAGCTCTACCACATCGCGGAGCAGCTCGTCGGGCGCGGGCTGCCGGTGTCGGTGCTGCCGAACGCCGGGTACCCCAAGCGGGTCGACGGCCGCATGATCTACATGGCCACGCCCGAGTATTTCGGCGTGTTTGCGCGGCGCTTTCTCAAGCTCGGTGTCGATGTCGTCGGCGGCTGCTGCGGCACGTCGCCGGACCACATCCGGGCGATGGCCGGCGCGGTGCGGATGATGTCGGGGGGCCAGTCGACGCCGGAGGTCGAACCCCAGCGGTCCGACACCCGCCCGACGCCGGCGATCCGCGTGCACGACCCGGAGGTCGCGCCGGTGCCGTTCGACGACCGGTCGTCGCTGGCGAAGAAGATCGCGGGCACGGACGGCTTCGTCGTGTCCGTCGAGGTGAACCCGCCGACGGGCCTCGACCCCGAGCGCGCCATCCGTGGCGCGCGCATGCTGCGCGACGCGGGCGTCGACGTGATCAACATCGCCGACGGCCCGCGGGCATCCGTGCGGATGTCGAACTGGTCGCTGGGCCTGCAGGTCCGCGAAGAGGTCGGCCTCGACTGCATCCTGCACGTCTGCATGCGCGACCGGAACCTGCTGGGTCTGCAGAGCGACATCCTCGCGTTCCATTCGTTGGGGCTGAACAACCTGGTGGTCATCACCGGGGACCCGCCGAAGATGGGCGACTACCCGAACGCGACGGCGGTGTTCGACCTCGACTCGGTGGGCGCGATCCGCATGATTCGCGACTTCAACCATGGCCTGAACCCGGCCGGCCGCAGCCTCGGCGGGCGCACGGAGTTCGCGATCGCCTGTGGCGCGGAGCCTGCTGCGCTGGACTACGACCGGGAGCTGCGGCGTCTGCGGCAGAAGGTCGAGAACGGCGCCGAGTTCATCATGACGCAGCCGGTGTACGACCCGGACGTGCTGGACCGGTTCCTCGACGACATCGGCGACCTCGACGTCCCCGTGCTCGTCGGGCTCCTGCCCCTCGCGAGCGCGCGGAACGCGGAGTTTCTGCACAATGAGGTGCCGGGCATGCAGATCCCGGACTCGATCCGTGGTCGGATGGCGGACATCGGTCGCGGGCCAGAAGCGCGGGCCGAGGGCGTCCGGATCGCGCAGGAGGCGCTCGAGGTGGTCAAGGACCGCGTCCGCGGCGCGTACATCATGCCGCCGTTCGGTCGATACGAAGCCGCGATCGAGATCCTCGAGGTGGTGGGCTACGAGAAGCCGAAGGCGTGGGTGGACGACTGGCGCCACTGAGCTTTCTGGCCCGGGCACTGTAGGCCCGGGCATCCGGAGTCACCTGGATGGGTGGTTCGTGGCATCGGCGCAGTGGGACTGCGCCGCCACAGGTTGCCTGATCGGGGGATTGGGGTGGTGTGGGCACCCGAAACCCCGCCACGGGCGGCTCGTGCACCCTGTAGCGGCGGAGTCCCACTCCGCCGGTGGTTCGTGGCATCGGCGCAGTGGGACTGCGCCGCCACAGGTTGCCTGATCGGGGGATTGGGGTGGTGTGGGCATCCGAACCCAGCGCCACGGGCGGCTCGTGCACCCTGTAGCGGCGGAGTCTCACTCCGCCGGTGGCTCGTGCATCGATGGGGCGCGAGGTGCATCGCAGGGGGCAGCCCGGAGGACGCTGTGCCCACCGCTCTCTTGCTCGCGACGACCGCCTCGGCCTGGTTCATGACCGGGCTCATCTGGATGGTGCAGGTGGTGCACTACCCGCTCCTTGCGCGGGTCGGCGCCGACGGGTTCGCGCGGTACCACGCCGCCCACACCACGCTCACCGGCCTCGTCGTCATCCCGCCGATGCTCGTCGAGCTTGGCGCGTCCCTCGGCCTGCTCGCCTTCTCGCCCCCGTGGGCGTCCCGCGCCGAGCTCTTCGCCGGCGTCGCGCTGGTGGGCGTGGCATGGGCGACGACCGCAGCCGCGTCCGTGCCGGCGCACGAGGCGCTGTCGCGGGGCCTCGATCCCGACGTCGTCCGCCGCCTCGTCGGCACGAACTGGATCCGCACCGCTGCATGGTCGGCCCATGCGGCGTTGTGCACGGTGTGGGTGTGGCGGGCGGTGGCGCCGTAGCGGCGGAGTCCCACTCCGCTGATGATTCGACGCTTCGGCCCAGTAGGACTGCGCCGCTACCGGTTGCCGGATCGGCGCATCCGGGCGGTTCGATCTCCTCGAACCCACCGACACGGGTGGCCCGTGCACCCCGTGGCGGCGGAGTCCCACTCCGCCGTCCCATTCCGTCGACGGCTCGAATCGATTGATACAGTCGATTGATTGATATGTGTTGTAAGATCCCTGCACGGTAGGACTTTTCACCCGTGCACGGCTCTGCGAGAGTGCGCGCGACGCGCTCTGCGTGTCGACACAGCGTCTCTGCATCCGGACGTCCATCATGCGCGTGCACGCTTTCGGCCTCACTGTGGCCGTGGCTCTCCTTGGTTCGACCGTGGCCTCGGCCCAGACCTTCACCGATGTCGCTGGCGCGGCCGGGGTAGCCCTGGGCGGGGACAAGGACGGCGGCCTCGCGTTCGCCGACTTCGACGGCGACGGGTGGCTCGACATTGTCGTGAACACGAACACGAACCTGACGCGGGTCTATCTCAACGACGGCGACGGGACGTTCACCGACGTGTCGGCGCTGACCCCGTCGCTGTCGGGCTCGCGCAACGAGCGTTCTGCGGTCGCGGCCGACATCAATGGTGACGAGTGCGTCGACTTCGCGCGCAATACCTCATTCGGCGGCGTCGACATCTACCTGAACAACTGCGACGGGTCGTTTCGGCTCGCGTGGGACCTCGAGAACGGCGACAGCCCGGGCACCCGCAACGGCTACATCAACGCCGAAGGGCTCGCGTGGGCCGACTTCGACGGGGACGGCGATTACGACCTGATCGTCGATAACCACCAGGGGTTGTTCATCGTCGCGTCCGACTTCGCGACGACCGGCCTTTCGACGCCCGGCTTCACCGTCGTCTCGGACACCGTGACCGGGATTCCGCACTCGAACAGCGGCCCCTTCTCGTCGCTCGCGTCGGCGTCGAGCGACTACCTCGCCGTCGGTGACATCGACAACGACGGCGACTTCGACCTCGCGGCGCGCCGGCAGGGCTCAGCTCCGGACATCTTCGTCAACGACGGCGACCTCTCGTTCACGAGCCGTACGGACGTGAACATGGACGGCACGAACTCCGACAAGGGCGGGTCGATCCTCTGCGACTTCGACAACGACGGCGACCTCGACCTGTACATCGGCGAGGGCGGCGACGGCGGCGGGTCCATCGCCCAGCCCGAGCGCATCTACCTCAACAACTACAATGGCGGCGCTGGGGCCGGCACGTTCACCGATGGCGTCGTGAACCTCGCGGCGGTGATCGGGAGCAGCGAGAACGACGGTGTCGACTGCGCCGACATCGACCTCGACGGCGACGTCGACCTCTTTCTGACGAACAACAGCAATGACTTTCTGCTGATCAACCAGCTGACCGAGTCGGGGTCGCTCTCGTTCGTGCGCAACAACCGCGGGATCTCGACCGGTCGCGACGGCGAGGGCACGGTCATCGCCGACTACGATCGGGACGGTGACCTCGACATCTACGTGAACGAAGACGGCGGCAACCGCCTGTGGCGCAGCGACCTCGCCCAGACGCTCGCGCCTGCCGTCGGTGAGTTCGACGACTACCTCGTCATCGAACCCTGGATCGACACGACGACCTGCCCCGATACCCTGGGTCGCCGCCTCGAGCTCGGCGCTGTCGTCGAGCTCTTCGCCGAGGACGGTACGTCCCTCGGTGGGCGCCGCGAGATCAATCGCGGCAAGGGCCATGGGACGATGGGCATGCCGATGGCGTTCTTTGGCCTGCGCTCGTACGCGGGGCGGGGCGACGCCCGGTACACCGTGCGCGTCACGTACAGCTATCCCGGCGCGTCGCCGGTCGAGATCCCGGTGATCCCGTCGGATATCCCCGGCTACAACATCATCCGGGTGCTGCAGAACGACGCGGACGGCGACGGCATCCTCGATGTCGACGAACGGGCCGATGCGGTGGATCCCGCGCTGATCGCGGCGCTGCCTGCTGGCGTGGACCCGGCGGATGT
>Ga0209692_10002930_pt1 | contig 17322 bp, 15 predicted proteins | sample tdDd472_FD_187129 | JGI IMG/M metagenome (GOLD analysis project Ga0209692, IMG submission 187129) | Marine sediment microbial communities from the Atlantic coast under amendment with organic carbon and nitrate - tdDd47.2 (SPAdes)... | ecosystem: Environmental > Aquatic > Marine > Coastal >...
CCTGCTGAAGCAGAGGCAAACTACTACGCGGCTCTGGAAAGATCAGACATGGCCGCGTAACTAAGACAAATCAGCCTCCGGCAAACATGGGGCGGTTCACGCTTCGATATCTTGGCGGTGCGACTGGAGTTCGCGCAGGGTTCCATCAAGGCCATTGTCAAGCGAACGCTTTACCTCGAGTGCCCATTTGAGGTTGTCGGAGAGAGCAGACGTCTCCGCGCCCAGGCGTTGTGGCGCGTCTGAGGCGTCGGTGAACATGACGTCCGCGAGCTCCTGGTTCATCACTCGGACACGGTCGCCGCCAGCAAGCCCCAAACCGCCGAGCTTCTCTCCCAACGAGCCGTAGTCGTGTTGGAATCGTGGGAAATGCTTGGCGGCGGCTTTGCTGATTTCCTGTTCAAGCGGAATGACAATGTCGCCGATCAACTCCGTTAGTCGATCTGCGGCGCGGCCAAGCGTTTCGTTGGACGGACGCTCATCCCGAAGGGCAACGCCAATCTGTTTGAACGAATTGTTTGTCTTGAGCGCATCGATGGCCTGCTGACCAGCGGCGGTCACTTCTCGACCAGAGACCTTCAATTTGATCTCTCCGGCCATCAGCATGGCGGCGAGAATGTAGCGGGTCGTGTCAGGCGACCATCCAAAAGGATCGCTACTGAAATCGTCGAGAAGCCGCTTCCCATCTACGGTGCCGCGTTTGTCGATGTAGTCCCGAATGCTTGTCATCGCCTTGTGGTCGGTCTTGAACGACGCTCGGCCAGAGGTGGTTTGAACAAGGCCAAGCGGATCAATCCCGCTGCTTATCGCGGCGGGGTTGGCCACCTTCAGGAATTTCTCAGCAGTATCGGTACCTGCACGAATAGGAGCCTCGATGTAGCGATCGAACACCTGCGTCGCCACATCGTTCAGGAGCTTCTTGGCTGCATCCAGCAGCTTGGGATCTAGAGCAGACACAGCGGTCGCCTGGCCACGAAAGACGAACGATCCGGCCTGGAGCGTTTGCTTGATCTTGCTTTGAAGTTGCGTGGCCAGCTTGGCCGCCCTGTCCAATTGGCCAGAACAGTAGTCGCGTACCTCCTGGTCGGGTTCGTTCCGATGGAGTTCGGCAATGCGTTGGCACCGATAGATATCGTTTGCCAAATCGTCCATTTCTGGATTTGAGCGGGCAAGCAAGCCGATGATGTTCCGCCCGGTACGGCTGCGAGATTCGTCGAGCATCCTATTGCGCGCTGCGTCGTAGTCGGTGGCAGCCACCAACTCCAGGACCGTCTGGACGGTGTTCTGGTCTCCGGCAAGGCTTGTCACGGCGCTGCCAGATTGGACTTTGATCCCCGATGCAACAGCCAATGTCCCGTGAAGGCTGACCCTTGGCAAAGGGTCGAAAACTTCACGTACAGAGTCGCTGAAAATCCGCCGGACATCGACGGAGCGAAGTGCCAGGGCTCCACGCTCTTGCTCAATATCGCGAAGTTTTTCACTCAAGAAGACAAGGTTCCCGTCCTTCTCCCCGAGCGGAACCAACACGTCGCCCAGCATCTCATCAACAGCTTCTTTCACCTTGTCGAGTTGGGACGCTGAAGTGATTGAGGGATGCATCAAGCTGGCGACATTCTGGACGCTAACTGGCAAGTTCCCGAGGATCTGAAGAACCGCGACTGATTTAGCGATATCCTGATGGAGATCACCATCTGGGAATCGGATAAGCACCTTGCCGACAGCCTGATGCACTGACGGGAAAGCCCGTCGAATGTCCTTCTCAAGTTCGTCGTAGAGCGTAACAGTCGTCGCAAGCCAGCCAACCGGCTGATCTGCCATGGCGGTCGTTCCACCTTCACCCTTTAGAACATCCTGAATGACCTTGATGGCTGATCTCAGGCCAATGCCGCCAGTCGACTTGGCCAGTGCACCGAGCAAATGGAGAAGAATGTCAAAGTGCGCGGGAAGGAAGGGGTACAGGTTTATGAACGTCTCACGGCTGAAGTCGGCATCGTAGTATTTCGCATCTTGAAGCCTCGTGTTGTGTCGAAGCGCTTGACCATGCGCGTCAAACAACTTCCCAAGTTGCTCCTCTCCGCTGGGTGATTTTCCAAGCAGGCGCCGGTAGCAGATTTCCTTAATATCGCTGGATTCCAGATCGATCTGAATCGGAAAACGATCCTTGAGCTTGTAGAGCTTATCTGAGTTGAGTGCGGCCCGTGGATCGTCTTCCGTGAGCGTTTGTTGGGCCGTTGAGATGATCCAGGCTTTGCCATCTCCAAGACGTTTCAGGTTCTTGGCAAGACCATCCAGATTGAGGATCAGGTTGTCGCGGGAGGCAACATACTGACCCACCTCATCGACGATAAAGATGATGTTCTGCTTGCCACTCTTGGAGCGAACAATGTCGATCATCTCCTGGACGCGTTGGTCTTCGAACTGAAAGAATTCTTCCGTGCTCGAAGAGAAGCTCTTCGCCTCTGGGAACAACGCCGGATACATCTCGTGCGCGATTTTTGGGATTAGGCCATCAATGGCGAGGGGGTTGTTCTGCACGCGATCCCATGTCGCTCCTGGAAGTGCTTCTGCGACGAGACGATATAGCTCCTCGGTACGGCCATCTTTTTCGACCATTCGCTCAAATGCCGCGACCTTAAGGTTGCGGGAGTAGCCAGCCCATTGAAGCACCTTAAAGTAGAGAACGGTGGAAACGTCCTCCATCGTCGCGCCTGCCAGCATTTCGCTTGCCAGGTCGAGCATCACAACGGCCGCGGGGAAACGCTGTGCAACCGTGTTCAGCAGAGCTTTGGTTTGCGGCTTATGCAGACGATCCTGCAGATATTTGATGAAAGGCGCTCCTTCGATCGTGCGCTGGTCATCGAAGGCAAGACCAAGGTATTTCGTGAATGAGCTTTTGCCCGATCCATAGAAGCCGGAAACCCACACGCCCACTTCATTTTCGCCGCCTGTCTCCATTGCGAGCTGCATGCGATCGAGAAGCCGTCTGAACTGCTCCTCGATGCTTTCAGTCACAACGTATTCGGCAATCTCCGACTTCAGACGGTCTTCCTGAGCAGCGCCATAAGTGATGACCTTCTCGATGGTCCTGTAGATGTCTTTGCTTGGATCGAAGAGAGATCTAATGCTCATTTTGGTATCCCTGAAACCTTTCTGCCTCTAGCCGCCAACGTGGACAGAGCGGTAATTGCCGTCTTCGGGGTAGAACCCGAGAAACTTGAGGCGGGTCTTGCCGGTGCGAACCCCCGGGTAGAGGAAGATCGTCGGTACATGAAACTTGCCTTGGAGTTGGCTCTCGATCGCGCCAATTCGGAGGAAAGGATGCAGCGCCTCAAGGTCTGTGACCAAAAGCAATGCGCTTGGGTTGCCCTCAAGGGGCTTCAGAGCGTCCTCCAGCCTGCGCAATAGGCCGCCACCATTCGCAACAATATCTGCCAGCGCTAGGTTCGTTCGAGCCCAATCACCTGGGGAAGCTTTGTCTTGTTGAACGCACAATGACCAAAAGGGGTCTTCCTGCAGAAGTCCCCATAGATTTTCGGCGACCGAGAAAACGTGCACGTCCCATCCTTCTTGGTGCAGCTTTGCCTCCCAAGCTGGCGTTTGCCGCTTGACCTCCAAAATCTGTTCCGGAGAAAAGATGAGGTAGTAGATGGGCTCGAAGCTCGCATGCCCGAGCTCGCGGCCATGCCGTATCCTCTCACGAAGTTCGTCAAAGTCAGCCCTTAATGAGGACATCGCAAAGCTCCTCCATGTCGCGTTGTTTCCAACTGATCCGCACGACATCTCCCGCGGACTGAATGATGACGAGGCCTTTCAGGGAAAGACGCTTCATCTCTTCAAGCACATCGTCTCGCTCTAAACCAAAGAGCTTCCAATCGTCGTGGTTCAGAACGGCATTGTCGCCAATGCCACGGAAATGCAGCTCGTAGGCCAGATATGCGCTCGTTGTTGGTGAAATCCGAAACGGAAGAATGCGACGACTCGACCTTAGTCCACGTTCAAGCAACCCATAGTCGGCACAACATCCAGTTAGGTATGCAGACACTCGGCGGATCGTCGATTCAGACCACCGTTTTGATGTCTTCCCATCGTCAATTCCCCGCTCCACGAACGCCCGCGCGTCTTCGCTGGAGATCTCTTGGTAGCCGCCCGCGTAACGTGCCCAGTAGACGTCGCGAATAAAGTCGCCAAGAATGGGATTTGCTCGGCTTGTAAACACGAGCATAAGCTGAATGAGCTCCGATGCCGGGAGATCGGCGGACAGTTTCTTCAAATGGAGCGCCGGTTCGGCGTCGGCCGTCAGATAGCGCGGCGCAAAGCATTCTGAGACGATGTTTCGTAACCGTCGCGCAGTAATTTCCGGAAATCTTCCAGATTTCAGAGCAATATCGTGCAACTGACTCGTCGACATGCCAGGCGACCACAACTCGAGAAGAGCTCTCGTCTCGTTCACAAGACCAAGCCCCGCCTGCAACTGAGTTGTGTATGGCGCCCGTTCCATCATGCGACCAAGTAAGGAAGAGCTTGCGTGTCGGAGGACAGCGCCATCCGGTAGATTGCACCAACCTTGTCCAAGAGATCGGATGCGCGGAGTTCGTCGATTCTTCCAACCAGCACTGGTCCGACAGCCTCATCGACCGTTCCATTGCTAACCTTGGAAAGAGCGTTGAGAGCGGCAGCCTGATCAACGATCAAGTCGGGATCAAAGAGCTCGAGTAGTCGTGCCTGCACCATTTCGTGCAGGTCTTGTTCGATCTCTTCTGGAAGCCGGAAGATATGGAATGAGCCCACGCTCAAGTTTTCGTCATGAAACCGACGTGCTGCCTCCACTGCGCCATGGTACTGTGCCAGAGGAGCCGTTCGCGAAAACACCGGCTCAAGAAACCGAATGCTCGACGCCTCGTAAAACGATGTCGGCCACCAATTGCATTGCGACTTCTCGCCGAGGAACCCGACAAGATATCGAAGCTCAATTATTCGCCGCATCAAATCGGACTGTTCACCAAGGACCATCTAGCCCTCTCTTTCTATAGAACTGCCCGGTGCCAGGCCTACAATTGGGGACACCAGGACAATTTGCTGTTCTTGGGGAGGGCGGGCTGATGCGTTGTTGTCGAGGCCCAGTCTCTTGAGCGCATAATAGAGAAGCGCCCGGCGCACTTGAATCTTCGCTTTGCCATCTCGCATGCCATAGTCGAGCGCGATCACCTTCTTCTGGCTTTCGGACAGCTCTGGGTGGGGGCCGATCTCAAGCGTGACATGCTCTTGCCAGTCCTCATCGGCGGCATCCGTGACCTCACTGGCTTCAACGCCGCGTGTCGAGATGATGCGAGAGAGCAGGAAGTCCTTGAACACCTCGTCCATCTGACAGAAGGCCCGCGTGTGCCACCGGAAGCCATCGAACCCAATGGCATGGGGCGCGATCCACCGCCAACACGGCTCAGGGCGTGACAGGGACTGATATTTCACTTCGATGGCCTCTGAACGGCGGATTGCGCCGACAACGGATCGCAGAATGACTGGGTTTACACTGCGTGTGGGCGTTGGCGCGGCATCATATGACGGCAGTTCAGCGATCCAGGTATCGTCGCTGTCCATTATACCATCAGCCAAAGAGCGCAGCTGCGCGAGGTAGCGGCTGGCGTCAGGCTCGAGGAAGTGTGGGGCATAGTCCGGCCCCCGGACATATGTCCGCGCACTCTTGTCGTACACCATGTTGTCCGGCACGACCCCGATATAGCGATTCAGGTCGGCGGACGCTTGGTTCACCGACAGCCCGAACTGCTCCATCAAATCGCTGCGGTTCACTCGCCCCTCCCAAAACAATCGGAACTCGATGAACTCGAGGCGCAGCGCGACTCCCCAACGAAGCTCCAATTTGTCACTATCCACTTCGCACTCCCGACTCGGCGCGTATGATTAATATGCGCGCCCATTTTTTGTGCTGTCTGCACGCTAGCGGGGAGTTATATCGTGTTCAATCGAAATGCTTCGTGTGATTGTCTTTTTTGCGCTGCCACAGCCATGGGAGGGACGAGGTAGACTGTGACCTAATGGGATGAACTGCCTTCCCGCCAAGACCGCAGCCATTGTTGTGGAAACAGCGGAGGGAGAGGAGCATTCCGATGGAGATCGCAGTACTGGGCATTGATCTGGGGAAGACGACCTGCAGCGTTGCGGGGCTTGATAGGGATGGCGCGGTTGTCCTGCGTAAACGCGTCCAACGCCATCGGCTCCAGGCTTTCCTGTCGGGCCTCCCACCTTGCATCGTGGCGATGGAGGCGTGCGGTGGGGCCCACCACCTTGGTCCTCTCTGTGTCGAGCAGGGCCACGAACCGCACGTTCCTTCGCATTATGGCCACCTGATGATTAATCAAGCGGCAGAAAAACGACGCGGCGGACGCGGAGGCGATCGTGGAAGCGGCGCTGCGGCCGACCATGCGCTATGTCGAGCCGAAGACTGGGGAACAGCAAGCGCGTTCCATCCTGTTCCGCACCCGCGAGCAGTTCGTGAAACAGCGCACCGAAGCGGTCAATGCGCTGCGGTCGCACCTGTACGAGTTCGGCTTCACCGCGCCCAAGGGGATCGGCTATCTCCCGCGCCTCGGTGCTGTCCTCGAAGATACGAGCTCGGATTTGCCGCCGCTCGCCCGGGAAATCTGTCGCGAACTGCTGGACCAGATCGCGAACCTGAGTGGCCGGATCAATGCCATGAAAAAGAGGATCGACGCCATCGCCAGGGAAGTCGAGACATCCCGCCGCCTGCAGACCATGCCGGGTGTGGGTCCGATCAGCGCCTTGGCTGTCGAAACCTTTGCGCCACCGATGGAGCAGTTCAAACGCGGTCGCGACTTTGCGGCCTGGCTGGGGCTGGTACCGCGACAGGCCTCGACCGGTGGCAAGCAGCGGCTTGGGAAAACCTCGAAGATGGGCCAGCGCGACATCCGGCGACTGCTCGTCACCGGTGCGATGGCCGTGATCCGCTGGGCCCTGCGCAGGGGCGCGCCCGGCAATCCCTGGCTGGCGCGCCTGCTCGAACGCAAGCCGCCGATGGTCGGTTCGGGTGCGTGCGGCGCGCTTGCGGGGGCTTTCGGTCAGAATGGCGTGGACCTTGGCAGAGCTTTGCGCAGGCGGTCTGGGGGTCTACTTGCCAGAGATCTCGACGATCGTGTCCGTCGCCCCGCCAAGAGCGCGCTGCAAATGAAACAATGTCAGCGGGTCGTCGGGGAGTTCCGCCATCAGCGCGGCCAAGGATTGTTTTGCCGCAGGATCGCCTGAGGCAAGTTGCGCATAGGCTTTCCGGTAAGCTTCCATCTGGCCTGAAGCCCCGATCTCTGGCGGCAGGGGTTCGAAAGACTCCAGGCTTTGCAACTTGCCGGGCAACAGCAAAAAGCCCGCCGGGCGGCCGGAGAATTCGGCTATATTACCTGCGACGCTGACGCCGACGCATATCCGGGTACCCAGGACCTTGTTGGCGCTTTCCAGCCGGGCCGCAGTGTTCACCGCGTCTCCATACGCGGTGTAGTCAAAAAACGACTCGCCGCCGAAATTGCCGATGATCGCTTCGCCCGAATTGACTCCGATCCGGGTGGTTCCCAGCGCGATACCGCGCGCGTTCCAGTCGGATCGGAATTCTTCCGCGAAGGCATCGATTTCCAGCGCGCTCTTGACCGCGCGCGCGGCGTGGTCTGATTGTGCCACCGGCGCCCCGAAGGTCGCTTGAACCGCATCGCCGATGATTTTCATTACAGTGCCGTCATTGGCGAAAACGATCCTGGCGACTCCGTCGATATAGCGGTTCAGCAATTCGACGATGATATCGGGGTCGGTCGATTCGACCAGCTTGGTGAACCCGGTCAGGTCGGTGAACAGAAACGTCGCCTCACGCCTGTCACCGCCGGGTTTCATAAGATTGGCATCCTGTGCCAGAGAATTGACGACGCTGGGCGAGAAATACCGCGACAGCGTGGCCCGTGCCAGTTCGGCTTCGGCTTTTTCTCGCTGCAGGGTGCGAAATTCGTCGAGATGCAGAAGGGTCTTGCGAATGGTCGCTTCGAGGTCATCGAATTCGATCGGCTTGGTCACGAAGTCAAAGGCGCCGCGGTTCATCGCGGTGCGGATGTTGTCCATGTCGCCATAGGCGGAAACGACCACCGTCTTGAGCTCGCGGTGCAATTCGTCGAGATGGGTCAAAAGGGTCAGGCCGTCCATTCTGGGCATGTTGATGTCGGACAGCACCATCAGCACGTCGCGGTCGGTTTCCAGCAGGTCAAGCGCTTCTTGCCCGTCGTGCGCAAACACGAACTCCATCTCCTTTTTGCGGATTTCGCGGCGAAACTTCTGGGTCACCAATGCCTCGACATCGGGTTCGTCGTCGACCACCAGAATGCGGACCGGCGCGGTCATGGTGCGGTCCGGTCGGCCAGGCCGGCCAGTTCCGATTTCAGATCGGCGAAATCGACCGGCTTGGACACCAGCCGCGCCGCGCCGCGCCGTCGCGCCTCGGTTTCGGTGCCGGCATCGCCATAGGCGGTGATCATGATCACGGTAAGATCCGGCGTTCTTCGTTTTACCACGTCCAGCAGGTCCAGGCCGGTCATACCGGGCATGTTGATATCGGACAGAACTGCCATCACCTCGGGCGAGGTTTCGTCCTGCAAGAGTTGCAACGCTTGGTCGGCGCTTTGTGCGAACAGGAACTCATAATCCTTCCTGCGAATCTCGCGGCGGAAATTCTGTCGGAACAGATGTTCCGCGTCCGGTTCGTCATCGACCATCAGAACCTTGAACATCGCTTCCCCCTAGCGATCAGCGGCTGCGGTTTGAAACGGAACCGATATGCAGAAAGTCGTGCCTTCGCCCGGAACCGTATCAAAGCTCAGGTCGCCGCCATGCTGTTTTATGATATCGAAACTCATCGACAGGCCCAGACCGGTGCCTTCGCCGGTCGGTTTGGTCGTGAAAAACGGGTTGAACACCTTGTCCTGCACCTTGGCCGGAATGCCGCCGCCATTGTCGGACACCTTGACCAGATAGCGACCGTCCTGCCGGGCCGTCGCGACAGTCAGCCGGGCCGGATCGCCGCCGGATCTCTCGCGTTTGACCGCCTCGTACATGCCGTTCGAACAGAGGTTCAGGATCACCCTTTGCAGATCCTGCGGCAGGCATTCGACCCGCCCCACCGCGTCCGACAGATCAAGCTGCAGGTCGATGTTGAAGCTTTTGTCGGCGGCGCGGGCGCCGTGATAGGCAAGGTTCATCGCCTCCTGGGTCAAGGCATTCAGGTCCACCGACTGCTTCTCGGTGGATCCTTCGCGCGAATGCAGCAGCATGTTCTTGACGATGCTGTCGGCCCGGCGCCCGTGCTGGTCGATCTTCAGCAGGTTCTCTTTGACGGTGGCGATCAGGTCCTCGGCTTCTTCGCGATCATCATCGCCCAGCCTAGCAATCGGCGCTTCCAGTACTTCGGCCAGTTCGTCCATCATCTCGGCCGACAGCTTGGCGAAATTGTTCACGAAGTTCAGCGGGTTCTTGATCTCGTGGGCGATGCCGGCGGTCAGTTGCCCGAGGCTGGCCATCTTTTCCGCATGAACCAGCGACGCCTGCGCGGTCTTCAGATCGTCCAGCGCCTGTTCGGCGGCTTCCCTGGCCAGGGAAATCTCCGCCTCGCGGTTCTTCAGGTCGGTGATGTCGAAATAGGTCAGCATGCGGCCGCCGTCGGCCAGCGCGACGCACTGATAGCTCAGCACCATGCCGTCGGCCCGCTCCACCACCTGCGGGGCGATATCGCCGGCCCGGATGCTGGCGATACGGCCTTGCAGCCATTCGTCCCAATCCTCGGGCGCCACCGCATAGATGCCGTTGTCCTTGTTGAATTCGAGCAGTTCCTGCATCGTCGGGTTCCGGTCGATGAAGTTTTGCGGAAAGCCCCAGATCCGTCGAAACGCCCGGTTGGCGATGCGCGCGCGCAGTTCGGGGCTGGCGCTCATGAACAGCACGCCATAGTCGATATTGTCCAGCACGGCGTTGAATTCGGCCAGTGCCGCGTTGAGCGAGTCCTCGGCCTGTTGGCGTTCGGTGATATCCGTGTAGGTGGCGACCATCCCACCGCCTTCGATCGGGTTGCCGACGATTTCGATGATCCTGCCATCGGGGCGGGTGCGTTCGAACCGATGCGGTTTGAACTGCCGGCTCAACTCGAGCCGGTTGCGCACCTGTTGTTCGACGTCTCCGGGGCCGTATTCGCCGCGCTCGGCATTGAAGCGGAACGCCTGTTCCATGGTGAACCCCTGCTGAAACTTCTCGGCCGGAAACTCCATCAGTTCCAGGAACTTCTGGTTCAAGGTCATCGTGTTCAGGTCGCGATCGACCATGGTGATGCCCTGGCCCATGTTTTCCAGCGTCGATTTCAGGATCGTCGACTGTTTCTCGATCTCAAGCTGCTTGGTCTTCAACTCGGTCACGTCGGTATAAATCGACACGATGCCGCCGTCGCGGGTGCGGTGGTCGGTGATCTGAAGCCAGGTGCCTTCGATGAACTGCTCGCGGCTTTCACCGCAGGCCTTCAGCCGTTTTTCGGCGATTGCCGCGAGGTAACCCGCAACGTCGCCGTCCGACTTGGGGAACAGCCCGCGCTCCAGTCCGGCCGCGATGATGTCGGTGAATTTGGCACCGGGCATGACCGCGTCGCCGAGCGCGGCAAAATACTCGCGATACCTGGAGTTGCCGATGACCAGCCGGTCGTCAGCATCCCACAGGGCGAACCCGGATGAAATCGCCTCGATGGCTTCTTCGAACCGCTGCCGGGCGGCCTGGGCCTCGTCTTCGCGGCGCTTGAACTCGGTGATGTCGGTATAGACCGACACCCGGCCGCCGTCCGGCATCTGGCGTTCGTTCAGCAGGATCCATTTTCCGTTCGCCAGTTCCAGTTCCCATCGTGCGACCGGCTTGGCCCAGGCCTCGGTGCGCGCCTTGATCCAGGCATCGACACCGTCTGGATGCGGCTTGAACATGCCCAGATCATAGCCGTCGCGGATCATGTCGAAGAACGAGCGTCCGGCGACGATCACATCCGACATGTCGGCGCCGCTCGCCGCATCGCGGAAAATCTCGACATAGCGGTCGTTGAACATTTCAACCCGGTCGTCGGCGTCGATCAGCAGGATACCGTCCGAAATCGTTGCCAGCGACGCCATCAGCCGCGATCGGGTCCGCTCCAGTTCGACCTGGGCATCGCGAATGTCGGTGATGTCGCGCACCGCACCGACCAGACGCACCACGCGACCCTGATCGTCGCGCACCCCGACGCCGCGATCGCGCACCCATCTGTGCCCACCCCCCTTGGCGCGGACCCGATAGTCCATCTCGACCGCATCGGACTGCTGCTTGAAATGTGCCCTGATCGCGGCGACGTAGTCGGGCAGGTCGTCCGGGTGCAGCCGGTCGGCCCACATCCTCGACGGGCCTCTGTTGACCTCGAAGTCGAACAGCCGGGTCAGGTTGGCAGAGAGAAAAACCTCATCGACGTCGACATTCCAGTCATAGATGCCGTCACTGGTGGCCTGCGTCACCAGACCATAGCGTTCCTCGCTGGCGGCCAGGGCCGCATCCTTTTCGACGCGCTCTGTAACGTCGCGCACAGCCGCGACCAGTCTCGTGGCCCGCCCCGCGTCATCGCGGATAGAGGTGCCGTGATCGGACACCCAGCGCCAACCACCGGAGGCATCCCGCAGCCGGTACTCGCAGCGCCAACGGGGTTGCTCGCCCGCAATGTGCCGCGCCAGCGCCGCCTTGTATCGCTGCAAGTCGTCCGGATGAATGATGTCTTCCCAGGGACAGTTGCGCGTTCCGTCCGTCCGGAAATCCCGTCCCAGCAAGTCTTGCAGCCGTTCCGATGCAAAAAACCGGTTCGCGTCGATGTGCCAGTCGTAGATCGCCTCCTCAGCAGCCTCCGAGACCAGCGCATAGCGTTGCTCGCTGGCCCGCAACGCTCGATCAGCGCCTCTCTCGGCGGTGCAGTCCTGGTAGGTGATGACCAGCCCGCCGGCTGCAGTCCGGCGATAGCGGATTTGCAGGATCTGACCGCTGGCCATTTCGCGTTCCAGTTGGCGGTCGCCGGCGGCAGAGATCTCGGCCATGCGCTCGGCCACCTGGGCGTCGGCTGATCCGGGGCCGAAATCGCCCCGCTCTGCGTTGAACCGCAGCAGGGTCTGCAGGCTTACCTGCGCGACGCAAAGCGATTCCGGGTATTGTCGCAACGAACGAAAGGCGGAGTTGCAGAAGGAAAGCCGCATATCTGGATCAAAAATACCGACGCCGACACTTAACAGTTCCAGCCCTTCTTCGGCGCATCCGGTTGTGATCGACATCTTGTTTCCTCGGACCCTGGCTGGACAGTAACAGATTTCCGCCCGATGAGGTTCGACTATTTGCTCGGGAGGCTCGGCACGATTTCCTCTTCTTGCCTGGGCGCCCGTCTGAAGCTGGAGATTCTGCGGCTACGAATACAGTTTAATATATATAACAACGTGTTAGATGGCAGAGAAGGCTGTCTTTCAGGCCCATCCGCTCCGCCACCATCACCATTGCGAACCCGTTCATGCCGCCCGACCGAGGCGGATTTTCTCCTGTTTTCAAAGGGGTTTGCCGGATGGGTGCGAACCGCTGAGACGCAAGGGCACGGTGATTTCCGTCTCTGAATGGCCCGTCGTCTCTGGTCGGGCGAACTGCGCTGATTTCGGTTCGGCCGGAATTTTCCTTGCGTTTCCAATAGCCTGACTCGCAAGCCCGCCAAAACTGCGCGCCCTGTTTCCATCGCTATCGACCGAAACAGAGACCGAACATGCAGGAGGCGCAGCCGCGAGGTACGCTGGTCGAATGGCGCGTAGCGGTGGCGGTGAACTCCACACCGTGGACGTTGGTCCGATACGAGATCAACATCCGCAGCGTGAACGCGAACCGACGCCAGTCCTACGGTCGCCCCGTGATCGCTTGGTGGCGCAACGCATGACGCAGGTCGAAAGCACGTTCCATGAGCCAAATAGCTTCTTGGGCAGTGTTAGAGGAAGTTGACTTGAGGCGGGCAGGGTGGTCTCGTAGCTTTCATTGATGACCAGACGATCGCCCTTTCGCTATTTCAAACCGAGCCCCGAGATCATCCGCCTGGCGGTGATGATGTACGTCCGCTTTCCGCTGATTCTGTGGAAAAACTAACGTTTGCGAGCGCAGAAATGGCTGTTCCAAATTCGGCGTGAGCGCCTTTTCTGTCAGGCTTTTCGCGTTTGCTGCGGTGCGGGAAAGATCTTGGCCAATTTCCGGAGGTTTTGGGCGGTTGCGGCGAGCAGGAATTCGTCATTTGCGCCGCACGGTCCACGTAATCGAAGCCGCCCCAAGCCAAGAATGCGTTTGAGGTGCGCGAAGAGCATCTCGACCTTCTTTCGGAGCTTCATCGAGATGTCGTATTGTTTGGTCTTGGCGAGGTCGCGTGCAACTTGCCGCGCATCTTCGTGCTCCTCGCGGGTGATCTTGCGGGCGTCCGCATTTGGGCAGCATTTGGCTTTGGACGGACAGGCCTGACAGACCTCTTTCAGGGCGCGGTAGCGGGCCGTGCCTTTACCGCTCGGCCCACGGTTCGGGTCGGAGTAATTGCGGCGGAACTGCTTTAAGGTGTGACCCTCAAGGCAGATATATTGGTCGTTCTCAGCATCCCACTCGAAGTCCGCCCGCGTCCAAGTGCCGTCGCTGCGCCCGGACTTGTCGAACACCGGGATGTGGGGCGCGATCTTGCGATCAACCAGCCAGCCCAGCATGGGTCCGGTGCCGTAGGCGGTGTCCGCGATCAGGCGTTCGGGATGCAGATCGAACCTGGCCTTCACCCTATCCAGCATGGTCCTGGTCGATCCGACCTCGGCCTGCCGGATGGATCGCGTGGCTTCGACATCGACAATGACACCATGATCCGTGTCGATCAGGTAGTTGTCGGAATAGCTGAAGAATGCCGGCCCCTTGCGTGCTGCGGTCCACTGGCTGGCCGGGTCCGAATGCGAGGTGAACTTTGGCTGAACCTCGCTGGCCGCACCGAATGCTGCCTCGTCCAGCGTGTCGAGATACTCGCGCACAGCGCGGGGCGCATCGGCCGGGTCGATGGTGGATGCGTCCCATTCCTCTTTGGGCGTCGAGTTCTGTTTGTTGGCGTCCGCTTCGATCAGGCTGGCATCAATCGCCATGCGCTGACCACTGACAAGACCTTCCGCGATGCACCGCGCGACGGTTGTCTCGAACAGGTGTCGCAGAAGTTCGCTCTCGCGGAAGCGCCCATGGCGGTTCTTGGAGAAGGTCGAGTGATCCGGGACCCGATCACTCAGATCAAGCCGGCAGAACCACCGATATGCGAGGTTCAGATGCACCTCCTCACACAGCCGCCGTTCCGACCGGATGCCGAAGCAATAGCCGACCAGAAGCATGCGGATCAGCAGTTCGGGGTCGACGGACGGGCGGCCGGTGTGGCTGTAGAAATCGGCGAGGAAGGCGCGAATGCCGGACAAATCCACAAACCGGTCGATGGAGCGAAGAAGGTGCCCCTGCGGGACATGATCCTCGAGCGAGAACTCGTAGAACAGCGTCGGTTGCGCCTCCTGCCGCGGTCCCATCATAGCCGATCCTCCTATCCCCTACCGGAATTGAATCAGCAGTTCAGGCCTCAATCAAGGACGAGTTTTTCAACAAAATACGCCCTACAGGCATACATCCATTCGAGCTGACGATAGCCGAGGATCTTTAAATCCATCGCTATTCCTTATTCTTTTCCTGTAGGCTCAAGAACCTCCCCTATTCCTCCATCATCTCACGCCGCTTCTCGATCATGTCGCCGCGTCTGTAGGCGCGCTCCACGTCGCTGCCGACGTTATGTGCAAGCGTCATCTCGGCCATGTCTCGTGGATAGTTAGTGCGTTCGGCGCCCAGTCTCGGAAGCTGCGTAGCCCGTGCGGAGCCGCCGGACGGCGTGAGCGCGGATCGAGAAAGCCCGAGCGGCCCTCCTTCTCCTCGGCGGTCTGGATCCAGCGCATCACCGCCGAGATCGTCATGTCCGACATCTGCCCGCTCCTGGGTGACAGGAAGACGTAAGGGCAGCCCAAGGAGGTCATGAGGCTCCTTGACTGGCTCTTTCGAGAGGTCGAACGAATTGTGATGATCGCCGAGATCCACCATTTCCGTTAGATCGCTTTCTCACGTATATAATCGCCATAGGAAAACCCCGGCTGGCTTCGTGCTGGCCGGGGCTTCCACTTTGCTTTTTTTATGCCGGTTTGGGTCGCGCCGGGCGCTTAGACGAACAGGAAATGATCGCTCACGGCCAGGTCATCGACGGCAATGTTCTCGACCGTGATTTCGACATTGCGGAAGCTCACCAGCACATCGTCGCCAACCTGCTCAAAGTCGAGTTGCCCGAGCCTCGAAGCGCCCCGGCCGATCTGAATATGGTCAATGCCAAGCTGGAAGTCGGTGATCGTGTCAGAGCCGTCGCCACGGTTGAAGGCGAAGGTGTCGCGTCCGCCGCCGCCTGTTAGTTCGTCGGCACCTTTTTGGCCTTGGATTAAGTCGCGACCTGTGCCGCCTGAGAGGGTGTCATGCCCACCGCTTCCCAGCAAAGTGTCGTGCCCGCCGCCACCAAGAATCTGATCGTTACCACCATTCCCAACTAGCCAGTCGCCACCGCCATTTCCGTACAAAGTGTCGGCCCCCACGCCTCCATACGCTCTATCGGACCCGGCCCCACCAAGAATGAAGTCTACACCACCTTTTCCGCTGAGAGTATCGTCGCCTGCGTGCCCAACGATGAAGTCGCTGAAGAGGTTGCCGACCAGTTCATTGGCGCCGCTATTCCCAACCAGAATTTGTTCTCCAACGACCACTTCAGACCAGTCACTGACAAGAGAGTGTTCAATGCCGACCCCGTCAGTGTAGGAAACGATGACTGAAACATTGAAACCAACATCCCAAGACATCAAAGTGTAATCTTCAGATGTTTCGCCATCAATAGCCGAGCCGTCTCTGAGCCACTGATAGCTGAACTCTCCTAAGCCATCTAAATCTGCAATCGTCTCAGTAATGGCGCTGAGCGTTTGCCCAATTTGGGGTTCCCCTGCGATCTCTACAGTTCCAGTAGGTTCACTATTTTCACCAAAATTATACTCAGTCTCAAATCCAAGCGCGTCTAGAGAACTACGACGCAGGCTCAGAGAATTTCCTGCGTAATCATCAGCTTCTACGAAATCCACGATTATTGTCGAGGGATCTAAATCTGGTCCGAAGTATATATAAACAACCGATCCGTTTGAATCCGAATGGACAGTCGGAACTCCTATGCGGGTTCCGTGACTGTCTTGAAGGTAGGCTCTGCCGTACCAAAGGCCGCTGCCCCCAGAATCTGAGAATTCAAGCTCGACCGCTGCGAAATTCAGCCCTGCAGCGCTGTCAAAACCAGCATCCACAACATTTACAGACACAAGCGTCGGAGCAGAGGTATCAGCCATAAAATTGTCTCCCGAAAATCTATCCAGCTAGCATGTCCCGTGAAGTTCTATACGACTTCAATAGTTCGGGCCCATAGCCGAGAATTCCCCCACACTTAACATCCAAGAGGTGAGTGTCCAAGGATATTATCGCGTTTAAAGGTCCGCGCTGTTAGGGACCTTTGCGTGCTCTCACCACTCCTAAGCCCAATCCCCCCCCGCAGCACCAACCACCAGCCCCCCGCCAGCACCTGTCAGCGGGTCGCCAGCACCTGTCAGCGGGTGGGCGTTCTGTCACTCGTTCTGCCCGTCGAAACCGCCCCAGTAACTGCCCCAGTTCTGCTGCGGTCGGGAAAAGCTGATAAGGTTCATCAAGGGTCAAGGATTCCTACCACCCCAGCCATGAGTTTCCTGAGCAACAGACCAAGCACCCGTGGCCCCCGTTAGCGGGAAAATGCCCCTGGAAAGTGCCCCAGTTGTTCGGGCCTGTCTGGACGGTGGCGGCGGGATAGTCTTCGCTCGTCATGAGAGCCGCTGACTTCCCCCCTGATCGACCTCCCCCGGTGTGGGAGAGGCCTCTGTTGTCGGCACCCCTGGCACCCGATTTCTCGTTTAGCGGGTATTACGGGTGTTGCCTTGCCTACCTATGGCAGCAGAGCAACTCCATAGCCACGGCTAGAGCAGACGGAAGTCCACCCCGTTCGCCTGTCGATCCCTCTCGTCTTCCAGGTTATCCCGGCGATCCCCGATCGTCAGATGTCTCGGGTTCACGCAGCACCGATTATGGCAGCGATGGCGGATACCTGATCGCGGGTGG
>Ga0209692_10002933_pt1 | contig 17305 bp, 12 predicted proteins | sample tdDd472_FD_187129 | JGI IMG/M metagenome (GOLD analysis project Ga0209692, IMG submission 187129) | Marine sediment microbial communities from the Atlantic coast under amendment with organic carbon and nitrate - tdDd47.2 (SPAdes)... | ecosystem: Environmental > Aquatic > Marine > Coastal >...
TCGAGTTGGCGAGTGGCGAGTGGCGAGTGGCGAGTGAGCCTACCATGAAGATCGGGGGACAGCCGCTCCATGAACAGTGTTGATCATACGGAGCGGAAGCGCGGAGGTTCTCGGATGACCCACGACGGCGGCCGGAGTGATGCCGGCCGGCGCCACACGCGTCTCCCCCCGGGGGGAGACATTGGCACAATTTGTTAATCGTCAACAGCTTACAGTGAATGATGTTCTCCACCATGCCGACGGGTCCGATCCGGTGCCCACCGGCGCCCAACCATCAGGTTCCGGACTTCCGCCGTCCCCGGGGCGCTCCCCGACGGCTCGCTCGCCGGTGGATCAGGGACAGCCCACGCCGATGGCCGCGGTGAACATCGAAATCTCCGTCAGGTTCACCTCGCCGTCGTTGTTGAAATCGGCGTGTTCGTCGGCGTTGCCGTAGAGCGCCTGGACGAAGTGGGCCACGTCGGAGATGTCCACCGTCAGATCGCCGTTGATGTCGCTACTGACCAGGGATAGCGACACGGGCAGGTACACCTCCCAGCCACTGACCCAGATGTGGACGGTCTCGCCGATGGAATGGCCGCCGGCCTCGGGAGGCACTGTCCAGGTGGTGGTGCCGTCGTTGCCGGTGGGACCGTCCGCGGACAGACCACCCGGGCAACTGGCCACGCCGCCCTCGCTGGAGAACAGGAACAGATCCTCGGCGGGGTAACCAACGAGAGGGGTATCCTCGATGTCGGTGAGTCGGAGGGTGATGGTGGCGTCCACCAGGCTGCCGCCCGGTGCCCGCGCCTCGGCAAATGGCGTGCCCGTGCCGTCGGCCAGCATGTAGATGCGGGCACCGTCGGCATCGGGATTCACGTCGACGTAGGCGATCATCCAGTCGAGATGCTGTTGGGCGTGGACGGCACCGGCCAGCAGGCCCAGCGCCAGGAACAGAACGATGATCCGTGGCATGACATCCCCCTCGTTGGTGTCACGGGCCCCGGCCGGGCGAAGCCGTGAGCGATGCCGGGGCCCTGGAATGACGATACAGGATCAATTCGTTCCGGTCAAAACGGTGAAGCAACGCTGTGCTGCCCGGGTAGCCTCCCCTACACTCGTCGCTGAACCCCCAACCGTGAGGCCGCACCCATGAATCCCTACGACCTCCCCCGCGACCGCATCGAGGAACTGGCCGCCGAACACGGCACGCCGCTATACATCGTGAGCCGCAGCCAGATCATCGAGAACTACCGCCGACTCGACGCCTGCCTGCCCGCCGTCACCCTGTTCTACGCCGTGAAGGCCAATCCGCATCCGGGCATCCTGGAGACCCTGGCCCGGGCCGGCGCCGGTTTCGACGTGGCCTCCCGGGGTGAGATCGAGGCGGCCCTGGCCGCCGGGGCGGACGCCCGCCAGGGCCTCATCTTTGCCGACACCGTGAAGGACCCGCGGCACATCGCCCACGCCACCAGCGTCGGGCTGGACGATTTCACCTTCGACAACCACTCCGAGATCACGCAGATCGCGCGCCACGCGCCGGGGGCCAACGTGCACGTGCGTATCCGAGTCTCCAACGAGGGCAGCGTGGCCCACCTCAGCGAGAAGTTCGGCGCGCCGCCCGCCGAGGCCGTGGCCCTGCTGTGCGCTGCCCGCGACGCCGGTCTGCACCCTTGCGGCGTGAGTTTCCACGTGGGCAGCCAGTGCCTGGACGTGTCGCGTTACTTCGAGGCCCTGGACACCGTGAAGGCGCTGTTCGATCAGGCCGCGCGCGAGGGCATCGAGCTGGAGATGGTGGACATCGGCGGCGGCTTTCCCGTGCGTTACCTCGACGAGGTCATCGACATCGAAGCCATGGGCCGGGCCATCAGCGCCCACTACGACGCCCTCTTCGACGACAGCGTGCAGCTGGTGGCCGAACCGGGCCGCGCCATCGTGGGCGATGCGGCCTGCCTGGTGACCAAGGTGATCAGCGAATCGGTGCGCGACGGTCGCAACTGGCTGTACTTCGACGACGGGACCTACGGCGCCTTCATGGAAGTGCTGCTCTACCAGATGAAGTTCCCCCTGAAGGCCCTCACCGACGGCCCGGTGACGCCCTACGTGCTGGCGGGGCCGACCTGCGACTGCATCGACGTGTTCTCACGCGACGCTTCGGGCGAGACCTGCACCATCGATCTGCCCGAGATGCACCTGGACGACCTGCTGGTGGCCGGCAGCATGGGCGCCTACACCTTCAGCGAGTCGACGCGGTTCAACGGGTTCGAGCCGGCCGGGTTCGTGTATGTGGACTAGATGGTGCCTGGTGGTGTGCCTGGGGCTCGCAGCCTGCGCGCCGCCACCGGATGTCGCCACCGACGAGACCGGGCCCCTGCAAGTGTTGTTCATCGGCAGCAGTTACCTGGCCTGGCACGACGCGCCCGAACAGTGCCACCAGCTCCTGGAGGCCGCCGGATACCAGGTGCACGTGGGCACGGTGCTCAAGCCCGGGCACTTCCTCGACCAGCTCGCGGGCGACCCCGACGTCATCGCCGCCATCGCCGCCCGACCGTGGGATCTCGTGGTGCTGCAGGGCGGTGGCATGAACGTGGGCTATCCCGAGAGCCATCATCTGGTGCTGCCGCGAATGGGGCGGCACTCGGTGGCGACGGCTCTGGACACGCTCACCAAGGCCATCGCGAAACGCGGGGCCCGCACCATCTACGTGCATCCGTGGGCCTTCGAGGATGGCCTGCTCTGGATTCCTGATCGGGGCGAGGACTACGCCGCCATGCAGGGCGACATCGACCGTAATGTGGACGTGCTGGCCCGACGCTTCGAGCTGACGGTGGCGCCGGTGGGTCCGGCCTGGGAGATCGCCCACACCGAGCGGCCCACGGTGCCCCTCTTCGCCGAGGACATGAACCACCCGTCGCTCATGGGATCGTACCTCATGGCCTGCGTGCTGACGCGGACCATGACCGGCGTCTTGCCCGACACCGAGGCCGGCCGGGGTCTGGTGCCACCGGCCACCGCGCGATATCTGCGCGAGGTGGCCGGTCGTGTCTCCGGTGCGGAATCAGTGACTCAGCACTGACGCCGGCACCTCCTGCCGCGAGAATCCGGGCCCGCTCCACTCCAGTTTCAGATCCCGTCCGCCCAGTTTCTGGAAGAACTCCACCACGATGGCGTGGCGCCCCGCGCTCAGCGGCGCATCGCCCCACACGGCGCTGCTGCCGTGCAGGCCGTCGTGATCCACCACCACATGGTCGGCGATGCTCAGACGGCTGCCGTCGTCGCTGCTCAGCCAGAAGCGGTAGACGCCGGTGGCGGGAGCGTCGATGAACCCACGGTAGACCGCGCCGACGTTCTCCTCGGGCATGGTCTCGGTCAGCGAGACATCCGGATGGGTGCCGGACGTCAGATCGGCGAGGGTCGACCAATCGGGTAGCGCGTCCCAGGAACCCTCGGCCTGGGCGTAGAGCAATTCCGGCGCGGCGCCGGCGTCAGTGGCGGCCGGCCAGGGGTCGAGGCGGGTGAAGGTGGCCCGGCGCTGGAGCGTCTCCGGCGCGCCGGACTCCACCGTCACGTCCAGGGTGGTGGTGTCGGTGATCACCAGGGGCACGCCGTCGTAGGCCACGGGGTCGGCCCCGTTGCGGCTGACGGTGATCATGGCGCCCGGGTTGGGGCTGGCCAGGCTAACCTCCACCTGGTGGACGAACGAGCGGCGGTCGGCTGCGATGACCACACTGGGGTAGTTCGGCCGATCGACCAGCGCCACGACCGGCTCGAGGTCTTCGGGCGCCGTCACGGCGCTGGCGGCCAGCACCACGAGGGTTGGATCGTCGGGCAAGGTCACCGACTCGAAGGGCTCGTTGCGACCAGGCGGCGTCAGGTCCAGTTCCACCACGTAGAAGTGGGTGAAGACGTAGGGCAGCACCGCTCCCGCGGCGTCGTGGCCGTGGGTCACGACCCACCCGATGTCGGCATCATGGGTGAAGGCCGGGGTGATGTCGGCGTGGTCGTGCACCATGTCGTCGCCCACCACCCGCTGCTCCCACTGGCCGAAGACCTGGCGGACATCAGGCACCCACTCCCGGAACCGGAACTGGCCGTCGCCCAGGAACCAGGCCTCCCGGGTGCCGTCCACCGAGCCCATGACCAGGCGCAGGGCCGTGGCGCCGCGCGGCACCGGGAGGGACTGCCCCTCGCACCGCATCAGGTTGGCCGCGCCGGACTCGCGCGGGCCGGTGGCGTAGATCACGCCGTCCCGCTCGAACTGGGCCGGGATCAGCCGGCTGGGCAGGCTCAGACCCTGGCCGTCCAGGTCGCCGTCGGAGGGATGCTCGCGGGTGCTGATACCGTCGTGGTTCCAGGGGAGATCGAGGGTTTCCGACGTCACCGGACGACCCTCGCGAGCGTCGTGCACCGGCGCCAGTTTCAGGCCGAAGGTTCGCGGCTGGTACGGCGCGAGGTCGCACACCAGGGCGCCGCCGCGCAAGCCCACCTCGTTGCTGGCCGTGATCTGCACCTCGTCGGCGCGCAGTTCGCGGAACTCCCGAGCGGGCGCCAGCGGCGCCACCACGACATCGCGTGCGGGCTCACCGGTGAGTTCCTGCAGGCGCACCACCAGCCAGTCTCCATCCTCGCTCTTCTTGATGGCCCGCACGGCCACCTGGGGCAGGTCGGGACCCTGGTCGTTGCCCAGGTTGAGCAGGGAGATGGTGCGGCCCCAGGCACCTTCGTGCTTCTCGGCACCGCGGAAGGCGAGCACGGGCTGGTTGAGGCGATCGGCCTGGCGGACGGCGTCGGTGCGCCATTGGCCGCCGTGGCCCATCATGCCCACGGTGACGCGATGACGGCCCAGGTCCTGGCTCTTCTCGTCGTCGATCCAGCTCCAGTTCTTGTTGACCGCGGGCGTGTGCAGCAGGGTCAGCCGCAAGGTGCCCTCGTCGGGATGATCCCAGCCATGGCGGCCGTCATTCATGATGGTCAGACCGAATTCGCCCGACGCGTCGGTGAGGTCGGCCCAGCGCTGGGCCGGCACCTCGTACAGCTTGGGTCGGTTGAGGCCACGGCGGATGGCGCCCAGGCCCAGGTCGTAGGTGGCGGCGGTGTCGCGGGCGGTGGTGAAGAAAGCGGCCTTGAGCAGGGTGGCCTTGGCGGCCCAATCGATGTCGAGCTGCCAGTCGATGCGGTCGCCGTTGACGATCAGGGTCTGCCGGAACACCGAGCCGGCGGCCTCGTGCTCGAAGGTGAGGCGGGCCAGATTCCCGTCGGCCTTGACGCTGGTGGGCACACCGCCCAGGGGCACCTCGGCGTAGGGATCGGCCATGAGATCGTCGAAATCGATCTCCCAGGCCGCCCAGTTCAGTGGCTCGTCGCGCAGCAACTGCAGGCGGGGAGGGGCGGACAGGAGCTCTCTACCGGTCTGCTTGTCCACCAGGGACTGCAGGCCGCCGGCATCCAGACGCAGGGTGTAGCGTTCGGTGTCGAGGGTGCCGGTGTCGGCGTTCCAGCCGGCGCTCGGCGTCGGTCGCGGCTGCAGAGCCACATCCAGGCTGTAGATGGCCACGCCGTTGGCCGGCACGGTGGCCAGGAACGCGGCGTAGCTATGGACCGGCAGCTCACGGTCCATCGCGTCGTTCCAGACCATGGCCAGCGACTGGTGACCGTCCGGAGCGGTGACCGTGATCCGAGGCTCCGTGGTGAAGAACTCCAGTGCCGGCAGCTTGCAGACCACCACTTCCGTGCGCTCGAAGCCCAGGGGATTGAACAGCGCCAGGGGCATGCCCTCCACCTCGGTGTCCATCTGCGCCACCACCGCCTCCAGCGACGTCTCCAGCACCTGGGCGAATTCCTGCTGGCTGAGCAGCATGTCATTCCAGCTGAAGGTGTAGGCCTCGGGAATGCTGGTGCCCGTGAGGTCGTCGTGGAAGCCGTGCCAGAGGAAACGGGTCCAGGCCCGTTCGAGGGTGGCGTGGGGGTAGTCGGCGCCGCCGAGCCACCAGGCCAGGGAGGCGGCGCGCTCGGCGGCGTCGGCCAGAACCTCGCAGCGACGATTCCAGCGCTTCATGGCCGCCTGGGAGGTGTAGCAGCCGGCGCCGTGACTGGTCATGACCAGCTCGCCATCGTACAGGGGCAGGCCGTCTGCCTGCGCTGGTGTGATCTCGCGGAAGATCTGGTCGGCGCCCGCGGCGACCACCTCCACGGGCCCGTCCGAGGCCATGCTCTTCTCCAGCCACTGCACGGAGGATTCGGCTGGGGCGCCGCCGGTGTCACCGGTGCCGTAATATTTGAACGCCAGGGGCGGGCCGCCGGCCTCGACGGTGCGGGCGATGGCGGCCTCGACGTCGGGATCGCGGGACAGGTCGGTCTCCAGGTCGCTCACGTAGGCGCCGGGATTGACGGCCGCCAGCACGATGCTGCCGTCCACGCCACGCCAGCGGCCGATGTCGAAGGGGGTGCCGTAGGCGCTGCCCCAGCTCAGCTTCTGGGTGGAGAAACCGGTGAGGCCGGAGTGGGCCATGATCGACGGCAACGCGTAGCCGAAACCGAAGCAGTCGGGCAGAAAGACGTCCACCGAGCGCTTGCCGAACTCGCGGTCGAAGAAACCGTTGCCGTACAGCGTGTGGCGGAACAGGGCCTCCGGCGACGGCATGTTGGTGTCCACGGCGTCGAGCCACGAACCGCAAACCCGCCAGCGGCCGTCGGCGATGTATTGCTTCAGCCGCTCATACCGCTCGGGGTAGTACTCCTGCATGAGCTGATAGCGGAAGGCGCCCTCGAAGTTGAACACGTAGTCGGGGTACCGCTCGAGCAGGGCGAAGTTGTCGTCCAGGGTGTCGAGCAGGTATTCCTCGATGGTGGTCTGGATGGTCCAACGCCACTGGGTGTCGAGGTGGCTGGTGGCCACGGCATGGACCCGGGGCGTGGGTTGGTCGGCCAGGGCGGAGAGCGTCAGGAGCAGAGCCATCGCGAGCAGGATCGAGCGCACAGTGAACCTCCGGAGCAGCGGCCGTTCCCGCCGGGTGATGTCCCGACGGGTCCGGCAATTCTACGTCACCGGATGAGGATCGTGCACCTGGACTTTGGCGGGACAGCGGAATGAGCCGGCCGTGATCACAGGCCCATCCTCGACATCACCGCACCAGCGTGACCACCGGTTCTCCATTCCGTCGCTTCCCAGGGGCAAGTCGGTGTTCCGCTGAACGCGGCGAGCAGAGGACGACTCCCACAGAAGGCTGGCGAGAACACGAACCCGCCGTATTCGCGGGTTCGCTGCGTTTCCACGGAGTGTTGACCATCCCGTGAAGTACCCATTCCTGTGTAACGATATCGCAGAATCACCAGTTAGGACTAAATAGGAATTAAAGGTAATACTTGTTGTGCCGATGACTCGTTTCAGAACCGGAGCTTCGCCGGACCGATGCATCGTGCCCAATCACTCTCACCGGCGAAATCGAGAGGACACGTGAAAGGAGTCAGAACATGATGACCCGGTTTGGAATTCTTGTGTCGATGATCGCCTGTCTGGGGATCCTGGCCGGCCCGGCCGTGGCCGAAGTGGTCGAGGATGACGTGATCGGTCTGGTCGAACTGACGGCCGCCAAGATGGCCGAGGATGCCCCCGCGACCATCGCGGCCATCGTCGCCGCCGAGCACCCCTTCAAGAACAAGGACGACGGCGCCCGCTACGTCTTCGTCTACGATACCGAAGTCACGATGGTCGCGCACCCGAAGGCCGTCCTGGTCGGCAAGAGCTACAAGGGCAAGCCCGATGTGAAGGGCAAGAAGTTCCGCGACGAGATCGTCGCCGGCGCCGTGGCCGACGGCTCGGGCTGGGTGGACTATTCCTATACCAAGCCCGGCGACAAGGGCATCCATGCCAAGAAGACCTACTTCACGCTCTGCGAAGGCAGCGACGGCAAGACGTATGTGATCTGCTCGGGAATGTACGCGAAGTAGTATGCAGAACGTCGAGGGCCGGCCACCGCCGGTCCTCGGCATCGTTTCATAAAGGTGTTCGACATGACCATCAAGCAGAAAATTCTCGGGACGGGCGGCCTGATCATTCTGGTGTTCGCGCTCACTCTTGGAGCCATGAACTACCTCGATCGTTCGCTCCAGTCGACGTTGAACGAGAACCGCGTTCAGGCGGACCAACTGCAGAGTATGCTCCAGCTCAACGCTGCCATCGTGGGGTTGATGGAGGCCAGCAACTACGCCATCGTCCAGACCATCATGGGCGAGGATACCGAGGTCATCGCTGCGGGGCTAGACGAAGCCATCGCCGCCCACGAGGGCGTGAAGGCCGCGGTCAAGCTGGCGGGCCAGGAACGCGAGCGGATCGATGCCATGGATGCGGTCCTGAGCAAGAACCTGAGCAGCGTGTACGAGCTGATCATGGCCGGCGACTCCTACGGGGCGGGGCAGGACCTGGTGGCCATCAAGGCCGTGAGCCAGGATCTCGTGGCCTTCGCCGCGGAGAAGAAGCAGAACATGGAAGCCGAGTACGAAACCGTCCTGCGCCGGCAGGCCCGGAGTCGATTCGCCATCTATAGCATCATCGCGTCACTCGCGCTGGCTCTCGGCGGGCTGGGCGCCATGACCGGGCGGTCGATCCTCAAGAGCAACTCCGAGTTTTCGACCAAGCTGGCCGGGTCATCCGAGGTCGTGACCTCGGTGTCGACCCAGGTGTCGGAGATCAGCCGTTCGTCCGCGGAACGCGCCACCAATCAGGCCGCGTCCATCCAGCAGACTTCGGCCTCTCTGGAGATGATCGCCGAGCTGACCAACCGCAACGCCACCCACGCGCGTCGAGTCGACGAACTCATGGGCAACACCAGCACGGTCATTGGCAAGGCGAACGCCGCCATGGGCGAGCTGAACGGCGCCATGGGCGAGATCTACGATGCCAGCGAGCAGACCTCCAAGATCGTCAACACCATCGACGAGATCGCCTTCCAGACCAACCTCCTGGCCCTCAACGCAGCCGTGGAGGCGGCCCGGGCCGGCGAGGCCGGCAAGGGATTCGCCGTGGTGGCCGAAGAAGTGCGGAACCTGGCCCAGCGAGCGGCCGAGGCGGCTCAGACAACCACCGCGCTCATCGCGCAGACGTCCGAGAAGGTCAGCAGCGGTCGTAGCCTGGTGAGCTCCACGGACAAGACGTTTACCGAGGTGGCCGAGAGCACGGCCAAGATCGGCGATCTGGTGAGCGAGATGGCCGAGATGTCATCGCAGCAGGCCACGAGCGTCACTCAGGTGAACACCGCGGTGAGCGACATGGATCAACTGGTCCAGCAGAACGCCGCCAACGCCGAGGAATCGGCGGCATTGTCCAGTGACCTGGAATCTCAGGCCGGCCACATGAAACATTCCGTGGACGAGTTCATCTCCATTCTGGGTGTCGAATTGAGTTGACCTCGGGATCTTCTGGATCCCGGGGTCAACCCCGCCGCGCCCGCAACCGGTCCAGCAACACCGCGCCCAGGATCACCAGGCCCAGCACCACCTTCTGGGTGTAGCTCTCCACGTTGGTGAGGTTCATGCCGTTCTGGATGACGGCGATGATGAAGGCGCCGATGAGGGTGCCCAGCACCCGCCCCTCGCCACCGGCCAGGCTCGTGCCTCCCACCACCACGGCCGCGATGACATACAGCTCGTACATCAGGCCATAGGTGGGAGCACCGCTCTTGAGCTGGCTCGCCATGACCACGCCGCCTAACCCGGCCAGCACCCCGCACAACGCGTACACGAACAGGAGCACACCGCCCGTGCGCACGCCGGCCAGTCGCGCGGCCTCGGGGTTGCCACCCACGGCATAGACGTAACGGCCCAGGGCCGTGCGCGACATCACCACGTGGGCCACGCCGTACAGCACCAGCATGAGCCACACGGCCCAGGGCAGGCCGACCATTGGGTCAACGCCACGGCCCAGGGTGGTGAAGGCTTCGGGCGCGTCGTAGATGGGACGGCCCTTGGCGATGATATAGGCCGCTCCGCTGGCCACCTGCATCATGGCCAGGGTCGCAATGAACGGTGGCAGACGGAAGCGCACCACCATGGCGCCGGAGAAGAGTCCGGCCAGTCCGCTGAGGATCATGGCGCCCAGGGCAGCCACGAAGAGCGCCCCCGGACCGGCCGCCTGACCGCCCAGCGCCTGCACCAGCCAGGCGCACACCACGGCTGACAGGGCGATGAGCGAGCCCACCGACAGATCGATGCCGGCGGTGATGATGACCAAGGTCATGCCCACGGCCACGATGGCGATGACCGCGATCTGGTTGGCGATGTTGCGGAGGTTGTCGGCCAGCAGGAAGGTGGGCCAGCGATAGGCGCGCGGGGCGATGATGGTCGCGTGTTCCAGGTGCGGCAGGCTGCCCTGGATGGCCCTCACCGACGGCAGATTCCCCTGCAGCGTGGCGATGAACGGCTGGCCATCGACCGGCAGCGCCTCGCAGGCCGCCCGGAATTCCGGTGGGCCGCCCGCCACGGTCCGCACGCCGGTGAAACCGGCCTCGTTCAACCGCGAATCCAGGGCCTCGAGGAACTCCCGCTCGTCGGCGCTGTCGCGCGCCACGATGAGCACCGGATGGTCACGGCGGCCGTCGTCGACCATCACGTCGGCCAGTTCGCCGGCCGCATCGGCCCCCGTGGCGAACTGCTCCTGCAGCGTCAGCACCGAGAACAACACGCACAGCAGCAACAGCACGCCCAGCATGCCGTAGCCGGACATCCGTCGCCGTAGTCCGTGCACCAGGTTCATCATCTCAAGAGCCATGATCCGCCTTGGCCACCGCCAGGGCCATGACGTCGGCCTGGCTGGCGGTGGCTGGTTCGGAGATCTCGCCGGTGATCCGACCCTCGTGCATCACCAGGATGCGGTCGCACACTCCGAGGACCTCGGGGAGCTCGCTGCTGATCACGACCACGGCCTTGCCGGCGGCCGCCAGGTCGTTGATCAGCTCGTAGATATCGTGCTTGGCGCCGACGTCGATGCCGCGGGTGGGCTCATCGACGATGACCACGCGGGCGTCGCGTTCGAGCCAGCGGGCCACCAGGAGCTTCTGCTGGTTGCCGCCCGACAGTTCTCCGGCGTGTTGGTCGGGACCGGACAGCTTGATGCCCAGACGGGCGACGTGTCTGGCGAAGGCGCCGGCCTCATGGGCGTGGTCGAGCCAGCCCCCTCGTGACCAGCGGTCCAGATTGCCCAGGGCGAAGTTTTCGCGGGCCGACAGACCCAGCACCAGGCCTTGCCCCTTGCGGTCCTCGGTGAGCAGGGCCAGACCGGCGGCGATCCCCGCCCGGGGGGAACCGGGCCGCACCCGGCGTCCGTCCACGCGCACGCTGCCGGACGTCGGCCGATCGGCGCCGAAGACCAGGCGCATGAGCTCGGTGCGGCCGGCGCCCACGAGGCCGGCCAGGCCCAGCACCTCGCCGGCGTGCGCCGCGAAACTGGCCGGCGCCACGCCCGGACCACCCAGTTCGGCCACCTCCAGCAACGGCGCGCCCAGGGCCACCTCGCGCGGTGGGAACTCCTGCTCCAGCGGCCGCCCCACCATGAGCTCGATGAGCCGACGGCGGTCCACGTCGGCGGCATTCCACGCGCCGAGCATGTCGCCGTCGCGCATGACGGCGATGCGGTCGGCCAGGCGGGCCACCTCGTCCAGGCGGTGGCTGATGAACACCAGGCCCAGGCCCTGCTCACGAAGCTCATCCACCACGGCGAAGAGGCGCTCGGTTTCCCGAGGAGTGAGTGCTGCGGTGGGTTCGTCGAGGATGAGCACGCGGGCGTCCGACAGCAGGGCACGGGCGATCTCCACCAGCTGTCGACGGGCCAGGTCGAGACGGCTGATGGGCGTGTCGGGATCGACGTCGCAACCCAGACGGGCCAGCACTTCGCGGGCGCGGCGGGTTTCGGCCGCCCGGTCCAGAGGCTTCAGCAGCGACGGTTCGCGGCCCAGGAACAGGTTGTCGCGCACGGTGAGGCCGGGAACCTGGCTCAGCTCCTGGTAGATGACGGCCACGCCGGCTTCGGCCACCCGCGAGGGGCTCAGGCCGGTGATGTCGCGGCCGGCCAGCTCAACGGTGCCGCGGTCGGGCGCGTGGGCCCCGGCGATGACCTTGATGAGGGTGCTCTTGCCGGCGCCGTTCTCGCCCACCAGGGCCACCACCTCGCCGGCGGTCACGTGCAGATCGGCGTCGGCCACGGCGATGACGCCGGGAAAGGTCTTGCGGACGCCGGTCAGGCGCAGCAGGGAGTTCGGGCTACTGACCGTCATACAGCTGGCAGGGGATGAGCTTCTCCTTCGGCACCGACTGGCCCGACAGGTATCGCGCCACCGCCGCGATGGTGGCCTGACCGATCTCGCCCGGCTGCTGCACCACGTCGGCGTGGATCTTACCGGCGTCGATAGCCGCGCGGGCCTCGGGCACGGCGTCGAAGCCCACGATGGTGACCTGGCCCAGCTTGCCGGCCTTCTCCACGGCGGCCAGGGCGCCCAGGGCGCTGTCGTCGTTGATGCCAAAGATCGCGTCCAGACCGGGATGGGCCTGCAGGATGTCCTCGGCGGTGCGGAAGGCCATGTCCTTGGTGCCGCGGCCGGGCAGCTTGACCACGATGCTCAGACCTTCGTGCAATGCCAGCTCCGTCTCGAAGCCGGCCACGCGCTGGATCACCGACTCCACCTCGGGATGGTCGATGATGGCCACCTCGCCCGTGCCGCCGAGAGCCTCGGCCAGGGCCTGGGCCGCCAGCTTGCCGCCGGCAACGTTGTCGCTGGCCACATGGCACACCACGTCGGCCTGGTCGGCGAGCACGGCGATGTCGGCGGTGAACACCGGGATGCCCGCCGCATTGGCCGCCTGCACCGAGGTGCCGATGCTCCGCGAGTCACAGGGGCTGAGCACGATGGCGTCCACCTTGCGCACCAGGAAGTTCTCGATCTGGTCCTTCTGGCGGGCCACGTCGAACTCGCCGGCCTGGATGAGAAGCCGGTAGCCGTGCTTGGCGGCCTCGGCCTGCAATCCGGCCTCGAGATCCTGATAGAAGGGGTGGGTGCGCGTGAGGAGGGAGACGCCGATGGTGGCTGTGGGCGTCGCATCGTCGCCGGAGTCGGACTGATCGCCACCGCAGGCGACGAGGGTCAGGGCGAGGGCGGTGAGGACGAGAGCGTGGAGAATCGGGGTGCGCATCGGGGGCCTCCTGGTGCGGGGTGGCCACGAAGGTAACACCCGGTCGGAGGCGGCTCAATGGCGGAGCGCCCGGGGTCAGCCTGTCCGCCCCCGGGCTCCGTGGTCACTAGCTCCCGAACTGCCCCGTCGGGAAGCTGGCCATCTGCACGCCGAGCACCATCTGGGCCCAGATGCGACGATCGGCGAAGACCTGGGGACACTGCGGGTAGTTGTACCCCTGGGAGCAGGCCGCTTCCAGCTCCAGCATCGCGGGCGAGTGGTCGAGGTTGACCGCGGCCACGGCCAGGAGCGTGGCGCCGTTGGTGGCCAGAGTCTCGAAGTAGTACTTGTCGGTAAACCAGTTGAAGCCGTCGGACACCACGCGCGTCATGGCCTTGCGATTGATGGTCACCCCGAAATGCTGGAACGGCACCATGTAGCTCCACGCCGGATCGGGAATGACCTGGGCGAAGCCGTCCATCTCGGTGAGCAGATTCTCGAACTGCAGCGACTTCATCTGAGCATCGTTCATGCCGTTGACCCGCTCGACACCGAACTGCATGAGCATCCGCTGACTGCCCAGGCTGGCCAGCCCCAGGTCTCCCCACCACTGGAGCTCGGCGCCCTCGGGCACCACGAGGGTGGCCCCGGAGTCGAGGTCCTGATAGATGTCGTAGCGGAACGAATAGGGGTCGTACATGGCGAAGACGGACGCCAGCTGGTTGAGCCCCAGCTGGTCGTCGGCCGTGGCCGCCAGTTGCTGGAACGTGCGGCTGCGCAGCTTCACCAGGCGTGAGTCGCCGATCTGTTCGGTGGGCCCCACATCGGCGTCGAGATCGGCAGCGAACAATTCACTGATGCCGGCCGAGTTGGGCATGGTCGCGCGGGTCGACTGGCGCAGAACACCGAGCTGGGCGGCCGGTATCCCCCAGCAGATCCCCACCGCCCCGTCTTCCAGACCACCGTCGGCCACTCCCACCACACGCCCCTGATGGTCGATGATGGGAGCGCCCGAGTGGCCGGGCACCAGGTTGGCCTCGATGTTCAGGATCTCCAGGGACAGGGAGGGGTAGCTGGTGATGCGGTCGAGCACCTTCCGCGGCAGGATGGTGCGCAGCTGGCGGCCGCCGAACCGCACCTTGACGTCGGTGCTGCTGTAACCCGCGATGTTCAGAGGAAAGCCCAGGGCGCTGAGCGACTGGTTCACCGTCGGCGGCGTGGTGCTGACCTCCAGCGGTGGCCGCGACAGGGGGTCGGCGATGCGGAGCAGCACCAGATCGGCGTCCACCAGCACACGCTCCACCTCGGCGCGGGATGTGGACTCGATCCGCCCCTGGTCGTCGACATAGCTGACGGTGATGTTGCCGTGGCCGTCGACCACGTGCAGCGAGGTGACGGCGTGGTGCTGATCGTGCCAGATGAATCCGGATCCAGCGCTGCCGCCGGTCTCCACCTTGACCACGGAACGACTCACCTGCCGGTAGACGTCGCCGGAGGGCTGGGCCCAGGCCGTGCCGATGACCGTGACGGCCAGCGCCGCGGCGAGCCTGAGTCTCGTCATGGGGTTTCGCATAGCGCCTCCGTGATCGAGGTCATCAGGGCCATCTTGGCGCCCTCGTCGGCCACGTGGCGGTCGACGAGTTCGCTGATCCTGAGCAACGAGTCCAGTTGCTGAGCCCGGTAGGTCTGGGTCAGGGCCGTGAAGCTGGCGAAGCGGTCAGGGTGGAGGCGCTCGCACTGGTCGGCGTCGAGGCTGAAGAGAACGCTGTCGCCCACACCCGGGGCGCCATCGGACACGGCTACCGTTCCGGTCGTTCCGCCGGCCACGGCCAGCTGCCGAGCGGCGTCATCATCGAAGCCGATGGACCGATACTCCTCGAAACGTTCCTCGAGGGTGGGCGCTGGCGGGGAGAGCACGTTGTGCGTGCGCAGGTAGAGTCCGAGCAGCACCGCCAGCACGCACGACACCCCGAAGGCCCCCGCGCGCAACCCGGCCACCGAGAGCATGGCGGCGCCCTGGTCGCGGTCGCCGCCGAGGGCGGGCACGCTACCGATGAGCGAGGCCAGCAACCCCGAAACCGCACCCACCACCACACCCACCGTGGGCGAGGCCGACAGGCCGAGCAGCACGCCGATGAGCAGGCCGACTCCCACTCCCGAGAAGATCTGCGAGGCGATCATGACGACTCCTCCCCTGGCGTCCCACCGTCGCCGGAGCACCCGGCGAAGGGGCGAGGGACGCTCGATGGGGGGAGATTACACGATCCCAGATATATTGTGTCTCATTTTCTATGGCCGCAGTGAATCGCCGCATTCGACGTGCCGACGCGGCTTCGGTTCTTCCGGTCGTCACCCCGGGCGGCAACCGATGGCGCGACCAGGCAACCCGTCCCTCATTCTCATCGTCTATACCCTGTCGCCGCGCCCCAACCTCGACGCATCTCGCCATGCCAACCCGATAGGAGTCGCGATGCATCTCCGGACTCGAGCACCTCGGCACTTCCGGCTCGTCACGCTCATGATCTGCGTCACCGTCGCGGGCGCCTTCGCCGCCGATCCACCCACCGCCGAGGAGCACGTCGTCGACGCCGGCTCATACAACCTGTTCTTCAGGGTCATCCGCGGCACCGGGCCCACGATCCTTCTCGAGGCCGGCGGCGGCGACGATTCCTCCATGTGGAACGACTTCGCGCCTCGCCTCGCCATGGCGACCGGCGCCACCGTCGTGGCCTACGACCGCCCCGGCTTCGGCCAGAGCGACCTGCCCGACATTCCCTGCGATATGCGTGAGGAGTCGAGCAGCCTCTGGCGGGCGCTGAAACTCCTCGGCCTGGATCAGAACGTGGTGCTCGTGGGCCTGTCGTACGGGGGCTGGATGGTGCGCCTGCACGCCAACGACCATCCCGACCAGGTTGCGGCCGTGGTGTTCGTCGACCCGTTCAACACGCCGTTCGTGGATTCCATGGGCGTCGCCTACTGGGACCAGCACCCCATGATGGGCAACCTGCCCTTCGACACCTCGCAGCCGGAGAAGCTCACACGTGGCCAGCGCGCGCTGGTTCGCATGGTGGGCGACGGGCTGGGGCCCAAGGTCGACCTCATGCGCACGACCACCATCAAGGCGGGGACGCCGGTGCGATTGCTGTCGAGTCGGGTCCCTTTCCTGCCCGAGGAAGCGGAACAGGAAGCGTGGTGGCGCTCCCACGAGCAGGTGGTGGCGGCCATTCCTGGAGCCGTCCTCGTCGAGGCGAAGGCCAGCAGCCACTACATTCCGGTCGACCAGCCGGAGCTGGTGCTGGAGCAGATCGGGATCGTGCTGGCGGAGATCCATTGATACCGGCCGGCGGTCTCCCGACCTGACGCCCGTCAGGCCGAGAGACGATCAGGATCTCACGACAGGGACAGAACCACCTCGTCGCCGGCGGCGTCGACCCGCAACGTGCGCGGGCCTTCGCTCTCGGCGGCGAGCAGGAGATCGGCCAACGGATTGACGATACGCTGGTCGATGACCCGCCGCACCGGACGCGCTCCCATGGCGGGGTCGTAGCCGAGGCGCGCCAGCAGGGACACTGCGGCATCGCTGGTGTCGAGGCTCAGTTCCTGGGCCGAAAGCTGCTTGGCGAGCTTCCGCAACTGCAGGCCGACGATCTCCTCGATCTGGGCCTCGGTGAAGCTGTGGAAGGCCACCAGGGCATCGAAGCGGTTGACGAACTCCGGCCGCAAGCCCCAGTCCTGCACGAGCTTGTTGCGGAGAACCTCGAGATCCACCTCGCGTCCGCCCTGGGTCTGCTCGGCGATCCACGGTCCTTCCAGATTGCTGGTCATGATGACCACGGTGTTGGAGAAATCCACGGTGCGGCCCTGGCCATCGGTGAGTCGGCCGTCGTCGAGGACCTGCAGGAAAATATCGCGGACCTTGGCATGAGCCTTCTCGATCTCATCGAACAGCAGGACGGAGTAGGGCTTCCGGCGTACGGGCTCGGTGAGCTGGCCGCCCTCCTCGTAGCCCACGTATCCCGGAGGCGCGCCGGTCATGCGCTGCACCGAGTGCTCCTGCATGAACTCGCTCATGTCGAAGCGGATCATGGCCGACTCGTCGGCGAACAGCAGCTCGGCCAGGGCCTTGGCCAGCTCGGTCTTGCCGGTGCCTGTGGGGCCCATGAACATGAAG
>Ga0209692_10002934_pt1 | contig 17304 bp, 15 predicted proteins | sample tdDd472_FD_187129 | JGI IMG/M metagenome (GOLD analysis project Ga0209692, IMG submission 187129) | Marine sediment microbial communities from the Atlantic coast under amendment with organic carbon and nitrate - tdDd47.2 (SPAdes)... | ecosystem: Environmental > Aquatic > Marine > Coastal >...
AGTAAGATATGTCTTTAAGTTTTTGATTAGTGTAAAGCTAAACCAACCTTGTAAAGGCATTTTTAAGATAACTGATTGAGGTGGGTCATGAAGATAATAAAGGTATTAAGTACAAGCAAGTAAATTCTAATTTAAAGAATATAGCCTGTTGTCCATCATGGTATTCTATCTCATCTAGATAGAAATTCCTTATCTTTATTGATCAATCTATAATATTTCATTTATGAAATCTATAACCTCTATTTATTGTTATTTAGTGATTCTGTTATTAATTACAGCATCATGTCAAACTGAAACAGGAGAATCCGAAACAAATCGTCAAAAGCCAAATATTTTATTGATAGTTGCGGATGACATGGGTTTTAGTGATATAAGCCCATTTGGGGGAGAAATCGCTACACCTACTCTTGACCATTTGGCAGATCAGGGTGTAATGCTTACGAATTTTCATGTGCTTCCTACCTGTTCACCTTCCCGATCTGTATTATTGTCAGGAGTTGACAACCACATTGCTGGTTTAGGAAGTATGGGAGAATTAGCTACGGCAAAGCAAAAAGGAAATCCGGGTTATGAAGGATATTTAAACAATACAGTGGCACATCTTCCACAGATTTTGTATGATGTTGGATATCATACTTATATGGCAGGTAAATGGCACTTAGGTCATGAAAAAGAACATCGGCCTTCAAAGAAAGGATTTGAAGAAGCATTTGCGCTCTTGCCTGGAGGAGGAAGCCATTGGGCTGATAAATTACCATTATCTCCACCCCAAATAATGTCATACTCACTAAACGGAAATTTAATAGACAGTTTACCTGAAGACTTTTATTCAACAAAGAACTATACCGATTACATTCTAAAGTGGTTGGAGAAAGATAAAAATGATGAAAATCCATTTTTTGCTTACCTAGCCTATACGGCACCACATGATCCCTTGCATGCTCCTAAAAATTATATTGATAAGTATAAAGGGAAATATGATCAAGGCTTTAATGTGCTAAGAGCAGAAAGATTTGAAAGATTGAAGAGCCTTGGTATTATTCTAGAAACGGCCAGCATGTTTCCATGGTCCGGCCCTGTGTGGGATGATCTGTCAGATGAGAAGAAAAAGGAATCAGCCAGAGACATGGAAGTATATGCTGCTATGATCGAGTATATGGATGACCAAATATCCAGAATTATTAATTGGCTGGATGAAAACAATAAGATGGATAATACGATTATTGTCTTTTTTAGTGACAATGGAGCGAACGGCGCAATGAGTACCGCTTATCCAGGTCAAACAGAGGAATATTTAAGATCATTTGACAACAGTGTTGAAAACAGGGGACTTCCAAATTCTTATGTTGAAATGGGACCGGCCTGGGCGACTGCAAGTATGTCGCCACATAGACTGTTTAAAGCCTTCACAGCAGAAGGTGGCATTATTTCACCCTGTATTATCAAACTTCCAGCATCATTGAACGATACACTTCTTAAAATGAATAAAGCATTCACCCATATATCAGATATGATGCCTACTTTTTTAGAACTTGCTGGAACAGTTCATCCAAGCGAACAAAATGATTCTATACCTGGAATGATGGGGAGATCCTTACTTCCACTACTAACCGGTGAAAAAGAAGCAGTTCATTACAATGAGGGAATTGGCTACGAACTGCATGGTATGAGAGCCTACATTAAAGATGAATGGAAGATAGTCAACCTCCCAATACCTTTCGGCAATGGAGATTGGGAACTATATAATTTGGCTAAAGATCCTGCTGAAAGCATTGATCTATCTGAACAGTTTCCTGAGATTAGAAATGAATTAATTGCTGCATGGAAGGAATATAGTAATAAAGTAGGTGTGATCTATGATCCATTGGATATGGGTGCAATCTTGAAACATGATTAATATACCTTGTTTATGAAGTAAGTTACGGTATTAATTATCGTTTTACTTATGTTTTACCATACATAAAAAAAGGGTTGTAATCTATTGATATACAATCCTTTAAATTTGCTATTTGTGGGCCCACCAGGACTGGCAATCAGTGCGTAGCACTGATTGTATTGTCGACTGTCAATTGTCGGTTGTCAATTACTAATTTTTCTTAAAATGCAGGGACATTTTCATGTTTTAGGTATTAATAAATAAAGACCTAATACTATTAGAAAAGAATTAGAAGATAGATTAATATCTTTATCGCAAAGGATTAATCAATCATGTAAACATCTTGACAGTAGTTTTATGTCTGAACACTTAACTAAACAAATCATTAGGTCATCAACAAGCGCTGTCCTGAATTATGGTGAAGCGCAAGGTGCTGAATCCAAAGCTGATTTTACTCACAAAGTAAGCATCATTCTGAAAGAACTACGTGAGACACAAATTAACTTAAAGTTATTGTCTGATTCAGTAAAAGAAAATGCAAAAGATGACATGAGCTTCTGCAATAATGAATGTACCCAATTAGTGGCAATCTTTCACAAAACGGTCATAACTGCCAAGTCAAATAAGTAAATCGAACATCACTTTAGTAATTGAAAATTGACAGTTGACAGTCGAATATTAACAATAAATGCCGCATCGAGCGGCATTTATTGTTGTGGGCCCACCAGGACCATGCGTATTTTCTAAAGTGTTGATATATAACATTCTAAAAATCGGCAAATCAAAAAAGAGGATAAAATCAGGGTGTAATGTTTGGCAGTAAATAATTGTATATTGTAGCGGAGAGCAAAGGTGGTTAATTTTAACAATACATCATCGAATTTGGTTAAGAGGTTGATGGCTTCACTTTACGTAAAATTGAATGTAAGTTTGTTTTTCATTGGATTGTTATATATATTTACATGTAAAATAGTTAGTTAGATTACAACAAATAATACAAGCATATTCACAAAAAACATCTCACATGTCCTCAATAACTAAGTTTAGTCTAATTCGATCATTACTAGTATTGCTTTTCCTTTCATTTTGTCTGTCCTCTGCCATAGCTCAAGATTCAAAGGACAAAAAGGACAAGAAAGATCCAGACAAGGAAAGAAAAGAAATTCAGAAAATTAAGAATGAAGCCCTTTCTGAACTTTACAAATTATATCCTGAAGCAAAGGCTGAAATTGCCCAATCAAAAGGTTATGCTGCCTTTGGCAACACAGGTGTTAATTTGTTGGTCCTGGCAACAGGTCGCGGAGGTGGTGTAGCCCATAGTAATGTCACAGGGAAAGATACCTACATGAAAATGATCTCAGCAGGTGTCGGTGTTGGTATTGGTTATAAAAAGTACTTTGCAATCTTTATCTTCTCCACCACTGATGCATTTAATCATTTCATAGAACAAGGCTGGACAGCGGAAGGACAATCTGATGCTGCAGCAAAGACTAATGAACAGGGTGATGCTGTTTCAGCAGCTTTGACTGTTGCGCCTGGTGTGATATTATACCAGGTTACAGATGTTGGTTTCGCTGCGCAGGCTACTATACAAGGAACGAAATTCGTTGTTGATGAAGATTTGAATTAACAAATCATATATCATTTTAGTGATTGACAATTGTCAGTTTTCAATTCTAAATCTTCAAAGTACTTACTTGAATAATTTTCCAACGACCGGGTATAAATCTCTTTTCTACCGATTAATGAAAAGCATATGTATTAATAGTGTACCTGATGGTGAGATCTAATTCGCTTGGAGGTCCCTCACCACCTTCAGCGGTTCGGGACGACGTGGTGATCTTATAACAGTGTAATTATGGATACGAAAAACAAATTGCGTAGCACCAGTCGTCCTGACGACCGAGCGAAGCGGAGCTCGGCGAAGCCAATCGAATATTAACAAAGAAAGCCGCATCAAGCGGCTTTCTTTTTTGTGGGCCCACCAGGGCGGGCACTAAGCATGGGGTGCTTAGTGTATTGTCGACTGTCAATTGTCAGTTGTCAATTACTAATTTTTCTTAATATGTTAGGACATTTTCATGTTTTAGGTATTAATAAATAAAGACCTAATACTATGAGAAAAGAATTAGAAGATAGGCTTGTGAATTTTTCCGTTTTAGTATTCGACTTAAGCAAGCAGATAGAAAAAGAATACTTTGGCAATTATTTGATAAATCAATTGCTAAGATCAAGCGCAAGTGCTGCTCTAAATTATGGCGAAGCGCAGAGCGCAGAGACAAAAAAGGACTTCATTCATAAAATTGGGGTTGTCCTGAAAGAACTCAGGGAATCAAATGTAAATCTCAAGATTATTCTTAAAACAGGCTTAATCATGGATAAAAACATGATAAGTGGAGTACTTGATGAAAGCAATCAATTGGTTTCGATATTCTACAGGACCATTCAAACAGCGAAGAAAAAGCAGTAGAATTACGCGATTGCACGATTGCACGACGTATAAGATTGCACGAAGTTAGGCCAACTTCGGAATTCGAATATCGCGCAATCTTCTCCATCGTGCAATAAAAAATGGTTTGCCATCGAGGCAAAGCATTTTTTTGTGGGCCCACCAGGGCGGGCACTAAGCATGGGCTTGTGTTACATCAACTAACATAGAACTATAGATTCATGATTGAATGAGATAATCTCTTATCTGATATTTGCAACTTGCCATTGCCTGTTAACCACACATTATAGTTGCAAATTAGCTGGTGAACATTCCGCTGACGTCAAACTTAATATTTCATTGGTTTGACTTTGCACTTTCTTTATCATACCTTTAAATTGAATTTAGCAGTAGGGAATCTATACTTAATGTTCTTGAATAATAAATTGCAATTTAAATTGTGATTCAAATATTTACTAATCAAATAATAATACTATGAAGAAAATTTACACAATGACAAGAGCCATCTTATTGCTTTCATTTTGTTTGCTGATATTTATAAAGCCTGGACATACTCAGGCAACATATACCGAAATGTATTTTGACGGTTATAATGATCTAATGTTTATGACAGACTTTTATGAACTTGGAGCTGAGTATACGATCGAATTTTACTTTCGTGTAGATTCAATTCCAACTAACGATGACGAAGGAACGTTCTGGAATTTTCATGGCGGAGATTTCTCACCATGGTGTGGGATTAGTTCGGATAGTTCCATATCAGTTTATGATTATGACGATTATTATTACTGGACCGAATCAGGATCTATATTACCAGGGATCACCTATCATGTTGCTTTTGTATGGGATGGTGATGAAGGAAGGTTATATCTGGATGGTGTTTTACATGACGTGCAACAGATTCCATTGACTATACCTGACGGATACTTTACATTAGGAGATACGGATATGGATGGAGGGTATCCATTAGACGGGTATTTAGACGAACTAAGAGTCTCAGATACCGACAGGTATACAGGTGCTAATGTAACCATCGATCCTCTCCCATGGGAATTTGACAGTGACACTTATGTATTGTTTCATTTTGATGAATGTGAGGGGCAATGGGCTTTATCTAACGATGAGCTAACATTATTTCTGGGAACTACCCTTGATGTTGACGACTATGATCCAACATGGCATTGTTCTGTAGGGATGTCGGAAAATAATTTTGAAAATAATATAACGGTTTATCCTAATCCGACAACAGACAATCTTACAATAGATCTGGGAACAACTTATTCAGATGTAAATATTAATATAACTGATATAACAGGAAAATCTATTTATTCAAACTCACTTCATCAAACGAGATTAATAGAAGTTGACCTGCAAGTTGGGGCCGGAGTATATATACTTAAGTTGTATTCGGAAGAACACACAGCTTCTTTCAAGATATTTAAAAATTAAGGAAGATTGTATAAAAAAGTTAATCTATATGCTGTCTTTCTGGGACTTGTAACTTGAATCCGGGTAAATAGATTTTGAATAGTACCCGGCACATTTTTGCCTGTCCCGGTAAGATTCAGGTATTTTTGTGTGGAATATATGGATTTTCTAAAACGGTAACATCAATTCAATTAGCACTGAATATTTTCAAGATATTTCCTAATTTTATCAGTAATCTAAATTAGTATTGATTTGAAATTATTGTGTGAATGAATGAGGTCAAGTCAATTCAATATCAATGAATGGATGTGCGGGAATAAAGAATTATTAAAAAATATCTGATAATTCGTCCGTAGAAACAATTATAAAACCATGGAAGATATTTTAGAGCAATTAAGTCAGTGTATCGAACGTGGAAAGGTGGATATTCACGCTGCATTTCCGTCCGACATGGTGGGTGAACCGGGAGCAGATGAGTTAACGATAAAAGCAATAGCTCAGGGTTTTTCTGCTGAAGAAATATTGAATAAAGCGTTGTTCAGTGGGATGCAAATGGTTGGAGTCAGGTTCAGGGAAAATCAAATATTTATCCCTGAGGTGCTGATGGCTGCAAAAGCTATGAGCACAGCAATGACACATCTTAATTCATTTTTTAAGCAGAGCATCATCCAACAAAAAGGAACTTTTATTATAGGTACTGCCGCAGGTGATATGCATGATATTGGTAAAAGCCTGGTGGGCATGATCGTGGAAGGTGGCGGATGGGATGTTGTTGACCTGGGAACGAATGTTTCTACCCAGATGTTTATTAATGCGATCGAAGAGCATCCTGATTGTATAGTAGGAATCTCTGCTTTATTAACTACAACTATGCTGAACATGGAAAAAACAGTTAATGAAATTAAGGTCAAATACCCAAACAAACATATACTGGTTGGGGGCGCACCTGTAAATCAGTCTTTTTGTGATAGTATCGGTGCTAATTTCTATTCATCTGAACCTCACACTGCCCTGGATTACCTAAACACAACTCTTGAGAACCATCAGCAATGAGAAGCATCATTGATAGAATAAAAGAAGGGAATGTCCTTTTATCAGATGGGGCATGGGGTACCATGCTTTTCCACTTGGGCCTGGAAAGCACTGCATGTCCCGAATTATGGAATATAACAAATCCTGACAAAGTTTATCAGGTAGCCAAAAGTTATGTTCATGCTGGAGCGGATATCATAGAAACCAACAGCTTTGGTGGATCAAAGTTAAAATTGGATATGTATGGCCTAGGTGATATGGCGCGGGATATTAACCATGCTGCAGCAAGAATTTCAAGAGAAGCAGCAGGTGAGGATGTCTGTGTTTTTGGTTCAATTGGACCAAGCGGAAAGATCCTGATGATGGGAGATGTCTCCATGACACAGGTTTACGATGCATTCAGCGAGCAAGCCATTTCACTTGAAGAAGGAGGAGCCAACGCACTCATTATTGAAACCATGACAGCACTTGATGAAGCTGACATTGCAATAAAAGCAGTAAAAGAAAATACTTCCCTGCCTGTAGTATGCACATTTACCTTTGATAAAACCGTGAAAGGAGATTATAGAACCATGATGGGAGTTTCTCCGGCAGAGATGGTATCAACCCTTATTTCGAGTGGTGCAACAATTGTTGGAGCCAACTGTGGTAATGGATTTGACGGAATGGTGGAAATTGCAAAAGAGATCAGGAAAACAGATCAATCTGTATACTTAATGATCCAGGCCAATGCAGGGATTCCTGAGATCCTAGACGGGGAAAGCAATTATAAAGAAGGCCCGGAAGAAATGGCTGCCAAATTACCGTATCTTTTTGAACAAAATGTTAATATCATTGGCGGTTGTTGCGGAACAACACCTGATCATATTGCTCATTTTGCAGATGCTATCAAGCTTCATAACGAAAATAAATAGATGGACTGTACAGAATATTTATTCAATCCCACCGATATATCATTAAGCGGTATGGAAGTCAGCAGTTGGATAGGGTATTCTGAAACGGGCGTACCTCCTGCTATCGAAGAACAGATAACGGAAGTTTTGATAGAAATGATTGCATTGCTGGATATAAAAGGCGGTTTTTGTATTTCTGACAACATAACATTCAAACGATCCTCTTTACAAATTGAAAACACAGATCTTCAATTAAAAAACATCATCACCAGTTCCATGAAGCAAGCAAGTTCCATAGCAATATTTGCCTGTACTATTGGTGAGACTGTGAGCAACTGGGCATCACAACTTATGAAAGATGATCCGTTAAAAGGATATATTGCTGATGTGGCCGCCTCGGTCATGACAGAAAAAACAGCCGGGAAGATTCAAAAGAAAATTGAACTGTTTGCCAGGGGGCATGCTGCGTTGACCAGCAACAGATATAGCCCGGGATATTGTGGTTGGCCTGTTACAGATCAGCATATTCTTTTTTCACTGCTTCCTGATAAATTTTGTGACATTAGTTTAAATGAAGCCGCCCAGATGCACCCGGTAAAATCAGTAAGCGGAATCATTGGAATTGGGAAAGAATTAGTAAAAACACCTTATCAATGCAATACCTGTAATATAAGTGCTTGTGTAATGTCACCATTGAGCTAAAGTATCTTAAACCATACAATAATGGACCGAAACAATAATGTAGTCAATCCAATCATTCAGCTCCTTACAGAAGAGCAGATTAAAAGAGTACATGATTATTCTGTTGATATACTCGAAAATGTTGGAATTAAGGTTGAATCGAAAAAAGCCCGAGAAGTTTTTGCAAGATCCGGTGCCGTAAAAATTGATGATGACTTGGTTTATATTCAGCGAGACCTGGTGGATCACACTATCAAAACAGCCAGATCGGAAATAAATATTTATGATCAGGAAGGAGCACTGGCTTTTCAATTGGGCGAGGGTCATATGACCCGCTTTGGACTAGGTGTAACAAACACGAATTATCAGGATATAGAGACAGATCAAATTGAAAAATTCACCCGCAAGCATATGCAAACCAGTGTAAAACTTGGCGACATGCTGGGAAACTTTGATATGATCTCAACGATTGGGATTCCATCAGATGTTCAAATTGAAACCCTCGATCTTGTCAATACCCTGGATCTATATGCAAATACTTCAAAACCTATCGTCATTCTTGTTTCAGAAGGAAAAAAAATGGAGGATGTTTATAAACTGCTGATCTCACTCCATGGCGATATTTCTACCAGGCCTTTTGTTATCACATACCTGAATCCTATAACACCATTAATTCTCAATGAAGAAACAACGGATAAGATCTTTGTATCCATTGAATATGGACTGCCAATTTCCTTTTCCAATTATAGTATGTATGGGGGTACCTCTCCCATGACCGAAGGAGGAACACTTTCATTATTGAATGCGGAACTATTATCAGGCCTGGTTTTCAGCCAGCTTATCAAAGAAGGAACACCAATGATACTGGGCAGTTTGCCGGCCGCCTTTAACATGTCAACGATGGGGAGTTATTATTCCACCTCTTCATATCTGTTAAATATAGCATGTGCTGAAATTATGAGCTACTATCAGATCCCTCATTGTGGTACTTCAGGAAGTGGAATTGGCTTTGGGCCTGACCTGCTCGCTTCCGGCGACCTTTGGTTGAATCATTTAACATCATGCCTGGGTAAAGTCGGAATGGCTCCATTTGTGGGGGGTAACCTTGATTCAACAGCATTTTCACCCACAACGGTGGTGATGTCAGATTACATCATTGGAAAATCAAGAAAACTAGCTGAAGGATTTGTATTGAATGATAATTCGGTGGATCTAAACGAAATGAAAACAATAGGCCACGGAGGAAACTACCTTACTTCCAGCCAAACCCTGGAGGCCCTAAGGGACCTAAACCACTCAAACAGCATCTGGCCCTCAATGAATTTTAAAACCTGGCAACAGCAAGGCAACCCTACTCCCATAAAGATGTTGAGAGATTTTACTAAAAGGCTTCATGAACAAGCCAGTAGACCTAATAATGAAATTGAAGAAATAATAAAGAAAGGAGAAGACATTATTCGATTGCTTGTTTAATGTTTTTTACGATATTTATGAAATGAGCATTATCAATAAATCCGAGGAAGAGGGAAAACTCGGATTATGGTTGAGCACTTCGCTGGTAGTGGGAAATATGACTGGATCAGGAATATTTCTTTTACCTGCGGCACTGGCTTTCTACGGAGGGATCAGTATCTTAGGCTGGATCTTTACGCTGGCAGGTGTCATATTCCTTGCTTTAGTATTTTCAAGGCTCAGCAGGATGATCACCAAAGCAGGCGGCCCCTATACATATTCCAGGGAGGGCTTCGGAGATTTTGCAGGCTTTCTTGTGGCATGGGGATATTGGGTCTCTATATGGTGTGGCAATGCAGCTATCGCAGTAGCAGGAGTAGGATATCTTTCTGTATTCATCCCTTCACTTAAAGAAAATAATATACTTTCTGCAAGCGTGGCTATTGCGGCGATCTGGGTTTTTACATTCATCAATACGAAAAGTATTAGAAAAGTAGGCCTGGTACAGCTTATCACCACCATAATAAAAATTCTGCCATTGTTACTATTGGGAACAGTTGGATTTTTATATTTCAACAGATCCCATTTCATCCCATTCAATGTAAGCCTTGAGTCCAACTTTGATGCAATAACAGCTACGGCTGCTTTAACATTATGGGCATTTCTTGGATTAGAGTCGGCTACCATCCCATCGGATAAAGTAAAAAACTCCAAGAAAACAATTCCCAGGGCAACCATTATTGGGATTGCAATAGCAGCACTGCTTTATATTTCAAGCACAATAGGTGTTATGGGAATCATTGCACCCACTGAGCTTCAGAATTCAGCTGCACCCTTTGCCGATGCCGCACAGAAGATATGGGGTAGCTGGGCTTCTGCATTGATTGCTATCGGTGCATCGATTGCATGTTTTGGGGCCTTGAACGGTTGGATCCTGCTCCAGGGGCAATTACCAATGGCTGCTGCCAGAGATAAGCTATTCCCGAACACTTTTAATAAGGTATCAGGAAAAGGAATACCTGTCGTCGGGCTTATTATTGCCAGTGTGCTGGCATCAATACTTGTAGGTATAAACTATACCAGGGGGCTGGTGCAAATGTTCTCATTTATTATTATGCTTTCAACACTCAGTTGCCTTTTGCCTTACCTTTTTTCTTCCCTGTCTGAAATTATGCTGTATCTGAAGAAAAAGAAAAGCTATAGCCAAAATAGATTGATCGCAGCCTCATGTATTTCCTTACCGGCCTTTCTTTATTCATTATGGGCTATTACCGGCCTGAATTATGAAATAATCATCTGGGGAGCCATCCTTTTGGCAGCAGGGGTTCCAATATATGCCTATATTAAGTTTGGCAGGAAACCGAATGATAACTTATTAAGCCAGTAAATATCACCTCTCAAATTATCAAAACAATCTGTTACTTCTAACGGTCATCATGACGAACGGAGTGAGGAAGGACCCCCATCAATAAAACTCCAAACTATCAAGTCCCAGATTCCAGAATATCCAAGCCCGCCATCACAATTCAAATTAAAAATCGAGTATTAACAAAGAAACCCGCACTCCACTTACACTAATACTTCGGTGAACGGGATCGGCCTTCTTTGTTGTGAGTCCAGATCCGTTAATTTAAAATGAATTATTATCCGTATTGGTCTTCAGCCTGACTCGGACACTATATTGCTAAAGTTAAAGTGGAAATACGTTGAGTTTAAGATTATGAAGTGAAGATGCCAAAGAATTACGACGGCAAATTTCGATATTCCATTTTGGACTTGCCAAAGAGACGAAGAAACATGTGACGTTCAACTTTCATCAGAAATTTGAATTTCTTCCAGGGTGAAACCGCTTTCGGAACTGCGTCCACCGACTCGAAATTTTTTACCAGTCCATTTACAGGAGCTAAGTCATCGTAATGCTCAACATGTTCCTCAAAATCAGTCTTGTCGAAAGATTGACATTTGTTCAAAAAGGAGTCCGTTACTATGATGTATTCATCTGATGGAATTGAGTTTTTAAGCAGACGATGAGCTGTGATAACGTCTTCTCCAGATATCTTTAAAATGTCATGGACTTTAGTAAATGCTGCTTTGCCTGAATGTATAATTGCTTTGAGTTTGAGTTCACTCACTTTGTTACATGCATCGCATATGCAATATCCACATTCCCTAAGCAGATAAGCCTCCCGTTCGCGAAAGGCTTCAAAGTACCTTCCCACTTGTAAGTAAATGCTGTCAGCCAAGCCAGGTGCCCCATCATCTATAGCATAGAGACTAATTGCATCACCCAATATCTCGTGTGCTACTACTGGTGATTCAACCTCATCCAGCATACATTCCATGAGCTCTCCTATAAGCTTCTCAGCATGAAGAAGAGACATCTTGTGCAACCGGATGAAATTTGTGTATCCACTAATGTCAACGAGGACAATAAAAAAAGACTTAACACCAATCAGACTATCATTCATCTTCTAATTTATTTCTGTATGTGTTCGCCGTCTATTAATTTGGGCTAATTATAATGTAACAAATTAAAGAACGGTTTTGTTTATAAAAAAATGTAGTAAGACTCACATTTAGAGAGTTTTGTACAATATATGGCATAGAACGGCCAAACTGAATCCCTTTAATCGAGTGTCATTCAACCAACCAATAGTGGTCAACGTATCTGATGAATGTCAACCTAGGTCCGAAGTATTTTATATGAGGCCATGTTTGATATTTCTAATACCAATTATATCAAGTTTATTCAATTTAACCAAAGCACAATTCAACAAGAACTAATCATTCATGGCTTCCTTAAGTCAGCCAGGAAACTATAAACGAAACCATTTTCCAGCAAGTAAAGAATTATAGATATTACATCCACTTTCAAACTTAAGTGGATATTTTTTGTTGTTATAATTAAATAATAAAAAATCCTTTCTACCATGGACTCAAAGATCTCGCCTGAATTTCCATTTGAATCGAATTTTATAGAAATAAATGGATCAAATATGCATTATGTAGATGTTGGTGAAGGAGATATAGTTTTATTTCTTCATGGCCAGCCAACCTCATCTTACCTCTGGAGGAATATCATTCCCCATCTTCAAACGAAGGCTCGATGCATCGCACCCGATCTAATAGGAATGGGTAAGTCCGACAAACCCAAAATAGCCTATACATATGAGGATCACTATGATTATCTCGAGAAGTTCATTAAAAAACTGGAGTTAACAAATATTACTCTGGTTATCCATGATTGGGGATCAGGCCTTGGTTTTCATTATGCAAATAATCATCGAGATAATATTAAAGGGATTGCATTTATGGAGGCACTGATAAAGCCAATGACCTGGAAAGATTTTCCATCAGACTATAAAATTGTATTCAGACTGATTCGAGCTCCGTTTATAGGTTGGTTAATGCTTAGCGTTGCGAATATGTTTCTTAAAAAAGTGGTTCCTGATTCAATTAAAAGAAAATTGAGCAAGGAAGAATTTGATAATTATCTGGAGCCATATCCAACCGTTGCCAGTAGAAGACCGGTAAGGGTATGGCCTCAACAACTGCCAATCAATGGGAAACCCAAACGTGTTCATGATATAATTGCTGCATATAACAAATGGCTAACTGAAACAGATATTCCTAAACTCTGCTTATATGCTCATCCAGGAGCGATTATTACAGAAGAAAATATTGAATACGTGCAGAAAAATATTCCTAATACCAAGACCGTTGATGTTGGGGAGGGGATCCACTACCTCCAGGAAGATAATCCAGATATTATTGGCAAAGAATTAGCGAAATGGTTCCATGAAATTTGAGAGCCACCCAAAAGGTAAGAATTTATGAAGCAATTTCACACTTAGATATATCAGACCAAACTTCAGCTGGTATGTGACATTCCAACTCATGTTTATTTTTACAATCCAGATTCGTAGCCGTCGTTTTTCTGGAAAATCTTGTCAAACTGAGCACCTAATTCTTATTTCATACAGAGCACCCTGTTCCAGTATATAAAACACAATGGTTTGGTCCGATTATTAGTATATTAATTGCAAAACATTTCAGTTTTTATGCGCTGATAAGACTGCTCAGTTTAGCCAGAAATGACCTGTTCAGATTATTAGATATATATATAAGATCAGGCATCTTAAAATAGAGTCATATTTTTATATCTATATTATTTTATTACTTTTACATAACTGTATGGTCAGAGCGCTGACCACTTTATAAAGATGGCTAAGATCAAAAAAACAAATCCTATCATTACCAGGGATCAGGACCTGCCGGGCCGTAAACTGAATATTTTTCAGAGAGGGATAAAGGGGGTCTACCGATTTATCAGGCCTATAAAGCCTGATTTTACTGTAACTGTTCAGGATCCGGATGAAAATGGCGATACAAATCCCGATCCTGTTGGAAATGATGGAACTACATCTTCTGATCCCGGAGGGACCACAAGCAGTACTGATCCTGGTATTGATCCCGATCCCAATCCTACGAACCCTATAAATACTGATGATATGGAACCTTTTATTGGAGAGATTAGAATGTTTTCCGGAAATTTTGCACCGAGAGGGTGGGCATTATGTGATGGGCAAACACTTGATATTACTTCATACCAGGCCCTTTTTTCGCTGATAAGTACTTATTATGGAGGCGATGGCAGGACAACCTTTAAACTTCCAGACCTACGCGGTCGTGTTCCAATACATCAAGGTCAGGGTCAAGGATTATCCCAATACCCTTTAGGGAATGCAAGTGGGTATGAGACAGTTTCACTCACAGATAATGAAATACCTGAGCATTCGCATTCAGTTATGTATTCCCAAGATCCAGCGGATTCTGCTGACCCGGAAAGCAATTTATTATCAACGGGCGACCATAACCACTACAGCCCTGGCAACCCAGGATCCAGCATGAATTCTCAGATGATAAGTGCCACTGGGGGAGGACATGCACATTCAAATATGCAACCTTATTTAACTATCAATTATATTATTGCGCTTGAAGGCATTTATCCTCCCAGGAACTAATGACTCATTCTACTTTTCATTATCCTTAGTGCATTGTCGACTGTCAATTGTCGGTTGTCAATTACTAATTTTTCTTAAAATGCAGGAACATTTTCATGTTTTGGGTATTAATAGATAGGGCTGCGGTTAACAAGTTTTCTGCCAATAGCTGCACGGTCCTTCCTCATCCCGCCGCAGGCGGGATTCCTCAGGATGACCAGTACAACAAACAAACTTTATATTATGATAAATGGGCTGGCGACGAGCGAAAAAAAATGCATTGATCAAATCTAAAAATTCTTAATTAAAATTCCTCAACGATACTCTAAAAAGCTAATTTCCTCTACAGGTCATCCTGACGAGCGAAGTGAGGAAGGACCGCAATCAATATTGCTCCAACTTTCAGAAAGGAAAATCACTTTGGTAATTGTTCAATTATAGATGGGACTATATAAATCACTGCGAAATGTTTGACAGTAAAAAACTTTGATAGATAGGGTGGACCTTCCATTGTACTTAACTGAAACAATTGCACTATTAGATGTATCTTTATACCTGAGATAGATTGACGACCTACGGTTTATGAGCAAATCCTTTCAAAATGTCAGTTAAGTTTTGATGAACTGTTTGATAAATCTACCATTGATCTTGAAGAAAAATTCTAAGAATATATATTTGAGGAAATGAAAAATATCAGAACCCTCTTCCTGTCTTTCGGATTATTAGGATTATTTGCGACTGCATCCGGCCAGAATGAAGCAGAGCTTGCTAAAGCTACTCAAAACCCTTTGGCTGCCATGTATAGCTTGCCATTCCAGAACAATACAACTTTCGGCAACCTGCCGTATAACCGTGCATCTAATATTCTGAATATTCAACCTGTAATACCTGTTGGTTTAGGAAGTAAAATCAACCTGATTAACCGCATCATCTTACCGGTTGTAACCATGCCCTCAACAACTGAAGACAAAAGTAAAACAGGGCTTGGTGATTTGAATTATACAGCCTGGCTTTCACCGAAAAAAGGAAGTAAAATTATATGGGGTATCGGGCCAGTATTCCAACTACCAACTTCTACTGATAGTTCATTGGGAAGTGGTGAGTTTGGGATTGGTCCGTCTGTTGTCGCTTTAACCATGATTAGAAAATGGGTAGCAGGAATCGTAGTCAACAACATCTGGACTTTTGGCAATATTGGAGAAAACAAGTTCCTGTTCCAGTATTTCGTTAATTATAATTTACCAAAAGCATGGTATCTTGTAACTGCGCCAATTATCACGGCCAACTGGAATGCGCCAAATGACCAGCAATGGATAGTACCTTTTGGAGCAGGTGCAGGTAAAGTTTTCAAAATTGCTAAACTGCCAATAAACATGAATGCACAAGTATTTTACAACGCAGTTAAGCCGGATGGGGTAGGTGAATGGCAATCGAGGATACAATTGCAGTTTTTGTTTCCGAAAAAATCGAAATAACTCATATTGGAAATTCCTGCCAGTGAGAGCAGCTAATTCCTATTTTAGCGGAGCATGCAATTTCTGTTTGAATGAAACAATCTCTTATCTGATATTTAGATGGTTATCGTCTATACCAGTATTTTTTATAATTGTAAAGGACGGCTCAGTTTGGTCAGGAATGACCTGCTCAGTTTAACAGGAATATGCAATCTTACATATAGAAGGCAATATTTTCAGTGTATTTTTTATCAACATGAAATAGCCTAATAATCAGGGGTGTATGGGTTCAGTTAATAAAAAACCCTCATAATGCATTGATTATGAGGGCTTTGCCTGTGGGCCCACCAGGACTTGAACCTGGGACAACCTGATTATGAGTCAGGGACTCTAACCAACTGAGCTATAGGCCCGGCTTCATTGCTCATTCTGCACTTTTCATGTTACAAATAACATGTTGATGCCGAATAGCATGAAATAGCGGATGCAAAGATACAAAATATCAAAATATCAATGCAGTCTGTGCACGGAAATATTATTTGATGTCTTTTCATATCATTGGTAGACAGTGAGTAATGAAGATATGCTCTTTCGTGCATTTGTGCTCCGAGCCTTTTAAAATTAACTTTATCAGAACATTGATCACATCCGCTACGTATAAATGTATTATTGCAGTATTCATTAATAGTACTGAGTATGAAGAAATTAATACTATTGATTGCCATCTTCGTTTCAATCCAGGGTTTTGCTCAGAACATTTCTGAAGTCGCTCCCGGCATGAAACCCGTAAATCCTGCTGTTCAAGATGATACTCTTAACCTTTACTATACTTTCCCCACCACCGCCTTTCTTGGTGAATATGGGGCCGAAACTGACGGTAACATCATATATGCCACACAGTGGCTCGACGACAGCCTTGCTTCATACGACCTCTCCGGTAACCTCATCGAAAAATTTACCATCTATGGCGTAGAGAAAGTTCGTGACCTGGCTTATGATGGTCAATACTATTACGGTATCCCAAGCGAGTTTTATT
>Ga0209692_10002937_pt1 | contig 17299 bp, 14 predicted proteins | sample tdDd472_FD_187129 | JGI IMG/M metagenome (GOLD analysis project Ga0209692, IMG submission 187129) | Marine sediment microbial communities from the Atlantic coast under amendment with organic carbon and nitrate - tdDd47.2 (SPAdes)... | ecosystem: Environmental > Aquatic > Marine > Coastal >...
TACGCACGGAACGCGGCTGGTCGCTGGACGAGCTTGCGGAACGCAGCGGGGTCAGCCGGGCGACCCTTTCCCGCCTCGAAAATGCGGCCGTCAGCGCCACCGCCGCGGTGCTCGGCAAACTGTGCGCCGTGCATGGCCTCACCATGTCGCGGTTGATGTATCTGGTGGAACAGGAATTCACCCCGCTGATCCGCCGGGCCGATCAGGCCGAATGGACGGATAGCGAGACCGGCTTCACCCGACGGATCGTGTCCCCGCCTTCCGATGCCCTGAACGGCGAAGCGCTGGAATGCCGGTTGGCGGCGGGCCGCCGGATTGCCTATGACGCCTCGCCCCGGCCCGGCATGGAGCACCATCTGGTGATGTTGAAAGGGCGACTGGAGGTCTCCGTCGAGGGCGTGAAGCATGACCTGGAAGCCGGCGATTGCCTGCGCTACCGCCTGGACGGGGAAAGCGCCTTCGCCACGCCCCCAGGTTCCGCCGCCCACTACCTGTTGTTCATCCTATAGGGACCGCCATGGATACAAGGCTATCGATCTGTTTGGTTTCGGCAGAGGAAATCGACCGGGATCTTCCCCAACTCGGAGAAATGCTGCAGGCCGTCGTCCATGACGGCGCCAGCATCGGTTTCGTCCTGCCTTTCGGCGAAGCGGAGGCCACGCGTTTCTGGACCGAAAAAGTCAAACCGGACGTAGTCGGCAAGGCCCGTCTGCTGTTCGTCGCACGGTCCGGAGACAGGATCGCGGGATCCGTCCAGCTGGTGCACGGCATGCCCGCGAACCAGCCGCACCGGGTGGAGGTGAACAAGCTGATGGTGCACCCGGGATTCCGGCGAAAGGGAATCGCCAAGGCCCTGATGACGGCACTGGAACAGGCCGCGCGCGACATGGGACGGACGCTGATCACCTTGGATACGCGAACCGGCGACAAGGCCGAGCCGCTCTATACCGCACTCGGTTACAAGACCGTCGGAACAATACCGAACTTTTGCCGGGACACGGCCGATGCGGGCCGGCTGGACCCGACGACCATCATGTATAAGGAAATTTGATCGCCATCGGCTCCGCTCAAGCCCGGCGCGCATCCTCGATCATGAGGGCAATCCCGCGTTCGATCGGATAGGCGGGGGCATAACCCAACTCCGCCCGGGCGCGCGTGATGTCGAGCGCACCCTTCCGGGCCGACAGGATTTTTCGATCCAGATAATACGGTCCCGGTTCGATGCGGATTGCCGCGCCGGGGATGCGGGCATTCACGAGTGCCGCGACATCCCCCAATGTCGGGGCGGCGCCTGTGGCGACGTTATAGGTGTCGAAGCGGTGATTCTGCTTGTTCAGGGCCAGCACGATCCCGCTCACCGTATCCTCGATATAGACCTGGTCGACGGCGAAGTCGCCGCCGCTCGCCTCGACCAGGGATTCGCCGCGCAGGGCGGCGTCGATATAGGTCTTCGGCATGCGCGGCCGCGGCAGGTTCGGCCCGTAAACCCAGCAGGTTCGGACATGAATGCATTCCATTCCGTGATTGCGGCTGTAGACGCGGGCGAAATTCTCCGCCGCAAGTTTGGTCAGGCCATAGACGCTGGTCGGCCGCTGCGGATGGTCCTCGGTGATGACCGGCGCCTCGAAATCCCCATAGGTCTCTTCCGTCGAGACATGGATCATGCGCCGCACGCCGGCTGCCCGCATCGCCTCCAGCAAGTTGGCCATTCCTTCCACATTGACGCGGGTAACCTTGGCCGGAATGCCCGCGCATTGCAGAACGCCCACGATGGCGCCGCAATGGATGACAGCATCCGGACGGTCCTGTTCCATGACCTGCCGTATCCCCTCGGGATCGGTCAGGTCCGCCACCCGGTTCACCAGAAGCGAATTGTCCCGGGCGCCCGCTTCCATCGCGGGGCTGACGAGCAGATCGACGGAGACCACCGCATCGCCCTGCGACAGGAGCCGCCGGACGACCGCGCCGCCCAACCAACCGGACCCGCCGGTGACGAGTATCTTCTTCATTTTCTAATTCCCCGTGAAACCGCGGCGGTTCCGATCACGCACCGCCATTGATGATATGCCGCAGGCTGTGTTCCGCGACGAAGCCCAGGTCCCGCGCAGCTTCCGCCGTGTCGTAGAGCCCCGCATAAGGGGAGCGCTCATAGAGAGCCGGATCCCGGACCTCGATCCCATCCCCATGCAGCCGTCGCGCCCGATCGACGGTGGGTTCCGGCGCGAACGTCTCGCCAGACGAAAGGAAGAAAGGCCGGAAAGCACCGGGCGGCAGTTCGAATTCCAGCGCCAGCCTGAAGGCGCGCGCCAGATCGCGAGGATCGATGTAGTTGTAGAAAACCCCGCCGCCCGCGCTAGAAGGACCACCCGCCGGCGTTCCCTTGTAGTTTTCCGGATCGGCATGCCGGGCGCGGATCTCCCCTTCCATTTCCGGATAGGCGACGAAGACCGTGCGCAACGCCACGGTGCTCATGCCCCAATGGCAGAACGACCGGGCGATGTCCTCACCCAGGATCTTGCTCAAGGCATAGGGGTCGGTCGCCTGGAGGGGATGGCTCGTATCGACCGGCATGTAGCGCGGCGGCACCATGGCGCCTTCCCGCACCGTATAGCCGACAGTCGAGTCGCTGGAACAGAAGACGAGGTTGTGGACCCCTTCCCGGCGGGCAGCCTCATAGACCTGCCACGTTCCCATGACATTCGTCTGCAGGATTTCCTCGCCGGTTCCCTGCCAGATGTTCGCCCGGGCCGCCGCGTGGATGACCTTGCCCACGCCCTTCATCGCGGCCGAAACATCGGCACCCGACGTCACGTCGCCCACGGCCCAGTCGCAGTCCTCGCTGCCCTTCCGCAAGTCGAAGCCGCGCACGGGATAGCCGGCCTTCCGCATCTCGCGTACCAGATACCGGCCCAACAGCCCCGCCGCGCCGGTGATCAGGACCAGGGGTTTCCCCTGCTCATTTTTCACTTCATTTTCCATGGACTATCTCTTCAATTGCGCTTCCCGAACCAGGGCGGCCAGGCGGTAGAAACCATGCGCCATCTTGGAATAGGGGGTGAGCAGGAAAAAGGTGAAGACCGACGCCAGATGCAGCGGCAGCATCCATTCGACCAAGGCGGTTCCGGTCACGGCGTAGAGGACGAGGCCCGTCGCGCTGACGAAGAAGAGCAGCAGGACGAACGCCATTTCCCCGCCCCAGACGCGGGCCGCGCCCAGCGCAGGGTCGGCCTTCGTTTTCAAATAGGCCAGCTTCGCCGTTCCCAGGCACAGCAGGATTCCGCCCGTCAGCCCCAGCATCTTGGGCAGGCTGAACAGCGGATAGGGCGCCGGCATGTCGAACAGGTAGTGCATCACGGTCGCGGCCGAGGTCGCCGCGAAGCAAAGCAGGAACCCGTACATCGTCGCCTGGTGGGCATAGCGTCTCAGATTGGTGTAGCGGTCCGTCTTTTCGAAGTTACAGCCCTGCCCTTGGCCGCCGTCCAGATTGCGCAGCGCCGCCGCGTCCTTGAAGGCCGCGATCAGATGGGCCGGGCGAACCGCGGTTCCGCCGGTCTCCCGCCAATAGCGGCGCAGGCCCACCGCGACCGCCAGGAAGGGGAACAGAAAGGCCGGGATGAACACCGATATCATCGCGTTGTGGGACATATAGGCGTAGAACCCCTCGCCCCCTTCCGGCCGCAGCACCTGCAGCAGCCCTATCGCCGTCACGACGACCGCCACGGCCGCCGCCAGCACCGCGACCCCGCGTTCGTGGAACAGCTTTCCGAAAGCGGACGGGAAGGCGAACCGCGTCCAACTCTCCTGCCGCGCCTCGCCCAGGGCGGCCGGTATGTTCAGGTCGAATTCGTGCGGCGGCGTGTACTGGCAGGAATAGAAACAGCCGCGGCAGTTGTGACACAGGTTCGCCAGATGCGTGATATCCCCGTCGGCGAAAGCCTTTTGGCGGGTCATCGCCGGGAACACGGAACAGAAGCCTTCGCAATATCGGCAGGCATTGCAGACTTCCAACTGGCGCCGGGCCTCGGCGGTCGCATCCAACGGCCGGCCGCCGGTATTCACTGTATCAACCGACATTGGCTGCGGCCTCCTTCCCGGCGATACGTCCGAAGACGGTCCCGATCGTCATCCCAAACCCGGCGAGATATCCTTCGCCCAGAATACTGCCGGCCATGATTTCCCCGGCCGCCCAAACATTCTCGTACTTGTCCGATCCGTGGGAGACCCGCGCGGTCCGATCGACGCCGAGCCCCAGATAGGTGAACGTCACGCCCGGCCGCAGCTGATAGGCATAAAAGGGCGGCTTATCGATAGGACGGGCCCAGTTCGTCTTTGCCGGCTCCAGGCCCGATGTCGCCAGGCCGTCCAATTCCGTCGGATGGAACACCCCTTCCCCGCAGGCCGTGTTGAAGTCGGCAATCGTCTTCAGGAGGGTTTCTTGCGGCAGGTTCAGGATCGCCGCCAATTCCTCCAGCGTGTCCGCCTTTTCCGGCGGGAAGACCGACGGCATGAAAAGGTCGAAGCTCTTGCTGTCGATGATGGAGAACGCCACCTGATCGGGCTGGGCCGCGACCAGCCGGCCCCAGATCGCATAACGCTTGGGCCAGACATCCTCGCCCTCGTCGTAGAAACGCTCGGCGTTCTTGTTCACGACGATGGAGAACGGAACGCAGTCCAGCCGGGTGACGATGCCGCCGTCGAATTTCGGGGCACGCCCGTCGATCGCCACCGCATGGCATTGGGTCGGGTCGCCGACGCTGTCGGCCCCCTGATCCAACATGTCGCGCAGCACGGCGCCCTTGTTGTACGGAGTCCCGCGGATCAGGAAGTTTCGCGCGGCAGGGCCCCAGGCATCCGCCAGCCAGTCGATATTTCCCTGAAAACCGCCGGACGCCAGGACGACCGCCTTGCCTTCGACACGGCGGGAACGCCCCTCAATCGTGACGTCGACATGCGTGAACCGGTTGCCGTCGATACCGACATGACTGACATCGGCGTCGTAATGGACCTGCACGCCAAGGTCTTCCGCCGTGTTGTAATAGGCGTTCACCAGCGCCTTGCCGCCGCCCAGGAAGAAGGCGTTGGTCCGGGAAAGCGACAAGGTGCCCGACAGCGACGGCTGGAACCGCACGCCATGCTCCTCCATCCAGGGAAGGCACTCTTCCGATGACCGGATCACCATCCGGGCAAGATCCTCATCGGTCTTGCCTTTGGTGACCCGGAGAAGATCTTCAAAATACTCATCTTCGGTATAAACGTCGGTCAGGACGGAGAGGGGGCCGCGATGCATGCAGCGGAAGTTCCGCGTATGCCGGCTGTTGCCCCCACGATAGGTCTTCGGCGCGCTTTCCAGCACCACGACCCGGGCGCCCGCTTCCGCCGCCGTGATCGCGGCGCACAGCGCTGCGTTGCCGCCACCGACGACGACGAGATCCCACTGAACGCCCTCAGGCCCGTTGCTACTCATGCGACACCCACCCGCATAGCCGGCCCAATGGAATTGTCGGATCGTCCGAAGGCCGCCAGATTGTTTGCTGCAGAATGTATACAGTGGTATCCATTGGCGAACAATGAATCACGATAGAGTTTTCTTCGACGACGGGAGGTATTTCGATGAGCACAGGCGTCCTTGCCCTCTGGAACAACAGAGAGCCCCAGCATGCGGAAGAATACGAGGATTGGTACAAGACCGAGCATTTTCCCGAACGGCTTGGCATACCCGGCATTCTTCGCGGAAGACGCTATGAGGCCGAAGGCGCCTCGCCGCAATTCTTCACCTACTACGAGACCGAAACGCCGGATGTCCTGACCTCGCCCGCCTATCTGGAGCGCCTCGAAAATCCGACGGACTGGACGCGTAGGATCATGAACGACGTGATGCGCGACATGAGCCGAACCGTGTGCCGTGTGGCGCGCCGGGAGGGCGGCATCCGCGGCTCCCACGCCGTCGCCGTGAAACTGCGGTCGCCCGAAGGGGCGGAAAAAGTCCTGGACGATTCCGAAGTTCAGGCCCGCACGGTACGGCGGGAACTCTGGGTCAGCGCCGAAAGCGGAAAGGAGCTTACCGCGGAGGAGAAGCTGCGCGGCGGGGACGAGAAAATCGCCGCCTGCATCATGGTGGAAACCCTTCGGCGCCCGGATGCCGACGCCGTTCTTTCCCGTCTGATGACGCTGCTGGGATCGGATGCTCAATCGGGGGAGACCTATCGTTTTCTCTGCGAGTTGGAGAGTGCCGCCGGCTGAGCCGGCCGGGATTGGCGCGCATGGATGGCGCCAATCCCTCTCAGCCCGCCGTTCTCAACTCCACGCTTAGACCAGACCGCCATTCGGCTGGACGATCTGTCCCGCGATCCAGGAAGATTTCGGGGAGGCGAGGAAGGCAATGACCTCCGCCACCTCTTCCGGTTTGCCGACGCGGTTGAACGGGCTCATGGCCGCCGACCGCTGCACCGCGGCCTCGTCCTTGCCGGAGCGGAACAGATCGGTATCGACCGGGCCCGGCGCGACGCCGTTCACCCGAATGCCGCGCCCGGCGAGTTCCTTCTGCATCGAGCGCAGCAGGCATTCGAAAGCCGCCTTGGTCGCGCTGTACGGCCCCAGCCCCGGCGCCGCGAAACGCACCAGCGTCGTCGTGACCCCGACGATCGTGCCGCCGTCCCGAACGTTGCGCGCCGCGTGCTGCAGGACATTGAAGGCGCCGACCAGGTTCACTTCCACCAGTTTGCGGAAATTGTCGTTGTCGAAGTCGGAAACCGGTCCCGGCGGTACGTTGATCCCGGCATTCGCCACGATGCAGTCGGGATTCGCCCCGAAATCGCTTTTCACCGCCGCGAAGACCCCGGCGACCTGCGACGGATCGGTGATGTCGACCTGATAGCCGGAGACTTTCGCGCCGGACGGCATATCCGAGCCTGCGGGGGGATTGGCCACATAGGTGAATGCAACGTCGAACCCCTGTTCCGCCAGTTTCTTGACGGCCGCCGCGCCGATGCCGCGCGAACCGCCGAATACCAATGCTACTTTGTTTGCCATACCATACCTTCTTTCGCTTTTCGGTTAACCGCCGCGGACACCCGTCAATTGGATATCGTGACGATCCTCTCTTCAGTCATTTCCTGAACCGCGTAATGCGGCCCTTCGCGCCCGAAACCGCTGTCCTTCGAGCCGCCATAGGGCATCAGGTCGATGCGGGAACTGGACGTTTCATTGATGTGAACGCCGCCGACCTCCAAAGCCTTCGCCGCCGCCAACGCATCCGACAAACGGTTCGTGAATATGCCCGTGGCCAATCCGTAGGGTGTGGCGTTGACCATGTCGATCGCCTCTTCGAAAACCTCGAACGGTTTCAGGCAGACGACGGGCCCGAACACTTCGCTGCATCCCAGCTTCATGTCGTCGGTGACGCCGCTCAACAGCGTCGGCGGCACGACCGTTCCCTGCCGCGGGCCGCCCACATGGCGCGTAGCCCCCTTTTGCACCGCTTCTTCGATCCAGGATTCGACCCGGACCGCGTCGCCTTCGCTGATCAGCGGGCCGGTGACCGTGTCATCGATGCGCGGGTCGCCGAATTTTACCTGGCGGACCAGCGCGGTCATGCGTTCCGTCACTTTTTCCATGATCGAGGCATGGACCAGGAGCATCTGGACGGATGTGCAGACCTGGCCCGCCTTGCGGTACCCTGCCGATACGATCTTGGGAAGAGCGCGGTCCAGATCGGCATCGTCGCAGAGGATCGTATAGGCGATCGATCCGAGCTCCATCTGGGTCCGGCGCAAACCGGCGGCCGCCTGGATTTTCCTTCCGACCTCGGTGCTGCCGGTGAAGGCGATGAACCGGACCTTCGGATCAGCGATCGCCGTCTGCACCACCGCGCCCCCGCCATGCAGGACGGAAAGAAGGCCCTTCGGCACCCCCGCCTCCACCAGGATCTCCGCCAATTTGCACGACGTCATGGGCGTCGCGCTTGCCGGTTTGAGAACCACGGCATTACCGGCAGCCAAAGCCGGCCCGACCTTGTGGGTGACCGTGTTGAGAGGCGAATTGAACGGCGTCACCGCCAGGACGACCCCCAACGGCACACGCATGGTGAAAGCCATTCGACGCGCCTGATTCGGCGCGCCCGACATCGGGATGATGTCGCCCTTGAGCCGGCGCGCCTCTTCCGCCGACAGCGAAAGGGTCTGCATGCAGCGCGTCACTTCCCCCAGCGCATCGGACCGTGTGAACCCGGATTCGGCCTGGATGATCTCCGCGAGGCTTTCCTTTTCACGGGCGACGATGGTCACGGCGCGATCCAGGATCTCGCCGCGCTCGTAGGGCGAAAGCGTATCGGACCGGAACGCCGCCTCGGCCGCGGCGATCATCGCGTCGATCTGCGCCGGCGAGGCCGCGGGCGCTTCCGCGACCTGCCTCAGACTGTACTTGTCCAGAACCGGCGCCGCGGGACCGTCGCCGTCAATCCATTCGCCGCCGGACAGCAGCAGGCACCGTCTGATTTCGGTGCCGTTCTGCGAAGTCACAACAGTCATCATAACGCCGCCATCCTTTCCCTACGGATCAGAGCCATAGGATTTCCTTTCGGTAATCGAGGTCGTGGAGCAGCGCCTCTGCCTTGCCTTCATGGAAGACAGCGCCGTTCTCCAATGCATAGACGCGGTCGGAGAGCGCCAGGACCAGATCCAGATTGTGTTCGACGATCAAGATCGGCAGGTGCTGCCGCAACCGGTCGAAAACCTTGAACAGGTCCTCGATCACCGCGGGGGCAAGACCTTCGAACGGCTCGTCCAGGAGAAGCAAACTGACATTGCCGGACAGCGCGCGGGCCACCGCCAGCATCTGCTGTTCCCCGCCCGAGAGAAAATCCGCATGCGAGTTGATGCGTTCCTTCAACCGCGGGAAGAATTCGAAGATGCGATCTTCGCTCCAGACGACGCCCGTGCTGCCGTCTGTCGCCCTTGCGAGCCGGCCGAGTTCCAGGTTCTCCCGCACCGTCATGCCGGAGAAGATGCCGCGCCCTTGCGGGACATAACCGACACCGAGCCGCGCGATTTCCGGTGCGGCGAGGCCGACCAACTCGGTCCCGTTGAACTTGACGGACCCGTTCGCCGCCGGAACCAGACCGGAAATCGTCTTCAGGAAGGTCGATTTGCCCGCCCCGTTCCGCCCGAGCAGGGCGACGATTTCACCTCTTCGTATTTCCAGCGCCGTGTCGTTCAGAATGTGGCTCTTGCCATAGAACGTGTTCAGACCCGTCACTGTCAGGAGGGTTTCCCGCTCGCCCTGGTCCGATTTGTTCCGGCCGACGATCGCAGGCGTGCCCGTCCCGGTATAGATTTCCTGAACATGGGTGTTCGAACGGATTTCCTCGGGCTTGCCGGTCACCAGGACCTTCCCGTCGTTCATCACCGTCACTTCATGGGAGAACCCGAGAATCCGGTCGATGTCATGTTCGACGATCAGGACCGGGATATTTTCCGCCATCGTCTTGACGAGGTTCCCGACCCGCTCGCGCTCCGCCGCGGCAAGACCGGCCAAGGGTTCGTCCAGCAGCATCACCTGCGGCTTGGTCGCCAGGGCAATCCCCAGGTCGACCAGACGCTGCCCGCCGTAGGAAAGGTCGCCGGCGCGCGTATCCTCGATCCCCTCGAGCCCCAGGAATTTCATCAATTCGGCGGTGTCGGCGTTGATCTCTTCGTAACTGTCCACATCGCGCCAGAAATTGAACCGGCCCGGATGCTTAGCCTGCGCCGAGAGGCGCAGGTTCTCTTCGATGGTCAGGCCTTCGAACAGATTGGTGATCTGGAAGGAACGCGCCAATCCGGCATGGCAGATATCCGCCGGGTCGAGACCCTGGATGTCGCGCCCCAGCAGGCGAACGGTTCCTTCGGTCGGGGCGAAGCGGCCGGATATCAGGTTGAACAGGGTCGTTTTTCCTGCCCCGTTCGGCCCGATAAGCGCATGGATCTCACCCGATGACAGGGTCAAACCCGCCGACCGGACAGCTTGGATGCCGCCGAAATTCTTGGAGACGCCTTTGACCTCAAGCACTTCGGCCGCTTGCGCCTTGGGCCGCAGGAAGGACGGCAGGGAGAGGCCCTGATAGATCTTCCGCCGGCTCATCGCGGATTCTTCTTCCGGCGGCGGATTCCAGCGGCGCTGCAGCTGTCCCCAGATTCCGACCAGCCCGCCCGGCGAATACATCACGAAGGCGCAGAAGATCAGGCCGAAATAGAACAGCCAGTCACCGGTCCAGATCGAAAGCCATTCCCGGAACAGGGTATAAAATATGACGCCGATAGCCGGTCCCAGGATGTTTCCGCGCATGCCGCCGATGACGACCATCGCCAGCAATTCGCCCGACATTTCGACCGATGTGGATTCCGACGTCACGATATAGTGCTGAAAGCCGGACAGGGTTCCGGCCAGCGCGGTCACCATGGAAGACAGAACGAAGACCGCCAGCTTGTAGCGCTGCACGTCATAGCCCTGGAAGGTCGCGCGTTCCTGGTTTTCCCGGATCGCGACCAGGACATGGCCGAAGGGGGAGTTCACCACGCGCAACAGGAAGAAGAGCATCAGGAACCCGATGACCGCCACGAACCAGTAATAGGTCATGTTGTCGGACAGATCGACGGGAAGAAGCGATCCGCGGTCGAACCCGCCCAACCCGTCCTCCCCACCCGTGACCGCGGTCCACCGGAAGGAGATGGAGAAGGTCAGCGCGGAAAGCGCCAGGGTCATCAGCGCGAAATAGACACCGCGCCGGCGCAGCATCAATATCCCGACCGCGGCCGACAGAATCCCGACGAAGGCGGTTCCGAAAAGGATGGGAAGGATGATCTGCCCCGGGAACCAATGTATCTGCGAGAGGGCGGCCGCATAGGCGCCGATGCCGAACCAGGCGGCATGCCCGAAGGAGACGAGGCCCGTATAGCCCATCATCATATTCAGACCCAGGGCGGCGATCGTGAAGACGACGACCATGGTCGCCGTGCTCAGCGTCAGACCGATCGCCGGCAGGACGAACGGCAAAAGGATAAGGCCGACGAGACCGATCAGGAGTGTCCGTGTTTTCGAATTCATGGGATTACCGCTCGAACTTCTCGATCGACTCGCCGAGCAAGCCGCGTGGCCGCACCAGCAATACAAGGAACATGAGGATATACATCGACGCCTCGGACGCGGCGGGCATGAAATGCACGGTCAGGCCGCGCACGACGCCGACGAGCAGGGCCGCCGCGACGACGCCCCAGAAACTGCCCAGACCGCCGATGATGACGACCACGAAGGCCGTCGTGATGATATCCGCGCCCATCGCGGGCTGGACCGTCGTGATCGGCGCGATCATCGCGCCACCCAGGGCGGCAAGTCCGACACCGAGCATCACCACCGCCGTCATATAGGGCTGCAGCCGGATGCCCAGCGCCGCCACCATGTCCGGCTGCTGGATCCCGGCCCGGACGACGCGCCCGAAGGCCGTCTTGTTGAGCAGAAGCCAGACGCCGGCCAGGATGACCGCGATGACGAACAGCATCAGCAGGCGGTATTTCGAGAACAGGAAATCGCCGAGGATCAGGGCGCCGCGAATTTCTTTCGGCAAAGCCACCGGAATCGGAGCCGCGCCCCAGAGAATCCGGATCGCCTGTTCCATCACCATCGCGAGTCCGAAGGTCACCAGCAGGCTGAGGATAGGATCCTCTCGATAGAAACGCCGCAGGATGAACCGCTCGAACAGCACCCCGATCAGCGCCACGGCGACCGGGGAAACCACCACGCCCGCGGTGAACCCCGCAAACTTGGCGACCTCCAACGAGACATACGCGCCCAACGCATAGAAGGCCCCATGCGACAGGTTCACGATGCCGCCGACGCTGAAGATCAGCGACAGCCCCATTGCGATGAGAAGGTAGTAGCCGCCCAGAACAAGCCCGTTGACCACTTGCTCCAGTATGAACACGTACTGCATGCCTAGTCCGCTATGAAAACCGGCGTCCAGGGCATCACATCATGCTCTGGACGGCGCATCGGAAAAAAAGATCCGCCGGGCCGCTGGGCGACCCGGCGGCAGAAGGAGTACGCTAGAGCTTGCAGGCCCCGCCTTCGACGGAGGGGAAGATCGATTCGAGGGACTCGTCGGCCCCGGGGACCGGATCGCCCATCGCCATCGAGTCGTAGACATCCTTGTAGGTGCCTTCCGGCTTCGCTTCGAGCGAGTAGGCTTCCTGCATGAGCTGGTGATCTTCCTTGCGGAAATAGCCCGGACGGCCCTTGAGGATATCGAATTCCGCTTCGGACTCGAAGTAGTTGATGATGTCCTCGCTGTCCGAAGAACCGGTTTCCTTGATCGCCTGCACCGCGCATTTGAACGCGATGTATTCGACCCAGGCGTGGTTCTCCGGGATCTTGCCGTATTTTGCCTGGAACGCCTTCACGAATGCCAAGGACGCGTCCGTCTGCAGATCGTGGTACCAGATCGCCGGCCACAGACCGGAGAAGTTGCCGGCGCCCGCGGCCCAGATGTTTTCCGTGTTGAGGGCGAAACCAGCCAGTTGGAACGGCAGGCCGAACTCGGTGTATTGCTTGATGAAGTTGGATACCTGGTTGCCGGCCAGGTTCACGCAGACGACATCCGGCTGCGCCTGACGGATCTTCAGCAGGAAGGCGCTGAAGTCGTTCACGTCGGTCGCGATCAACTCGTCGCCGACATGTTCGGCGCCATTGGCCGCCATGAACTTCTTGGCCGCCGACAACAGATCGTGGCCGAAGACGTAATCCGCGGTCATCGTGAACAGGCGCTTGCCGGAGACGAGACCTTCACGCTTCAGCGCGCCGCCGACCGCATTCACCATCGCGGTGTTCGGCAGGTCGGTGCAGAACATGTAGCGCGTGCAGCGATCGCCGCGCAGGACGTCGGAACGCGGGCCGAGCGCCATGAAGAGCTTCTTGTTGCGCTTGGCGACTTCGGAAATCGCAAGCGAGGAAGCGGAACTGATCTCACCCATGATGAAATCGACATTGTCGCGTTCCATCAGGCGCTGCGCCTTGGTGGCCGCGGTTTCCGGATTGATCGAATCTTCCGTGCTGAAATCGATCTTCCGGCCGTTAACGCCGCCGGCGGCGTTCACTTCTTCCACCGCCATGGTGATGCCTTCGACCGCGCCCCGGCCCAAGGTGCCGAGGAAGCCGGTCATCGGCGTCAAATGGCCGATCCGGATCGGCGACGATTGCGCGCGCAGAATGCTGGGCATGCCCAATGTGGAAAAGGCGGCTGCCCCGGCGCCCAATTTCAGGGCGTTCCGCCGCGTCAGAGCACCGGACACACGCCCGGATTCGGTTTTCTTGATAGCCATTAAATTTCCTCCCGAAATCTCATATGGTTGCATTTGACCCCACCCGACGGCATCTCGCCGCGAGACTGTCGCGGCGCATGGCAGCCAACATGGAAGCAACCTTGTCTTCACCCTAGCGGCTTGCTGAAAGCCGCGGAAATACGGTTTTCGAACACCCCCTATAAGCTGGACTTATAGGCGTCTTGCAGGTCTAATGAGGGATGGATATCCGGCAGCTGAAATACTTCGTGAAGATCGTGGAACTCGGCAGTTTGTCGCGGGCGGCGAAGCAGCTTTACGTCGCCCAGCCGGCACTCAGCCAGCAGATCGCGAAGCTCGAGGAAGACGTCGGGAAGCCCTTGCTCGTGCGCTCGTCGAAAGGCGTGACGCCGACCGATAACGGCCGCGCCCTGTACCATCATGCCTGCCTGATCCTGCGGCAGGTGGATCAAGCCATGTCGATCGCGCAGGCTGAACACACGACCATCCAGGGAATGGTCTCCGTCGGCTTGCCGGCAACCACGGTCGCCGCCATCGGCCTGCCGTTGATCCGGCGCATCCGGGAACGCTTCCCCAGCATCCTGATCAACGTTGTCGAGGCGATGAGCGGCCATATCGGACAGTTGATACAGCAGAATCAACTCGACCTCGCCGTCCTCTTCGCATCCGACCTGGCCGAGGAATTGGCCGTAGAGCCGCTGATGATCGAGGAATTGTTCCTGTTCCTGCCGAAGCACAGCACCCTGGTCCCGGCCGATCGGACATCGGTGACCTTGGAAGAGGTCGCGGTCCTGCCGCTCATCCTGCCGACGAGCAACCACGGCTTGCGGCGGCGTATCGCGATCGAATTCGAGAGCCGGGCCATGCACATAAACGTGGTAGCGGAAATCGACTCCCTCGCCCTGCTGATGAACTGCGTCTATGAAGATATCGGCGCGACGATCAAACCCATGGGCGCGATCATGCAGGAGGGCCAGAGAGGCCGGGACTGGCGCTGCCTGCCGATATCGGACGCCCAGCTGCGGCGCAGCAATTTCCTGTATTCCCTGCCGCCCGAATCCAGCACCACGGCGGCCACGGTGGTTGCGGGCGAATTGAAGGAAACCGTTCGCGAGTTAATCGAGAATCCCGAATGGCGGGGCTTCGAACCGACCCCCCAGGACAAGGCGCAAGCGAGCTTCGCGGCCTGAACCGTGTTATTCCTGAGACGGGCCGGCGGCAGCCTTCGGGTTGCCGAGCGCGGCGGAAAGCACGCACGCAGCCCGCTGAAGCGCTTCCGTCTTGCCGCGGATGTCTTCCTCGCCCATGCGCCAAACGGGGCCGGAAATCCCCATCGCGGCGACGCACCGCCCAGCGAAATCCAGCACCGGCACGGCGACGCAGCGTACATCGGGATCCAGTTCCTGACGGTCGTAGGCGATGCCGGCGTCGCGGATCTGGTCCAGTTCCTTCCGCAGCGATTTGGGGTTGGTGATCGTGTTTTCGGTAAACGGCACGAAATCCACCGCGTCGAGGATGCCGTCCAGATCCTCCTCGCCGCATTGCGCCAGCAGCAGCTTGCCGATCGCCGTCGCATGGGCCGGGCGCACCACGCCCGCCCGCTCGGACATCTGCAGCATGCCGGTCGCGGCGGTCCGCCCGACAAGGACGATATCGGCATTCGACCGCACGGCGAGGTGCGCGGCCTCCCCCGTTTCCTTGCTGAGGCGCTCGAGGATCGGCATGCCGAGGGCCAATAGGGCGGTTTCGTCCAACGCGCCGGCGGCCAAGACGAAAAGCCGGTTGCCGATCCGGTACCGTTTACCTTCGTCCTGGCGCATCAGGAACCCGACGGATTCCAAGGTCTTCACGAGGTGGAAGGTCGTGCTGGTATGCAGCCCGACCTTCTCGCTCAACTCGCCTAGGCCGATCCCCGACGGACCCGCCGCCGCCACGGCATCGAGCAAGGCGGAGGCGCGCTTGATCGATTGAATGCCGTCCCGTTCGGGCGTCGCCTTCTTCGGCTTTGCAGCCGTTTCCCGCTTCACCTTGGTCGTCGTCGGGGCCATGCCGTACCTAACCTGTTCCGTGTGCCGTTACTCGTCCGTGACCGGCGTGGTCACGACGATGAAGGTTAGATCGCCAAGGCCGGTATTCACAATCGAATGCCATGTGCCCGGCGTGATGAAGATGACATCGTGCTTCCGCACGACGCGCTTTTCATCGCCGATCTCCATCAATCCCTCGCCGTCCAGGATGTGATAGACCTGTTCCTGGACCTTGTGGACATGGCGTTCGACATAGCCCATCGGCTGGTATGTCGAAATCCGGTAGTCGACCTGGCGCGACCCGGTCGTTTCGGGATGGACCAGCGCCTTGGAGAGCGCCGACCCGAAATGCCCCGGGAATTGCTGCCAGGGCTCTTCGGCGATGTTGCGGATGCAGGATTTGTAATCGTCAGCCATCGGTGTTTCCTCTGTTTGCTCTGCTGTTCGGGATGCGTTTCAGATCAAGGGCGCCAGGGTCCGCCGAAGACGGGCTCTTTCGGGACCAGCGGCGGCAATTCCCAGGACCCGGTCGACGGCGGGCGGATATCCGCGTCGACATGGACGTCGATCAGCGCCGGCTTGTTCGACGCGACCGCCTGTTCCAAGGCCCCGGCGAAATCTTCGGACTTGGTGACCGTATATCCCGCGACGCCCGCGGCGCGCGCCCAAGCGGCGAAGTCAGGATTGTAGGGTTCCCGGTTTTCGCCCTGGTAGAATCCCGTGCCGTATTCGCGCCCGTCGAAATAGGCGTATTGCAGGTCCCGGATCGCGCCCCAGGCGAAGTTGTTCCAGACGACCCAGACGACCGGAATGTCGTATTCGACCGCCGTGCACAGCACATGCGGAACCATGGTAAACCCGCCGTCGCCGCAGATCGAAACACAGACCTTGTCCGGCGCTGCCAGTTTGGCCCCCATGATCGAGCTGGGGCCGAAGCCCATGCCGGAATAACCCCAGGTGTTCAGCATGCTTTGGGGGCGGCGTGCCTCCCAGAACTGCATGAACCAATTATGGTGAATGCCGGAGTCCAGCGAGATGATCGCGTCATCCGGCAGAACCTTGCGGCAATCCGCGACGATCCGCTCGGGCCGGATGGGCGCGCTGTGTTCAGCGAAGTTCGGCGCGATGAAATCCATCCATTCCTTGCGCCAACCCGCGATCTCCGTATGCCATTGGGAGAGGCTGTCGGGTCCTGGTGCATTGCGGCTGTCGACCTCCGCCAGAATCTGCAGCAGAAAGGCCTTCGCATCGGCCAGGATGGGCAGGTCCGGCGCATAGTTCCGGCCGATTTCCGCATGATCGACATCGACATGGATGAGCTTGGTCGACGGGAAGTTCCAGGAATAGCCCGGCTTCCAGGACGAGGCCGAACGGTCGTCAAACCGCGCGCCGATCGCCAGCACCAGATCCGCATGGCGGCCGGCCTGGTTCGCCTGATAGGCCCCGTTCCGGCCGATGAAGCCGAGCGAGAGCGGGTCACCCATATCGATGCAGCCCATGCCGTTCGGCGACGAGATGACGGGAACGCCCAAGCGTTTGGCCAGCGCGGTCAATTCCTTGGCCGCTTCGGACAAGGTGACGCCGTGGCCGATGAACATCACCGGCCGTTTGGCGGCAAGCAGCCAGTTCGCCGCCGTCGCGACGTCTTCCGCGCTGGCGCCGCTGCGGCGTTTGCCGAAGGCGCTGCCGGCCGGCTCGTCGGTCACTTCCGCCTCTTCCTGGAACAGATTATAGGGGATATCCAGGTTCACGGGCCCCGGCCGGCCCGTCGTCATCGTCGAGGCGGCCTGACGCATGGCGAGCGGCAGCATCTCCACCCGGCTGGGCTGGAAGCTGCGTTTCACCACGGGCTTTATGACATTGTTGAAATCCGCCTGATGATGCTGGTTCAACTCCTGGAACGGGCCGCGGTTGAACTGCGATGTCGGGACATTGGCGGTCATGGAA
>Ga0209692_10002943_pt1 | contig 17284 bp, 14 predicted proteins | sample tdDd472_FD_187129 | JGI IMG/M metagenome (GOLD analysis project Ga0209692, IMG submission 187129) | Marine sediment microbial communities from the Atlantic coast under amendment with organic carbon and nitrate - tdDd47.2 (SPAdes)... | ecosystem: Environmental > Aquatic > Marine > Coastal >...
TGTATATAAAATCCAGGCAGCGTTTTTTCCGATGGACAAAGAGAAGTTTAATGTGGTATTCTACCTCTTCCTTGGCATCTACAAGATCTTCTTTATTGTGTTTAATGTGGTACCGCTGATTGCATTACTAATTATCACCTAAACCCTGTATCATTATAAATTCATTAATAATAATTAACTATATTTGAATTTGATTGTTTATTCCTTCAAATGAAGTTTATTAGCCTTATTGCGATTCTCATAGGTATCGTTTTTCTATTTAGTGGTAACGAAATAAAAGCTCAATGGGACGACCCTGATTCCTTGAAAAATGTTATTGCGAATTCTGATAATGATACCGTCATAGCACATAATTATAATAAGTTGTCATTTCTTTATAACGGTATTAACCTTGACAGCAGCCTGTTTTTTGCAGAAAGGGGCTATGAGTATGCAAGTGAAATTCTATATGATCTGGAAATAAACAGATCCTATAAGCACTTTGGAAGATGTTATGCTCAGTTGCATAAATACAATCTTGCCCTGCACTACCTTGAAAGGGCCTTAATACTTGATAGCTCTTATTTAAATGAGGGAGCCCTTGCTGAGACTTTCCTAATGCTGGGGAATGTATACAGGTACATGGAACGGTATTCTTTGGCACTGGAGTTTGACTCACTTGCGTATTCAATTTTTAAAATGTTTCCAAAGGATCAGGTTATCTATTATAATATAGCTGCATGTTTGGTAAATATTGGACGTGATCATTATGAATTGGATCAAATGGATTCTGCTGTTGCTTATTACTCAAGATTTATTAATCACATTGGACGGGAAGGGAACGCATACTTTTTGTTCTACTACTATGCAAGGATGGGTGACGTATATTTCGAAGATCCTGTAACATATGATCTGGCAAAAAGTTATTATGATACAGCGAGCCATTATGCAAATGTATCCGGACAATCTAATGAGTTAGGCTACCTGAATAACCGCTTGGGCAAAATAAGTATTGAAACAGGACAATATGACTTAGCCCTGAAATTCCTGGGGGAAGCTACTTCATATGCTGACAAACATGGTTCAGCCGATATGTACCTCGAAAACATCAAATATTTTGCTGATTATTTCAATGCAATAGGGGAGGCAGAAGAAGCCAATAAATTCATGTTAGAACTTATTGACCTCAAAGACTCAATATTTAAGAAGGATAATGCAGTAATGCTTGCTGAATTTGAGGTCATACACCGAACCATGGAAAAAGAAAACCAGATCCTTGTTCTGGAGGAAGACAAACTTCAGGAAAGGATCCAGCGGATCCTTTTTACAACAATGGCCATCGTTGCAGGTTTTATTATTCTTCTGATTATCATTTATATCCGTTGGAGGGGTATTAAAACAAAAAATGAAAAGAAGAAATTAAATGATGAATTGGATCTTAAAGAAAGAGAATTAACCAGTAATGCTCTTAGCCTTGTTAAGAGAAACGAGGTATTAACACAAACAAGCGATCGATTATCTGGATCCATTTCAAAGCTCAAAGAGGAGAACCAACTCATCATCCGTCAGATCGTCAATGATTTGAAAATGGAGTTAAGTGATAGTGCCTGGGGTGATTTTGAAATGCGATTTTTGAGGGTCCACCCGGACTTCTACAGCCGACTACGAAATGAATTTCCAGATATCTCTCCTGCAGAACTTAAATTAGCCTCATTGATCAGGCTTGGAATGTCAACAAAAGAGATCGCTTCCATCACAGGATTAACTTCCAGATCTGTTGAAGTTTCACGTAGCCGCCTCCGTAAACGCATCAATTTACCTTCCGAAAAGAACCTCCAGAGCTTTCTGGGCAGATATTAACAATCCTTTAACAATTATTGTAAGTTTCAGAAAAACAATGCAATAACTGATTTGTTGTGTTATTGATGGGGATGTATTTTTATCATGCTGAGCTTTTGTTGGGGCATAAAATTTGATTTTCCCTCCTATTCGAATCTATTTTTGCTCCCGACCACATCAGGTCACCCGTCTTTGAAAATGAAGGAGGAATTCTGAGTATAAAATTAATAATCACTAAAATTAAAATTATGAAAACAAAAACTTTACTTTTCAGCATTTTATCAATGCTATTTGTTTTAGCAACGATTCAGTTGCAGGCACAAACAACGAAATCAATTTGTGAAATAACCGGAAATACAATTAATGGGGATCATGTAACCACATACGGTAATGTGTACAATGTCTCCGGTGATGATTTCTGGATCACTGAAAATGGTTGCAGTATAAAGTGTGACCTGCAGGATGGTCTTCAAGGGCCTTCCGTAGGGATGAATGTAACCGTAGTTGGTCGTGTTGAAGTGGATGATAAAAAACTTGACGAAACTGAGATTGATGTTAATTACTGGGCACAACATGGTACTCAGCCCCCCAACCCCCCGACTCCAACTGTATTTACTACCGCCGATGCACAGATTGCAACTGAAGGTACTGTAGCGCTTTTGACGGGTTCAGTGACTAGCTGGACAGATCCTAACGATGGTGAGGGTGTTTTTCAGGATGCCACCGGAACCATCAATATCGATTTTCCTGAAGGCTCCTCGCCAAACCTGGGTGAAAACATTGACGTATTGGGAACTGTGGATGATGAAGACAATGGGAAAGAGATAGATGTGTATTCCTGGGTTGAAACGGGTGGAACACAACCACCTACAGGTGAAATTATTTATACAATGTCAGAGCTGGCATCTGCCCCTGATGGATCCATTGCCCTGGTCATGGGAGCTGTTACAAGCTGGACCAACCAAACAGATGGAGAGGGTATTTTTACCGATCTTACCGGTAGTGGGCAGGTCGACTTTGAAAGTGACATCAGCTTGCCAACACTAATTGAACCCGTAACTATCCTTGGGATTGTAGATACTGAAAGTACTGCAAAGGAAATTGAGATCCACTATTGGACAAATGAGTTGGTAAGTGTTGAGGAACTTGAACTGTTGAACATTTCTATTTATCCAAATCCTGTTATAAGCCATGTTAATATTGAAGCTGGAAATAATGCAGACAAGGTGGCAATCCTTGACGTTTCCGGAAGGCTTATGATCGAGCAAGAAATTCATGGTAATACCAGGATTGATATGAGCCAGTTATCAAGTGGAATTTATTTCATAGCTGTTTTCAATCAAAACAAATTTGTTGGAACCAGCAAGTTAATGGTAAAATAGTTTAACAGAATCCCAAAAATAGGATCATGAAAAAAATAAAAATAGGATTTGGTTTCCTCTCACTATTTGTTCTTATTAGTAGCTTCCAGTTGCTTGCACAGAACACAAAATCAATATGTGAGATCAATGGCAACCTGCAAAACGGTGAACACGTGGCTACATATGGAAATGTAGTCTCAGTTTTGAGTGGAGATTTCTGGATCAGTGATGGAGGATGCAGTATCAAATGTGATCTTCAGACTGGCCTTCCTGCACCGGCTATCGGTATGACAGTGGTTGTGGTAGGTTACGTTGAGGTAGATGACAAAAAGGATGACGAAACCGAGATTGATGTATATTCTTGGAATGAATATGGTTCAAACCCTCCACCTTTACCTGATCCAACAGTATTTACTACAACATCCGCCAACGGTGCTACACCTGGGACAATTGCCTTCCTGACCGGGACTGTTACCAGTTGGACAGATGAAGATGATGGAGAAGGCATCTTCACAGATAACGCAGGTACTATCGCAATCGACTTCCAGTCGGGGAATAAACCAGGATTGAATACTAACATCCTTGTCTATGGAACCGTTGATGAAGAAGATAATGGCAAAGAAATAGATGTAATATACTGGTATCCGGAAGGAGGTAGTCCACCGCCATTATATGATATTATTTATTCAGCGGCTGATGTGAATGCCGCCACTGATGGCACACTCGCACTCCTCTCAGGTGATGTGACAGTTTGGACTAACCAGAACGATGGAGAAGGAACATTTGCTGACAACTCAGGGAGTACGAATGTAGATTTTGAAGATGGCCTTAGCCTGCCAGGTTTAAATACTGATATCTCCATTTTTGGGGTAGTGGATACTGAAAATATGGTTAAAGAGATCGAAGTGCATTACTGGACTGAAGATATTGCAGGGATTGAGGAATTGAATGCAATGAATATTGCAATATATCCCAACCCGGCAGTTGACCATATCACCATAGAGTTTGATAACAATGTTGATCGACTATTAATCCTTGATATGACTGGCAGGATCGTAATTGAAAAACCCCTGAGCGGAAATTCAAAAATTGATGTCAGTACTCTTTCTGAGGGGGTCTATTTTGTAGCCTTATTTAACCGACATCAACAGATAGGTAATAGTAAACTTATTAAACGATAGGTTTTTTTCATAGGAGTAGTTAGTAATTAGGTTAGTTAAAATGAACCGGTGCATCTTAGAGAATGGCTTGATGTAGGGTGAGGGTGCACCGGTTTTTTTTTAAATTTAAAAAGATGAAGACTTTCGTAATAACAATTTCATTAATTGTGATGCAACTTTTGCAGTTATCACCTGCAATCTCTCAAAACCCACCTGATGTCAATATACCCACGGTAGAGTATCGTGGGGGTATTTATTTCTTAGAACTCGATGGCAAAACACCTTATGAAAGAGGTTTTCAGCATGGTGTAGCATTGAAGTTTGTAATTCAGCGAACAATTAGAAACTTTAATGATTGGCTCAGGGATAATGCAAATATTAATGAACCTGACAGGATGATACAGGAATTTGCTGCAAACACGGGACATATTAGCACTGTTAAAAACCTCTTACCCGACCTCTATCAGGAAATGAAGGGAATTGCTGATGGAGCCGGCGTCGACTTTAATGAACTTTTTGTTTATCAAAGTTTCGATGAATTATTCCTCTTTTTAATGAACTCCGGGGCAATAGATTTTGCCAATGGACATTGTACAACAGTTGGGGTTTATGGTAGGAATGACATTGCTAATTATGTAACCCATAATAATGACATACCTACATATCACGAAGGAGCAGTAACCGTTCTAAAGATTAAGTATCCGAATTCAGACTTGGTCATATTGCAGCAAACCTTTGCTGGTCAAATCGGACAGAATGGTGTGAATAATTATGGTGTGGGAGTAGGTGTTAATACCATCGCTGACCTCTCAATTACAGATAAAGGTATTCCCGTATCTTTCAATGTAAGAAAAATCCTTGAATGCAAAAACAGGCATGAAGCGGTTGATTATCTAAATTCGGCACATTTTGGCACGGCCATGAATTATATGATTGCCGACCGTGAAAAGGTAATTTCAGTGGAAACATGGGAGGATAATGTGGTCGTTTTAAAGGATTGGGAAAAATCTTTCGCGGTGCATACCAATCATTCCTTGCAGGAAAATGCCCCTGTAATTTTCGAAATGGATCCCAGTTCAGGCGGAGGGAGCTATGGTCATACGCAGAAAAGACTGGAATTAGCAACCGAGACATTATTAAAGGAAGAAAGTACGATTTCTTTTGAGGGAATAAAAAAGTTAAAATCCACCAGGCCTATCCTGGTTAATCCGGGTTCACCAACCGGAAGAACGATCATGTGTATGATCGTAGAGATACCTGCAAATGGGGATCCGGTGCTTTATACCACACCTGATTCTCCAAATTGGTTTGATCATGTCAGGTTCGATTTTTAGCAGAAATATTTAAATAAGAATAACATCTGACCAAGAAACAGAATTAAAATATGAAAAATATATTTTTTCTATTATTTATCAGTCTGCTTGTATCCTCTTGCTGGATATCAAAGAAGGAAACAGCGGACACCATATATACGAATGGTAGAATTTATACAGTGAATGAGGGCAACCCATGGGCTGAAGCATTCGCTATAAAAGATGGGAAGTTTCTCCAAGTGGGGACAAATGAGGAGATAGAATCTTATTTAGGAGAAGAGACTGTAAAGGTGAACCTTGATGGCAAATTGGTCCTTCCTGGATTGATAGATGCGCACAATCATGCATTGGCTGGTGCCGATGACCAGGCCAATTTACATATTAAGAATCCAAATGATAGGGAGGCCATCTTAAGAGAAATTAAGGAATATGTAGAGGCAAATCCAGAAATTGAAGTGATTAGAGGTGGTTCCTGGAACCTGGGAGTTTTTCCCGATGACAACCCGTCAAAAGAACTGCTTGATGAAATAGTTCCTGATAAACCGGTTTATTTGATGAGCCAGAGTGGGCATAGTGCCTGGTTAAATTCAAAGGCTCTGGAATTGGCTGGTATAAATAAAAACACTCCAATAACAAAAAAGATTATTTATTCGAAAGATCCCCAAACCGGTGAACCTTCAGGAAGAGTTGATGAATATGCCATGTCGTTAATTGAAAAGGCCCTTCCGCCAACCAGTCCTCAACGTATGATACCCGGATTAAAGAAGATCCAGAAAATGTTCAATTCTTATGGAATAACCAGTATTAAACTCGCTGAGGGAAGAATAAATTGGGTTGAAACAGCTTTACAATTGAATAAAAAAGGAGAATTAACTACGAGGATTATAAATTCCTGGGATTGGGGCTCACACTCCTCCCCACATAGTGCGGAGGAGGCAGAGAGGTATGCCTTAGATTGGCAAAAATACAGCAGTGAGATGGTGGATTCCAGGAGTGTCAAAGTGTTTTACGATGGCGCTTTTGACAGCTATTCTGCCCTTTTACTTGAGGATTATGAAGGAAGACCGGGTTTTAAAGGATCTTCACACCATTCCAAAGAAGTATTTCAAGAGGGTATTGAACGCATGAATAAGAACGGTACAGGTGTTATAATACATGTAATGGGTGATGGAGCTGCCCGTGAACTTGTAGATATATTTGAGGCGGTTCGTAAAAAAAATGGGGAGAACGGAGCAATCCTTCAACTGTCACACGCTGTGCAGGCTACACCAGAAGATCTTGAACGCCTGGCAAAGATTCCAGGTACTTGTGTAGATTTCTCACCTGCCCTGGGCGTGGTAGTGCCAGAACTTGCCGGATTATTTGCCGATCCAATAGGAGAGGAACGTTATCAAAAACAGTTAAATGTAAAATCATGTATTGAGGCCGGAGTACCAACAGGATTTGGCTCCGACTGGCCATCATCAATTATCCCCGAGCCTAACACATTCTGGTACCTGGAAACATGGGTGAACCGGCGTTTGCCCGGTACTCCAGATGCAGCTCCTCATAATCCAGAGCAGGCTGTATCTATAGAACAGGCCATTAAAGCATATACACTTGGAAGTGCACAGTGCATGGGTTACGACTGGTCTGATAAAGTTGGTTCAATTGAAGAAGGAAAGCTGGCAGACTTTATTGTCGTCGACCGCGATTTGTTCAATATCCCTGTTAATGATATTCACAATACTCTTGTCGATCTAACGGTAGTAGGAGGAAGAGTGGTTTTTGACCGTGAAGAAGAAGAGAAGGGTCTTGATATAGTTGAATTTGAGATTACAAATGAAGATCTTAATAATGCAATCGATGCTGCAGAGCTAAACCTGTTTGTACAGGATGAACTCTGGGGGGGAGGATGTGCTTGTTTCGTGTCTGATCATACAATTGAGCCAGGTGCTACCAATGCTCCTGCAATAGTGAATGAGGCTTTTGCAAATCTTGCATCAGAAGGCCATATTTATGCCCGTCCGGCTCGAACCATATTTTGGAAGGCCAATAAATCAACATATTGGATCCAATGGACTGTTAAGAATGAAACCAATGTGCTGTGGGCTTACGATCCAGAGCTTATGGAACTGGTGGAGATATTACATGTGAAAGATAATGACCATACCGGACATAATCATTGAACCACAATAGATCACAAAACAAACTATCAAATTTGTTGAAAATTATTTTAAATCCTATTAACAAAATTAATTAAGATGAAAGCACAATTAGTATTCAAACAAAACAAGAATCTTATCCTCAGTATATTGATGATAGGATTGCTATTGATCCTTACCCTGGCCGGTTGCAATAAAAAGGACGATGATACGCCAACAACACCAGCAATTCCATCAGGAACTACCGTGGCGAATATTAACAATAACCCATCAGGCTATGTTGGTAGCACGGTTATCCTAACTGGATATATAGTTGCTCAAATTGATGACGATGACTTTTGGTTCAAAGATGAAAGTCAGGGGGAGATCAGGACAGACTTTCCGGATGGAAACAAACCAACAGTGGGTGATAAAGTCAAGATTACCGGAGTAGTAAAATATGATGATGGTAAACTGGAGATTGATGTAAGCTCCTGGGAGGGACAATCTTCAACAGAACCACCGAATTTCCACTTTGATAAGATCAGCGATATTAAAGCCAATCCAAATGCATACCTGTACCAACCGGTTGCACTCCAGGGAACAATTACATCTCAATACGGAGATGACGATGACGAATTCTGGTTTAGCGATGGCAGCGGGGAGATAGTACTCGACTTTCCTGAAAATGGGAATATGCCTTCAATAGGACAAAATATCGTAGCCGTCGGGAACTTAACATTAGATGATAATCAACTTGAAGTCAATGTAACATACTGGGAATAAAACAACCTCTGCTGAATCCTAATCAATTGGTAAAATAATGAAGGGTGTCCTTTTAGTCATAGTGTTAACGATAATTGCAATATGTTTATGTTCAACATCTATTGTTGCAAAAGGTCAGACTACTAAGGCGGATACCCTTCAATCTTCATTTAGTGCTTCTAATCCGTTTTCATTAACGCTATATGCCAGTTTCAGCAAATTTGAACAAGAGTTTGATACTGAGGAATACATTCCAGCCAAGATCGAATACTTATCGCCGGATGGCGAGACCCTTACAAGAAAAGTAAAAGTTAAATCGAGAGGCATGTTCCGAAAAAGGGAGTGTGCACTTTCACCAATAAAGATCAATTTTTCGGATAAGGATTATAGTATTGATGTTTTGAATGATTTTGGAGCGGTGAAAATGGTCAACCAATGCCAGGTGGGAGAATTAGATGAGCAGTACCTGGTGAAGGAATACCTGTGTTACAAGATCTACGAATTACTTACTGATTATAGTTTCAGGACATATTTTGTAAAGATCCGCTTTGTGAACACCGATAGTATCGAGGAAACCTTTACTAATTATGCTTTTCTCATTGAAGATGACAAAGATCTTGCTAAACGCAACGATGCTGTTGTGATTAAGACGCAGGAGTTGACTCATGCTGATCTGGATACCTTTCGTGAAGGAATTTTTACGCTCTTTCTGTATATGATTGGCAACACCGACTTCTATGTGGCGAATCAGCATAACCTGAAACTCGTCAGAGAAAAAGGGAATATTCATTCCCCACCCATCCCCATTCCTTATGACTTTGATTATTCGGGATTCGTAAATGCCCATTATGCTAAACCTGATAAAAGTTTAAAAACTAAATCGATACGTGAAAGGGTTTATTTCGGCAATTGTCGGAGTGAAAATGAATTGAATACATTGATCCAATTGTTCCTTGAAAAGGAATCTCAAATTGTACAACTTATCAATAATAATCCATTGCTGGAGGATGAGCAGAAGCAGGATCTGACAAACTATATCGATCAGTTTTTTGAAATTATAACCGATGATCGATTGCTAAAGAAGAATATATATAACAAATGTTGGTAATTATAATAAAACTCAATTATTAATAAATATTTAAATTATGAAAACAAGAATTCAAAAAATCAGTTTTGTAGCAATAGCCATTGCAGTTATGGCTTTTACAGCAGCCAGTTGTGGAACATCAAAAGGTGGTCAGGGTAAAAAAAACACCAATGATCGCAACGATACATACATGAACAATAACCCTGGTGACAGAGGTTGATCACCATTATTATATTAACATCCGTCCACATGGCTTTGTTGCTGTGTGGATGTGGTGTTTTACCATTTTATAATGGTGTACTTAAGAATTCTTCTTCTGCTGTTTATCGTATTCATTTACAATAAACTGTCGGGACAAAGCATTGATGATAGATACACCATTAATGAAATTGAGATCCTGACAAACAACGTTTTTGATGATGATTCAAAAGGGTATCATCGTCTGATGAACAAATTCCATATAGTAACGAAAGATCAGGTCATTGAACGTGAGTTGCTTTTTAAAAAAAGCGATACCCTGGATATTGAATTGATAGAAGAAAGTTTGCGTAAGTTGAGGAGGCTACATTTCATTCAAACTGTCGAGATTGAAATTGATACTATGAACGCGGATTCCGTAAATATTAATGTAATTACAAAGGACCATTGGAGCCTGGTGCCCAATTTTATTATTGAAGCAGGTGGAGGGCTAATAGGGGTTGGTGCTTCGGTGGAAGAATCTAACTTTCTTGGTTTAGGGAAAAACCTATATATAGAAGCTTATAATGAATCTGATATTGGAACTACCTGGACTCTGTCTTATTATGATCCCCAGGTGTTCGGGTCTACCATCAGGAGTTATATTGAATATAATACCGGTCCTCTTATACAGGAATTTACGATGAAGGCCTATCAACCCTTTTATTCATCAGATTCGAAATTTACTTATGGACTGAGGTATGAGTATAAGGATGAAAAGCAGCGATTGTTTTACGAAGGTGAAGAATTCAGTCGTATAAACTATAACAAAACAGGGATATACTCCTTTGGAGGGTATGCCTTTGGCAAAAGGTACAGGAAGAAGAAGATTTACCTGATGTATCGCTATGAAGATAAGAAATATAGTGATCTTGGTGAACAAACAACCACGCCATTACCAGATGATGAAATCGTGAGTGCTACTACTATCGGTTTTGAGATTGAGAGCGAAAAATTTTCCACTAATACAAAGATTGATAATTTCAGACAGATCGAAGATTTTACTCTTGGATATTCTACCTACTTTTCAATTGGCAAGGCCGGATTCCCGGTTCCTGTGGGAGTACAAAGATTTGAGTTTTATTTCAGTCATAGCCATGGATTTATGTTTGCGGGTGATCAATATCTTTTTCTTGATATTAGCTATGATAACCAGGTAGACAGAAACACTATTTATTCAACAGATAACCAATATTATAACAGACTTTTCAATTGGAGCACCCTCGCTATCAACTTTGAATTTGAATATGCGAGTGTCCTGGAAGAATCCAGACAGTTTATCCTGGGTGGTGCTTCAGGATTACGCGGTTATGAAGCGCGTGAATTTACCGGTGATAAGCTAATGCTATTGAACATAGAAAACAGGTTTTTTACTGACCTGGAATTATTAACAATCCAACTTGGATTTGTTGGCTTTGTAGATATAGGAAATGTATGGAATCGAGGCAAAGATATCGACCTCTCTCAATTAAATTACAGTGCCGGGTTTGGGTTAAGATTAGGATACACTAAAATTACAGATGCCCCGGTGGTTCGAATCGATATAGGATGGCCATTGAATAGAAAATCCGGATTCGGATTATCATTTGGAATAGATCAACAATTTTAATAATAAAAAAATGAATGTAGAGAATTTACAATATAGTTTAAGTACCAGCCTGATGCAATTCATTTATTCAATGCTGGTCATCATTGCCGTAAGTTATTTCCTTTATTTAAAGAGGGGAGGGAAACCAGAATTCTTCCTGGTATATATGCTTGTTGGCGCAGTTGTTTTTCAGTTTTGTCACCTGCTAAAGTTTATGCCAATCTCAATAGGCTTTGCCTTTGGTTTGTTTGCACTATTCAGCATGATGCGGTTTCGCAGCAGGACAATTGATGTCCGGGATCTTACTTATCTGTTCTTTACAATAGGGATCGCTGCACTTGACGGCCTCATCACAGAGGAACCTTTTTATCACATATTGATTTGGGACCTGTTAATTGTTGGAATGCTGCTAACCGGAGAAATGGTCAGTGGATCATACAGAAAAACAAGCATGCTGGTTACCTATGAGAAAACGGAGTTATTACAGGAAGGAAAGTATGAAATGCTGATTGAAGATCTTCAGAATAGACTCTCGCTGAAAAACATTACTAAAGTAAAAGTTGGAGATGTAAATTTTAAAAAGAACACAGCAGAGTTAAAGGTTTTCTTTAAGAATGACAGGAAATCAGAAAATAAATCCTAGAGATCACAGGAGCAAATCATTCGTTGTTCCAATGATCCGCATCCTAATCCTGGGGGTATTGCTAATGGGGTGCAGGCATTCCTATGCTCAGTCTGATCCCAAGAAAAAAGATAATTCAAAGCCCACTAATGTCTATAGCCAGGTTGATAATTTCCTTGAATTCAAGAATACTCCTGAGTACAATACCTTCGGATACAACCCCCGTATCAGCTATGCCCCGCATGAAAACCATGCATTCATACTGGATGTCCCACTGCTATATAACTTCCAATATGAAAAGTTTGGGTTAAGCGACATTCGCATCAGGTATTTCGGAGTGGCTTACCGTAATTATGACAACTTTTTCGGGTCATTTGGGGCTTCCCTCGATATTTATGCACCCACAGGGAAGTATGAGAATGGTCTGGGTACCAGTAGCTGGAGGATATCGCCGGGATTGACATTTGGGTTTATACTCAACAAAATGAAGACCATTTCCATATTTCCAGTTCTATCCTACATATATACCACAGAACCAACATCGGATCAGGTACCAGAAGAATTAAGGGAGGTGGACCATGGAGTATCACTGCAATTTATATCATCATTTGTGGTTTCAGACGACTTTTTCATCCTGATAACCCCAATACTGGATTTTAAGGACCTTGAAGATCAAAGGGAAGATGAATTTATTCTTGAGATTGAGCCTGTCATTGATATTGCGAAGGATAGATACCAGATGGGAATATTTTACAGGGGGGCATTTGTTAGCAAGGCACACACCTATAGTATATATTTTACACTCTTCATATAATTGATGGACATAACTTTTTACATACCAGAGCAACATGAGATTGACAAGGTTCTTGAACTTGAATCTGGCAAGGATGATGTTTCAATGTATGGGGAAGAAAACTGGTTGATTAAGACCTGCCTGATATTACGATTTGAAGGTGTTGCATTAAATCTATCACAAGAGGTCCCGGATGAGGGAATACTTGTATATCAATCAAAGCATGCTGAACTGATAAGAAAAACTTTAAAAAAGGAGAGAAAAAACAAATCAATCCTTGTTGAAATTGTTTCAAATAAATCCAGGTCATATGTAGCAGATTTTAAAGTATCTCCATCATGGAACTACAGAAGAGACCGGAAACAAATATACATACCCCCCTGGTCAACTCCGGGATTAGAGCCCAATAAGAAAACTAAAAGGGAAGTATTGAAGGTTATAGCTTTTATTGGAGACGGGCTTAAATTAGATTCTTTCTTTTTCAGCAAGGAATGGGAAGAGTGGATAAGAGCACATGATATGATCTTTTATCATGAAAATAACAGCCAGGCAGATTTATTCATTGCAGCACCATCCATGTCAAGTGACAAGGGGATTGGGAATAATCATTCTCAAAAACAGATTTCTCTTCTTTACGATGGCTGGACGATAGGCGTCCCAGTTGTTATACTACATGGCGAGGTATACAGGGAATTTCGTAAATCTCCGCTCGATTTTATTGAGGTTATGAACATTGAAGAATTAAAAGAAGCAATTCTTAAGCTTAAAAGAGATCCATTTTTTTGTAGTGCCATGGTGGAGAATGGGTTCGAACGAGCAAGAGAATATAGAAATGATGTGATTACTCAATATTGGATTGATTTTTTTTATAACTATATACCTGTACATAGTACCAAGTTGCGATCCAATATCTCGAGAAGAATACTTATTCATTTACGAATTCTCTACAGGGCTTTTTATTACATTATCTCAACAAATAGAAATAAATAAAAGTTGTATGCCATTAGGATAAACGAATTCAACATAATTAAAAGAAACAATAGTAAAACGTAATAAATACAAATCATGAAAACTACATATTCAATATTATTATTGGTGATTTTTACATTTTTATCGTGTAAATCAGATAATTCAAAAGAACAGATATCTAAGGTTAATAACCAAACCAGCACAGAGGTACAATACGAAAACGGTATTTACTATCTTGAAGTAACTGGCACTCCTTACGAATGTGGTGTACAGCATGGAAAAGCACTTGCTAAAGAAATCAAGCAGGCTGTTATTGATTATAAAGCGAATGTGGTGAAGACATTTGGAGAAGAAAATGCACCTAAAATTATTGACTGGGCTTTGAATAAGTCCTCTTTTAAAGAGGATATTGAGAAATATGTACCAGATGCATTGGAAGAAATACGTGGAATTGCTGAAGGTTCAGGAATTCCAGAAGATGATATTTTACTGATTCAGATGTTTGAGGAAGTTTATGAAGCAGCTCCAGTTATGATAGGCTTAAAATTGGAGGAAATATTTGGTAATGGTTGTACAGCTTTTGCAGTAAAAGATGGCAACAAAATGTATGTCGGACAGAACATGGACTACTCAGGTAATCTCCAACATAAACAATTAGTCCTTAAATATGATACGCCAGATGGACAATTAATTTGTTACTCTTTTGTAGGAGCATTGTGTACAAATGGTGTTAACTCTAATGGTGTTTCAGTATATATTACTACACTTCCACAAGGCATCAAACGAGAAACAGATGGTTTAGGAAGTACATTTATTGTTTATACACTGCTACGACAAACTGACTTAAAATCAGCATTAAAAGAATTAAAACGGATTCCAAGATTTGGAGCATCAAGTTATACAATTGCTGATTTGGAACATGCGATTATTGTTGAAACCTCAGCGAATGAAGAGAAAGTAAGACGAATGACTGATGAGATAACATATTTGGTTCAAACCAACCATATGATTGAAATAAAAGAGCGTAAGGACTTCCCTGGTATGTATGAAAATGGAGAACCTTTGCTGGGAATGAACCTTCTAACAAAAGAACGTAAGATTGCATGCGAAACTAAATTGAATGCCATGTTGGGTAAGACAAATGCTGATGGGATAAAGGATATACTCAGAACCACCCCAAATAATATTTACCAACCTTTATTTATGACTTTAGTATCCTCCTTTGCTGAATATGATGGTAAGACCATTAAGTTTCATGCATCAGCAGGATTCGACCCGGGAAGAGGGTGGAATACTTATACATTTGAATAGGTAACAGGATTAACAGCATACAACACTGTATAAGCGGCATTAAAACGACCGTTTATACTAACCGACATAATTCACTTCGTATAAATAAAACCCTGGAATGATTAGAGCCTGTCTTTATATAATTATCCTCATTCTGCCCATTTTTGGGTTTACCCAGGAGTTCAATTACTGGACGAGCCAGGTAGGAGCAAGGTCTTCGATGTTGGCCGGTGCTGTGACTGCGGCAGATAGAGATAACAGTGCAATTTATTACAATCCAGGAACTTTAGGTTTTAATCAAAACTCCAGTTTGTCCCTTTCCTCTGATAGTTATTATATTGGGTGGAACACAATTGAAAATGGTGCAGGTAGAGATCTGCATCCGAAATCGATGGAAATGAATATGTTCCCACAGATCATAGCTTATAATCAGAAGGTACCTAAGATACCTGTTACGATAACACTGGCAGCAATCAACCGAAATTCTTCCCTGATCAATTTGGACTCTCGCAATGAGATGAGTCAAAATCTCATAGATGAATTACCAGGGGATGAATATTATGTCGGGACATTCAGCTATTATAACAGGATGAGGGATAATTGGATAGGCCTGGGATATGGCAAGCGCCTCGGAGAATATTTCGGGATTGGGGCTTCTGTTTTCTTTTCAATTAAGAATATGGAATACCGATATCAGCAATCAGCGGATGTTTATAAAAATAATGATACAAGCAGTTTTAATTTAGTGGCCACTTCATTATCAGGCGATTATTTCAATATGAAGAATGTGGGTGTGATATTTATGCTGGGCTTTTCATACCAGAAGGAGAAATTTAAAATTGGGCTGAATTTTAATATGCCAAGGATCAATGTTAGGTTCGTGGGAAGATCAGACCTCCGCAGAAGCATCATGTTTGTTGAGCAAGGATCAGATAGCCTGAGCATGAAATATTCGGTTTGGCAGCAAGATGTGAAATCGACATTTAAGACCCCTTTCTCTGTGGATCTTGGAATGGAGTTCAACATAAGCAAATCGACAATATTATTTACGAAGATTTCCTGGTTTGCCTCAGTGGCTAGGTATGCCATGATAAACACTGGTGGGGATCAATCGCCCATGTCAACCACCCTAACCAATTATTATCCTGAATTCAGTAATATTTATCTGGCCAATAGAAGTGTAGTAAATGCGGCCATCGCAATGGAAAAAAAAGTAAGTGAAAAGATCAGTGTTCTGGCCGGCTTCAGGACTGATTTTAACTATTTTGATCGTAGTGCATTCGACATGTACAATGACTTTTATCCGGGGATCAGTTATTGGGACATTTACCATTTCTCTGGAGGAATAGTATGGAGACAGGATAAGTTTGACCTCAGCCTTGGTGGAAGTTATGCTATAGGACGGGACTCATCATTACCACAAATTGTCAACCTAACTGATCCTGTCAGGGAAAATTATTATTTCGGGCTGCCTGATAATTCTGCAAAAGCACGTTATAACCAGGTATCAGTATTTTTTGGCTTTACCTATTACTTCCCCAGAATATAACATATGGCCTGAGGACGGTTGAGAGATATTCTCTTGTTAATTATCGTTGATTAACCACTCCAAACTAAAGCTCACAAACACATTTTCACTGTAATCATCCTTTTCAAAGAAAAGACCAATATCCCCGTTAGCCAGAATTGTGAGGGAAGAATATGCCGATCCACCCGGGTAAATAGTTTTCCCCTTTGACCATGTTTCCCCATCATCATAGCTGATGCGGACAGTCATATTATTTCGGCTGTCCTTCATGTTGGCATTTGAAAAGAGGAGGAAATTCAGTTTTTGGCCATCCTTTACCGTAGTATACCTGATGATGGAGGCATTGCAGCCTGGGTCAATAAGGGAGGAGTCCGCCCTCGACTTCCACGTCTTCCCTTCATCGCAGGAAATGTGCACCTGCCTGAAGCCAGGATTGTTGAGCCGGCTGTTGATCATCCAGCATCCATCGTCCAGTTCAACGACCTTTGATTCATTGCCAGGAATGATTGGTGTATCAAATAAATACCAGCTTTCACCGTGATCGTCGCTCCCGAAAAGATGCATGCCGTGATCGAGATTGACCAGGCAGTGAAGCAATTTTCCTGTGCTCGTTTGTATTCCCCGGCCTGA
>Ga0209692_10002946_pt1 | contig 17265 bp, 12 predicted proteins | sample tdDd472_FD_187129 | JGI IMG/M metagenome (GOLD analysis project Ga0209692, IMG submission 187129) | Marine sediment microbial communities from the Atlantic coast under amendment with organic carbon and nitrate - tdDd47.2 (SPAdes)... | ecosystem: Environmental > Aquatic > Marine > Coastal >...
TCCGTCAACCCCCATTATAAATGAATCATCGTTTAATGAATAAATTTTAACACTAACTTCTTCATTTTCTTCGCAATCAACTTTACCTGTACCATACCAGCCATTAATTGTAATTGTTGATGATAATATTGAACCATTTTTATGAACTTCCACCCAACAATCATAAGGCTGAATGCTTCCTGAAATAGTTGCTGTTACTAAAAAAGACAAGTAATGATGAGTCTCTATTTCTTTTACTGGAACTTCTTCATCACATGAATAAAACATCCCTGCAAACAGAAAAATTAACATTAATACAACTTTTTTCATAGTTTCTCTTTTTAGATTACAGTTATCAAAAATAATAATTAAAAAGCCCGAACAGCCCGCACCCTACATGTAATTTCCTTACTATCGTAGTCCCAGTCTCCGTAATGACTAAAAAAATATCGTATCGCTCTTTGACTATTGTACTCGGTAGAAGACCAATAGTATTGAGTACTAAAACTACCTAAATCTGCATCATAAAGTTTATCCTTCATTAACATTAACTCATCTATTGATGGCAAAAACCAATCTGAATAACCATTTAAAACCAGATTAGCACAAATATCAGCTGCTGTTCCGGAAGTTGTACAAACGCTTTCTATTAGAATTGTGTTTTGTGCACCAGTTCCTACTGTTTCCTCATAGGCTTCAGTGTATGTATCATAACAACCCCATTCTGCCCCAGAGCTTTGGTCGCTGGGAGCACAAACTAATCCATGATCTCCAGTGTTATCAACATAAAAAATGATACCTCCGGCATAAGAATCTCCTATTATAAGCGGCTGCTTATAATTACTCTCCCCAACAGGTGGCTCAGGAGTTTCTTTTTCACAAGAAATAATTATGGTAAAAAAAATAAAAAACAATGCTAATTTATTATATCCTCTATATTTCATAATAATCCTAATATTAAAAATTAAAACCTAAACCAAATGTTAAATTTGAATACTTAAAAGCTACATTTGTATAACCTGCGGTAATTAAAATTTTCTTCATTCTTATAATTAATCCTATTTCCGATTCAAATCCAGAATATGAATATTCCGGATTCAGAACATATTCATTACTAACTATATCATCATAATAATAAGAGTATAAATCGATTTCCCAAAATAATTTTTTTAATCCATATCCACCTCCAGCATAAAAAAAGACATTTCGTCCAAGTTGCTGTGTCACACCTACAGTAAGAGATAGTCTTTTTATTTCCTCTGTATCTTTAAAAAAATAGGCCCAATTTTCTGATTCGTCGAACCAAAGTCCATCATCACTATACGTGTATGGATTCTCCGCTGAAAATGAATTAAATTTTGTAGAAAAATAGTAACCAGTTTTACCTAATATTCCAACCGTAAAACCTATGGGAGCATCTAAACTTCCGCTGTAAGTTAAAAATATTCTTTTTTTAATTTTTTCACTTACAACTTCAACCTTTACATCGAAAACAATATTTCCTACTAAACCATCCATATCCTTAAAAACATCCCAATATACCTTGTTCATCCCTGAATGTACCTTATCGCCTATATCTCCACTTACAGTTTTAATAATATCTTCAAAAGTATTACCTCCATCTATGCTTACATATATTTTAGTATTAAGTGTTTGATTAAACTTTACACCTTCTATTTTATAAGTAATTACAACTATTTTATTTTGTATATTAAAAGCTACATCCGTTACTTTTTGTGAAAATGCAGAAAAGAATATAACACAAAAAAATATTGTAATTAAAAATTTAGTCCTGATCATTTTTGAATTATTTAATGTTAATACTCTAATAGTATTGTTGATTCGTTACCGTTAAATTGTGGAGTTTGAATTCCCCATATCTTTTGTGATACAGTTGTTACATTTTCACTTAAATATTGATGCAATTCAATATTTGTTATCTTACGGTCACTGTTTAAATCTGCACTTCCTTGCAGACCTACACATATATAATATGTAAATAATCCTGTCTGCGAATCATCAAATCCTAATGAAGTTTCATCTAAACCTGAAGAAGTAAATACGTTGAAATTCGGGTTCGTTTTCCATGGCATTTCAATCTTAGCTTGTATGCGCACTCCTTTTGTTGAAGCAATATTTTCAACTGATATTTTTTCGCTTGCTCTTGTAGAACCACTAAAACATGCATCTATAAATACCGTTACACTTTTTGCTCCTAATTTATCTAAATTAGTATAAAACGTATTAATATCATATCCCTGAGCCTCAATCCTTTCAATTTTACCATCCCACGGAAATAAAAATATTTTATCTCCTTCATTATTGTGAAGTCCATGACCTGAATAGTAAACAAAAAGTTCAGTTTGTCCCTTTATTATTTCTTTTTGTAATTCTCCATTGTCCGGGTTAAAAATATCATCAAAGAAAAAGCCTATAATCTCATCATTAGTATATGTTACAACCTTATCAACACCCAATCTGTCTTTGAAATATTTTTCAGCTATTTTAGCATCATTTTCTGCATAAGGAGCAGGAAAAATATTTTTATAGTTTTCAACTCCTAAAACAACTGCAATCGAATTTTGCCTTTTTGTTTTTGATGGAGTTACATTGTTAATATTAACAACATCACCAATATTGGCTGTAAACTTATTTGACTTATACTCAAACCTTGCTACTTGTTCTTTTAATTTATCAATATTAGCCTTAACCTCCAGAGTTGTAACCTCCGGGGATTTTTGATTTAGTTTTAGAGGTAATTTAAATCTCTCAAGATTTCCAAATCCCATTTCTTCATTTAGAGTAAGAAAAATGGGTAAATCATCCTGATGATTCACACGTTTATTAGGACTAATTGCTACCCAAAATTCTTTTACTTCGCCAATTTTAATATCTCCTAAATTCCCTATACCTTTTTCAATATAAATATTTTCATCTACTGATGAAACGTTGAATGAGGTGTTTTTAGCAATATTTTGTCCAATATTTTGTACAACAATTTTTGCTTTAACATATTCACCTTTTTGCAACAATCCGTCTTCAACTATTGAACTTGTCCCCTTTCCGTAATCAACAATTTCAATTCCTGAAAAAACAATTTTTGACTTCTGATATTCAAGTGTACTCAAAATAAGATGCGCAGAGTCCATATCATAACCATAATATTCTTTAACCTCTATTTCTATTTTATGCTCTGCAGTATTTACATCCATTTCTGCTTTTATGGGAACAATAATATGCTTACTCTCCCCTGCCTTTATAAGTTCTATTTCTTCGAGTTTACCAATTACAAGACCATTTTCATGACTTTTAATTTTTGTTACTCCTTCTTTTCCAATAACAATTTTTACATTATCTTTAAGATTAATGGTCAGTCCTTGTGCGGGTCCTTGTCCTTTATTCGTTATTATCAAATCTAACTGAGCGTTCTCATTAGCTTCTAAAATTCCGTTTCTATTGTCATCTGTAAAATTCAAATCAACAAATAAATTTGGTGGCATACCCCGATCATATGCTGTTAAATTTATTGTTTGCACTTTGCTTTTAGAGCTAATTATTTCCTGTGAAAAGGATATAAAAGGTATAAGCATAACTACAATGTAGTTAATAATAATTTTCTTCATTGTATTTAATTTTTATTTTAATACTTTTTTATTGAGTATGAAAATAACAAAATAATTAAACAAAAAAAGTTTAAGATATGAAAAGTTATTAACCTGCAATGCTTTAAAAAAAATAGATTCTTTTGAGAAGTATGTTTTTGAGAATTATTGCTCAGTTAATTTATCTTCGTTAACAACATTAAATCCATAAGATTTAATAACTCTCATGTCTGGGGGAATAGTAAATATCCAATCAATAATTTTTTTGTATTCTATTACGTCGGTATATGGCATTTCTTCTTTGCTAAAAACCATAATCATTCTATGCGCTTCAGACTTTTTACTTGTTTCCAAAATATAATCCACTTTATATGTAGGAAAAATATATTGGATGTTCTTTTTTAATATCATTGGGTTTTCAAGTTCATTTGGAAATAAATGATAAGCTTCTGTTTCATTAAAAATGAACATATTAACATAGGCATCTTTAGATGGTTTTACCTTAAAAATTAATTTAGTATCATTTTGGTAAAACATTCCTATTCCATCAACCCAAATATCAAACGAAAGATCTTTATTTGAAAGGTATTTAACTACAGTACAATTTATACTTACTTCAATATTTAAATTTCCAAATTCATTGAAAGTTTTGTTAGTTTCCAAAATTTCAATCGCTTTAACAGCACCCCGAATATCAGATAGAATATCTGATGTAAAAAGCTCTTCGTAAGTATCATTATTTTCAGACTGAAAATAGTCAGTAAAAGAAGATATATTCTCTTCAATACCTGCCTGTTTCAATGCTTCAACTTTAGCTTCATTAACAGCTCTTTGAGTAACTTGGTCAATTGATTCGTTATTGTTTCCAATTGCAGTACCTCTTATATTCTTTAAAATAATTTCTTCAACTTTTTCCTGTGCACTAAGACTTACATTTAAAAAGAAGAACAAAGTAGAAAGGATGAGAATTATACGTTTTTGTTTCATAATTAATATTTTATTTAAAACAAATATAAAATTAATATGTACAAAAACTTTGTAAAAGTTAAGCTCTTTTATTTACGTTGGCATTTTACGACATAACACTTTAATGGCGGTTCGTTATCGAAGAAAAACACATTAAGTACTTTTATTAGTGATTCGGAGCAAAAATGCTAACTTTGAAAAACTATGAAAAACTTTAATTACGTCTTATTCCTAAATCTTATATTAGTTCTCACGAGTTGTTCTCAGAGTTTAAGAATGGATGCTCAACTTGAGAGAATAATAGCAGAGGAATTGCAGATTACAGGTCAAAAATTAAAAAAATCAAACTTACTGGAATTAAAAGAATTAGAGATTAAAGATATTGAGCTTCAATCGTTAGAAGGATTAGAATATTGTATAAATCTTGAGAGATTGGTATTACAAAATTGTAATATTTCTGAAATAACACAACTTAAGTTTCTGACTAAACTGAAATACTTGAATATTGCGCTAAACCCCGAAATTAAAGACATTAACTCAGTCAGCTATATAAAGGAGTTAGAAGTATTTATTGCCAGTGGAATATCTGTCCAAGATATTTCTCCTTTAAAGAATTGTACTAATCTTGAAAGAATATTCCTTAACAACACAAAAGAAATTACGAATATAAGCCCTTTGAGCACTTTACATAATTTAAAAGTTCTAGAATTCTACGATAACAAAGTAGAAGATTTGAGCGCTTTATCTGAGTTAGAAAATATTGAAAGACTCTGGATAAATCAAAACCAAATAAAAGACCTTACTCCTATTCAAGGCATGAAAAAGCTTGAATATCTCATTGCTGATCATAATTTAATTGAAGACCTTAGTCCTATTCAAAATCTTACTAAGCTTTCTATTCTGGATATTAGTTTCAATAATGTGTCGGAGATTTCGGTATTAAGCAAATTAATTAAAAATAATGCATTTACAGACACTTCCTATAGTATTTGGTGGATAAACGATGTAAAAAATAGTCCGGTAATAAATATAGTAGGAAATCCAATTGATTTATCTATAAATAGAAAAACAATCGAGCAAATAAACTCTAAGCAGATTAATTTAAAGATTAATTAATCGCTTTTGAAGCGAATCAATAATTAAAAACTTTAATCTTTCCGCTGGCATTTTATTAAATAACACTTTAATGGTGGTTCATTTTCAATGTGCTTTATAGGTTCGTCTATTTCGTAAAAATCGATTAAGCCAAAATCTATGAATTCTTGTGTAATAGAGTCATGATCGTAGAAAAATACATTTAGACCTTCAGCTAGTTTATATCTATTGGTACTTAAAAATTTACCATTTCCATACATACTTGCTTTTTTTGAAACTACTGTAAAAAACATATATCCATTGGGTCGCAGTTGCTTATAGCAATTCTGAATGAATCTATTTCTCTCGTGCTTGTTTAACAAATGAATTAAAGCGTAACAAAAAATTCCATCGTAAGTCTTGTTATTAAATGGCATATCTGTTACAGAACCATGGTAAATGTTTAAATCGAGTTCGTTTTCAGATTTTGCCATATCAATAGCAATTTTTGAAATTTCAATACCATCCACTTTCATCCCGGCATCGCAGTAAATTTTGGCGTTTCTACCATATCCAATTCCGGGAATCAAAATATCTTGAAGCTTTTTCGAAACAAAAAAGTCTTTGGTCAGAATTGCAGAATCGGAAGGTATAAAACCCCAATTGGTCTTTTCTTCATTAAACTTTGTATCCCAAAATTCTTTCATTCAAACTAGTTTTTATCAATACTTTCTAAAACCAAAAATAAATATTTCATACGGATAATAGTTCCTAATTACTTTATTTGGTTTAACATCTTTTCAATTAAAAAAATCTACACAAAAAAAGCCAAAGCAAAATGAATAATTGATTTATTAGCAACTAAACACTTCAAAAAAGCTAAAAACTCCTAGAAAATTGTATTGATAAAACGTTTCACTACCTCATAATTGGTATAGAGATTTTAACAAAGGCACCTTTGTCTTTGTTATTACCATTCACTATGGTTCCTCCATGAGCTTTAATAATTTGATTGGATAAATACAAACTTAGTCCCGGATTGCTGTCAATGTGTTTTTTAGTGTCAAAAAGTTCAATATCATTAATAATTAATTCATTTTCGAAACCTACTCCTTCATCTTTAATTTCAATTTGTAATTGTTTATTCTCAATTCTAGTATCGATAAATACTGATCCATTTTCAGGTGAGTATATTATTGCATTACTTAAAATATTGAAAATGCATTTATGTAAATAATCAGGATCAGCCTCAATGACAGGATTATCAATATCAATAGATTGTGAAATACTTATTCCCTTTTGGTCCCCTACTTTCTTCAGTTCGGATAATACACTGTTTAGAATATCATTAAGATTAATATTTACAAAGTGTAAATGTTTACTGCCATACATATTAAATTGGCTGATATCTATTGCTTTGTATGCAAATTCCTCTAACCTTTTAGATGAAAGATCTAAAATGTTAAAATAGTTCAAGGCTTTTTCAGATAATTCATCTTTTTTAAACAATTGTATACTTCCAAGTATACCATTTAGTGGAGTTCTAATTTCATGACTTATTATTTGTAAAAACTGAGATTTTGCATTATCCAATTCCAACAACTTTTTATTGGCTTCGTTAAGTTCAGAAGTTTTCTTTTTAACTTCATCGTCTAACCATTTGTTTAGATCTTTCAATTTATCTTGGCTAACCTTCAATTTAATGTGAGTTTCAACTCTTGATAATAACTCATCTGCATTAAAAGGTTTGCTAACATAATCCAATCCACCGTACTGAAAAGCCTTTTTAATGCTTTCAATATCGGTTTTTGCAGTAAGAAAAATTATTGGTACTTCCTTGGTATTTTCATCTTGTTTCAATTTTTCACAAACCTCAAAACCATCCATTTCAGGCATCATAATATCGAGAAGAATTAGATCAAATTTTTCAGAATTAACCATCTCTAAGGCTACCAAACCGCTTAATGCATAATCAACATCATAAGCTTTTCCAGAAAGCAAACTAGCTAATAGCTGAACATTTTTTGTGTTGTCATCGACAACCAGAATCCTATATTGCTGATTTTCCATTTTACTTTGATTTTAAAGTTTTAATAAAATCCGGAAATTTTCTTAACAGATTTTTTTCTTTATCTACGTTAAATGAATTTGATGCTTTTTGTAAATCATTTCCATAATTCAATACAGGGATTGCATTATACTTTTCTCCAATTTCAATTAATGATTTAGCCATAAGATTTACCTTTTTCTTATTTCGTATTTTTTTTAATTCAGTCCAAATTGGAAGGACCTTTGTGTTAATATCTTCTAAAACCTTTTCTAATTCTTCGATTGGTTTATTTGAAACTTCGGTGTAGGATTCTTCCGTTTCAATAATTGAGTATTTCAAATGCTTCATGAGCATTTTTATAATGTCATTAATTGCGACTGGTTTTCTCATGTATGCGTCAAATCCATAACTAAGAACTTTTTTCTCATCCTTATCGAAGGCAGATGCTGTAACTGCAATGATTGGTATTTTAGACCATTTTGGTTTCTTTTTAATCAACCCTATTGCCTCAAAACCATCCATTACAGGCATTCTTAAATCCATAAAAACTAAATCAGGTAAAAACTTACTTATTGCAGAAATTATTTCTTCACCATTTTCTGCTTCAATTATTTTAATTTTATAATCCTTTAAATAGCCCTTAATAACCTCTCTGTTATTCTTTACATCATCGGCTACAATTATAGTTGCTTCATCAAACTGGATGGAATCAGGATTGAATTCAAGCTTCTCTTCAACTTTTATAATTTCTTTGCTAATTTTAACTTTGTTGAGAATAATTGTAAAAATGCTTCCTTTATTTTCTTTGCTATGCAGCTTAATGCTTCCATTCATCTTTCTTACAATTTGTTGCGTAATTGCAAGACCTAAACCTGTTCCTTCATATTTTTTACTATCAACACTATCAACCTGACTAAATGCCTTAAAAATCTTTTCGTGTAAGTCTTCTGATATTCCAATCCCTGTGTCTTCAACCTTTACTATTAAATCACAAAACTTTCCAGATAAATTTTGTGTGCTAAGTTCAACTTCGATATAACCTCGTTGTGTAAACTTTATTGAATTGTTAATCAAATTAATAAGCATTTGCTTTACTCTGAGTTCATCAGTATAAATTACATCGGGAATATTTTTTGCTATAACAACGTTCAGATCCAGATTCTTGTCTTTAGCTTTTATCTGAAACATTCCCACAACTTCCTGAACTAACTCCTTAATATTGGTTGGTTCGTAACTGAAATCTATTTTATCTGATTCAATTTTACTTAAATCGAGAATATTATTAATAAGGTCGAGTAAAGTTTTACCACTAGACTTTATGGATGAAATATAATCAAGCAAAGACTGATCTTCTATTTGCTTATTTAATATCTCGGAAAAACCTAAAATAGCATTCATAGGTGTTCGAATTTCGTGACTCATATTAGCAAGAAACCTACTTTTTGCCTTATTTGCCTGTTCTGCTGATTCCTTAGATTTTTTTAGTTCTGATTCAATCTCTTTTCTTTTAGTAAAATCCAAAATTATAGTGGCGATTCTATAAGGTTTACCATTTTCATCATATATCTGGAAAAGATTTTGATACGATGGTAATATATTCCCTTTTGCAGTAAGAAGATCAATTTCTCCTTGCCAATGGCCCTTAGTTTCTAATGCATGCCTAACTACTGTATCTATAAAGATTTGCTGTTCTTTTGGGTAAAATTTCCAAAAAGATTCATTGGCCGGTATTTCGTCTAATTCAACAAATTCAGCTAATTTTTTATTTGTATAAATGATATTTCCTTCCAAATCAGCCATACCAAATCCTTCATTAGAGGTATCAGTAAACACCTTAAAAGTTCTTAATTCTTGTTCAGCCTTCTTTTTTTCTGAAATATCACTAATAATGGCTGCTAATCTATTTGGCTGACCATCAACATCCTTAATTAGGAAGAAGTTATGATATGTAGGAACAATATTTCCTTTTGTAGTTTTACAATCAATTTCACCTTGCCATTGCCCTTTTTTTAATGTTTGTGGTAAAATCGTATTTTGGATTTGATTAATTCCTTCTTCGGTATAATAAGACAAAAATGGCTTGCCATAAGCTTTATGAGCATCTTGAATCTCAAGCAAATTGCATAAAGCTTTATTCATATAAAGAATATTTGCATTTAAATCAGCCATTCCAAATCCTTCAATGGAGGTATCTGTAAATGATTTAAATTGATTTAACTCTTCTTCTATCCTTTTTCGCTCAGTAATATCTTCTTTTACAGCAACAAAGTGAGTTATCTCACCTTTTTCATCAGATATAGGTGAAATTATTGCACTTTCCCAGTAAATATTTCCATTCTTCTTTTTATTTATAAACTCTCCTTTCCAGATTTGTCCAGATACGATAGTCTCCCACATGGTTTTAAAATGCGAATCCGGCATCTCTCCAGATTTCAAAATTCTAGGATTCTTATTTTTTACTTCTTCAAAAGAATATCCTGTTGCTCGTGTAAAATTTGGATTCACATATTCAATATTTCCTTCTTTGTTCGTAATTACAATTGTAGCATGACTATGCTCAATAGCCTTTGAAAGTTTAATATTTTCTTTATTTGATTCTTCTAGCTCAGCAGTTCTTTCCCTAACAAGCTCTTCAAGATGATTTTGATATTTCTTAAGTTCCTCTTCCGCTAATTTCTGCTCTGAGATATCGCGCACGATTGCTTGTATATAGCTTACACCACTTAATTTTAAAATATTAAGACTCACTTCTGCATCAAATGGTTTACCATTAAGTTTGCAATGTTTCCATTCAAATGTAACATCATTACCATCAAGGGCAGATTGAATATATTCTTTCGCAAGTTTTTCAGATTTTTGACTATTTGGTTGTAACTCAGGCGAAAAATCCAGAGGTGTTTTTCCGACAATTTGTTCTTTTGCGCATTCGAAAATTCCAAGAGTTTTTGAATTACAATCAATAAATTTACTATCTCTCATAAGGAAAATAGCATCATTGGCATTTTCAAATATTGTTCTGAATTTTTCTTCCTTTACTTTAAGTTCAGCTTCAGCTATTCTTAGATTGGTTATATCTACGTGAGTACCAACAATTCTTATTATTTTTCCTGATTTGGAACGAACACCAAATCCTCTTGCAAGAATGTTACGGAAAGTACCGTTTTTGTGTTTCATTCTAAACTCTGATTCATAATTATCTGCTTCACTTGTAAGAAATTCATTTAAAGTATTTATTGCTAAATCAAGATCATCATTGTGAAGAAGATTTTTCCAACTATCAAAACTATTTTCAATTTCTATATCAGTATAACCCACTATTTCTTTCCATCGTGGTGAAAAGTAAACAGTATCTTCTGCTAAACTCCAATCCCATAAACCATCTGTTGCTCCTTTCATTGCTAGCGCAAATCTCTCTTCACTGGTAATTAGTCCTCTTTCTGCAAGCTTCAATTCAGTAATATCTTGCGAGAAAATAGCGTATTGCAATATATCTTGATTCTTATCAAAGATTGGATAAACACTGTTATCCAACCATCTATCACCTCTTTGATCAACAAACTGTACGGCGGTTCCTAATTTTGCTGCTTCTTCACCTTTGCTCTTTCTTTGCTTTGCGATTTCCGGAGGCATTATGTCATATATAATTTTATTTATCAACTCATCAGGAGTTTTATTAAATGCTTTTGCCATTGCGTTATTAATGGCTATAATTTTCCCATCTTTATCAATCAAAGTTGCTAAATTTGACGTTGCATTCAATAAAACTTTATTCATTATTTCGCTTTCGTACAATTCTTGTTCAGCTATTTTTAATTCAGTGATATCCTGTATTGTACCGAATGAGTGAAGTGGAGTTCCTGATTTACTATAACTAGTTTTACATTGATCATGGAGATGTCGGATTTCTCCGTTTGGAAGTATAATTCGAAGTGTTATATCGTACTTTGTTTTATTCTCAACAGATTGAGTGTATGCTTCATTAACAATATCTAAATCGTCAGGATGTATAATATTTTTTAAAGTTTCCTGGTAAAATTTAAATTGTTTTGGATCCCTACCAAAGATTTGATGTATTTCATCTGACCATTCAATTTTATCATTTTTAATATCTAAATCCCAATGACCAATTTTTGCAATTTTCTGGGCTTCTTTTAGTTTAAACTCACTTAATTTCAGTTTATTTTCAGCTATTTTTCTTTCGGAAATATCATGTGCAATTCCCAGTACTACAGTTTTGTTTTTAATTTTAACGGGATAAGTACTTATCTCCACTTGAATTTGACTACCATCTTTATGATTTATAATAAATTCATCGGGGCCGGTACTTTTACCTTGTACGTTCTTTGCTAACAGTTTAGTAGCTTTAAGTATTTCTTTTGCAGGCAGAAAATTGAGTTTTAATAAGTTCTTTCCAATTAAATCTTTCTTATTATAACCAAGCATTTCTTGAGCGGCATTGTTAGCATCAAGGTAATTTCCCTTAAGATCAATCAAATATATTGCGTCCGGAGCAGACTCAAAAATTACTTTCAATTTTTCTTCCGAGCTTTTTAACGCCTCTTCTGAAAGTTTTCGCTCCGTAATATCCCGATCCACTCCACGAAATCCAGTCATGTCACCATTTTCATCAAATATTGGCAAGGCACTACTTTCAAGATTCCTCCATGTTCCATTCTTGTGTTTCCATCTTATTACAAGTTCCTTCCAACCTTTCTTTTCTGAAATAAAGTTAGGAAGCTCTTTCTCTATATTTCGTCTGTCATCTTTATGCATTAGATCGAAACTCGGTTTACCAACTAATTCATCTACTGTATAACCTAAAATGCGCTCAAGACCAAAATTCGAATATGTATGTACACCCCGCAAATCAATAGCCCAAATCCAATCCTGAGAATTGTCAACAATAGCACGAATTAATTCACTTTGCTCCTTAATTTCTTTCTCAATTTGTTTCCTCTCAGAGATATCATAAAGCCCAGCAATTCGAGCATTTTTCCCTTTATAAGTAATGTTTGTCCCCCGTGTTTCAACATATAGAATATTTCCATCTTTCCTAAGGATTCTAAATTCAGAAAGTCCCTCATTGCCTTTTTTAATATTTATTCCAACCTGCATTTTATCATCAGGATGAATTATTTTCATCAATGGATTTCCAATCAATTCATCTCTCGAATATGCTGTTAATTCAACCAAACGATTGTTTACATCCTGAATTATTCCATCAACAGCAATTCCTATGCCTTCTTGGGAAGCATTTGAAAAGCGTTGAAATCGTTCTTCACTTTCCTTTAATGCCTTTTCTGCAATTTTTCGTTCAGAAATGTTTCGGATAATTACTATAAGAGCAGTTTCTCTTTCATAGTTAAAGACAGAAGTGTTAATTTCAACGGGAAATCTGGAAGAATTTTTTCTTAATAATTCAATTTCAGTTAATTCCTGAGCTTCTTTACCTGAAAATCGTTTTTTGTTACGTTCTATAACTTCTTCACGGTATTCAGGTGCAATTATATCAAAAATATCTCTTTCATTCATTTCATCCCCTGAATAACCTAAATCTCTTTGAATTACTTGATTAGAATATACAATCTCTCCTTTTTTATAGATTATTATACCATCGTTACTATTTTCAACAACAGCTGAATATTTTTCCTCACTTTTTTTAAGTACCTCTTCTGCTAATTTTTGGTCTGTTATATCTTTTGAAACAGTCCATACAGTAGCTAAACAACCATTCTCAATAGCGCCATACCAACTATCTAATCCATAAAATACTTCGCCCGTGTTTAGTATTTCAAATATTTCCTGATTATTGAGCTGGTAATTATTTTTTATAAAAATTTTAAATATTTCTTTTGGAGTTTTTTCTTTTACCAAGTCAATGTATCTTAACCCTACTAGATCCTCTTTTTTATTAAAACCGTAAAATTCCCAACATGTTTTGTTTGCATCAATACAAACAGATTTATATATCATTTCTACTTGTTTGTCTATTGGCATATCAATTTTTAATCCATCCGGAACTCTCCAATATGAAACTGAATCAGAAGAAGAATTAATGAAATCGGTATAATGTAATTGGGTAGTATGTAATTTCTTTTCTGATCGTCTTCTTAAAATTACTGATATAGCTGTTAGCAACGTAATTAATACAATAACAAAGCTATATCCTAAAATAAATAAACGTTTTAAATGGTAATAAGAAAACAGAGCTTCTGATAAATCCAACTCTGTGGTCATTCCGAATCCTAATTCCTCACACCACAACCAGGCTCCCATAACAGGAACTCCCCTATAGTCATTGTAACCTGAAGTATTTATTCCGGAATTTCTCAGGGCGGCATCTTTAGCCATTAAAGTTAAAGATTGTTTATGTGGATCAATTTTAGATTTTTGCCCATTAGTTAAATTTACACCAGGGTCGGATATTCTTAATCTTAAAATACTATACTCAGATTCATTTAGTAATCCAATTCTTCTTAAATCCCTTTCAAATCTACTTGATGATAAAAGAATTCCATTTTCATCAAAAGCATAGGTTTCCCCTGATTTTCCTATTCTTCCATTTTGCATTATTCTGGAGAAATCCTTTAATAAATCAATTCGAAATGTTAAAACTGCAATTACCTCATTGTTTTTATCTTTTATCGGACCAGCAATAAACATGGTAGGAAAATTTTCAGTCAAATTACCAAATTCATTTTCTAATGGAACATCCGATCTAATAGGAGGAGTCAATCGTATTTCGCCTTCATAAACCTTATTTAATATGTTTCTTTTTTGATATTTGATTAAATTCTTTTCACCCAAATTAGCATCCCGCATAGATGCAATATTTATAGTATCCTTTGAGATAATAAATATCCCAATATCTTCAAAACGATTTAGCAATGGTTGGAAATGTGCTCTAATTTCTTTTTGAATTGGTGAGTTTTTTAAGGTTTCTTTGGTTGGCTCTTCTTGTAAAATTTCTTGAGTTAATTTAATCACTTTTGGATCTTTTACAATATGCTGCATATCTATTATTCTGGTACGAGCCCAGTGATTATACGATTCATATGTATTCTGTAATACACTATTTAATACATTACCGTTTCGCTCTCGTATTTTTAAATCAATTTTATATAACAAGAATAAACTAAAAATAAGTATTACGATCATTATACTCAGCAAATAAACTGATTCGCGAATATATTTGTTCCATCTTTTTTGGACCTTCATACAAATTTAGTTGATACGGATTATAAACGATGATCACTTACATTAATTAGTGATATACACATTATTACAACAAGTTACTAATAAATGAATTGTAAAGCAATTTAAAAGATTAATTACTAATTAGTAAATGATAAATAGAGATTAAATAGAAATCAAACTTTAATTAATACTATCAATTTCTATATTTAATGGTTAATATCATTTGCAGAATAATAATTAACGACATTATACTTACCATAACAATAACCGGATATAATTTAAGAAATAAACCATAAATTATATATAAAATATTTGTTGTTAAGGTAAGCGCAAGCATATAAATGGATATATCATTTGCTTTCTTAGTTTTATAAGTTTTTATTACTTGAGGTAAAAAACTTATCGTGGCAATCAAACCTGCCGCATATCCGAATAAATCAATAAACATAGTTGTAATGTTCTTTAAAGTTAATCATTCCTTTATTATATTGATATTTAAATTGTTCCTATAACAAGTTACTAATAAATGAGGATGATTGCAATTAGCTTAAAAGTACATTGAAAAGTAAGAAAGTAAAGATATTTACAATTATGAAAGTATTTGGGGCTATTCTATTGGCGAAACAGAACCGCACGTTCTTACATAGGAAAATCCTTTCTATGAGTTTGAAATAACTACAAGAAACTCTAATTTCAAATTAATTAAAATATTCATACCCCAATCAGTAGATTTTATCTTCTTTATTGCTTCAATACCGGCCATTACTGGCATTACAATGTCTATTAAAATTACCTTAGGATTCCACTCTTGCGCCATTTTAAAAGCATCCATTTTAGTTTCAAATGAGTTCCGTTTATATATTCATAGCTACCGCTCATGTACAAATCAATACCATTCATATACTCATTGATGCACAAAGCGAAACCGCCGTTTTTAAGCTCGACATTAAGGCTATCTTTGTTCATGTAACATAGGGTTTTAATGTTAATAAATTTAAAGTCAGAAAGAGTAAATGTGATATACATATTTACTCTTTCCAATTATATCAAAGCAATAAAAAAATAATTATTAACCAACTAAATTTATTCAAAATGAAACTATTAACAAAACTGTCACTATTATTTGTGATCGCGTTTTCAATTTTAAGTTGTGCGAAAGAAGAAGTGAAACCAGAAGCTGCTACAGAAGAAGTTCCTGAATTGTACGTAAAAGACGGAGTACTTGTAATAAAAGACTGGAATGTAGCTTATGGCTTTCTTGAAGATTTTGAAAACAACGGTCCTGAATTCACTGATGCATGGGAAGAAAATTTAGGTTTTACCTCAATGCGAAGTACTTACAATAATTTTCTTCTTGAAGAAGAAGTTATGATAAATAAAATAACAGATTTGTATAATCAGGATCCGAGCCAGGTTACTGAAGCATCGGTTAACAGTGAATATGCTAATCTATTAAGCTCCTACGAGAACTCTATTATACCTTTTGAATTAGAAGATGCTGAAGGAAAATACTATGACATGAACTTATATCATACAATTTATGCTCCTATAGTTAATGAAAATGGTATTGTTTGTATCGAAGGTGAATTGTATAGATATACTAGTACTGATTCAAGAAAAATGGTTAAAACAGACTGGTCTCAATTATCAGAATTATTTAAAGATAAATCTTCTGTTGTTAAAATAACTAAAGTTGATAAAAGTAATGCAAAAATACTTCAAGATCCTGTTGTTGATCCTATTGATGATCCTGAAGATCCAAATGAATGTACTCCAAAAACTTATAAAAATGAAACATACTGGGATTGGAGTAAATCTGTTACTGAAACTTCTCAGAATAAATATAGATTAAAAGTTACTGCCTCATTTGATCAGCACGATTATACAATTACATATTCCGATTGCTCGCAAAAACGCTATACAAAAACTCATGCGCATGTACGTGTAAAATCCTTAATTAGAGTATGGACATTATTTGGAACATGGCAAAACTATAAAGTTCCTATTGGAATTAGTTACAACCTACACTATAAGGAAAATGGTGAAACGAAAAAAGTACAATTGGCAATTGATGATTATGATTTAGTAGGTAGTTATCATACTTACACAAAAACTCTTTTATACAAAACAACATATAGCAATCATCCATCAATAACCTATTTTGTATTTAAAGCTTATATGCTTACTTCTTCTGGTGGAATTTTCTTACCAGCAGTTGGTGTATCCTACTAAACAATAAATACAGAAAGCTGTCCTTTATTTTTTAGGACAGCTTTTATATTATAAAGTAATTACAATATTTCCTTTTTTGTGTCCCTTGTCAACATAGCTATGAGCTTCTACTATTTGTTCAAATGGATAAACTTTATCAATTACAGATTTTAGCTTTCCTTCTTC
>Ga0209692_10002948_pt1 | contig 17259 bp, 12 predicted proteins | sample tdDd472_FD_187129 | JGI IMG/M metagenome (GOLD analysis project Ga0209692, IMG submission 187129) | Marine sediment microbial communities from the Atlantic coast under amendment with organic carbon and nitrate - tdDd47.2 (SPAdes)... | ecosystem: Environmental > Aquatic > Marine > Coastal >...
TGACCCCCGGTTTTCGTCGGGCTCGAGGCTGCAGGTCGAATAGACCAGGACGCCGCCCGGGCGCACGTGGTCCGCGCCGACTCGCAGCACCTTGCGCTGGCGCTCGATCAGGTTCTTGAGATGCCGCTGCTTGACCCGCCAACGCGCCTCGGGACGCCGGGCGAGCACGCCGGTGTTCGAGCAGGGCGCGTCCACCAGAACCGCGTCGTACTCCCCTTCGGGATCGCCGCAGACGAGGTTGGTCAGGCCAAGGCGTTCCGCGTTCTCGGCCACCACGGCAAGGCGCTCGGGGTCGATGTCCCACGCGGTCACTTCGGCACCGAGTTGCGCGAGGTGCGTCGCCTTGCCTCCCGGCGCGGCGCACAGATCGAGAACACGCCAGCCCTTCTCGGGCGCGAGAAAGGGCGCCACCTGCGATGCGACCGCATCCTGCACGACGATGTCGTTGCCGCACAGCTCGAACAGCTCCCCCACCTTGAAGTTCGGCGGAATCGTAAGCAACGCGGCATGCGGCCCGTCGCTGACGGAGACGCCGGCCGCCACCAGCTTCTCGCGAACCGCCTCCAGGCGACCGGGAGCCGGACGCAAGTAGGTCAGCGGCGTGGACGCCTGCAGGTCGAGACAAACGAGCGCGCGATCGACGCCGAGCTCCTCGAGGCGACGCGCAGCGATCCAGCGGGATGTCGAACCGCGCGCGGCGAGAAACTCCGCCGGCTTCGTGTTGCGGTCGGGGAAGACGCTGCGCGGAAAGAGCCAACTGAAGTCTTCTCTCGGGAGCGTGCGACGGAGATCCTTCGCCTCCTCGTGCATCACCTGGTTCACGGCGCGACGAATCCCTCGCAGAAGCGCGTTCACGAACGAAGCGTCCTGCGGACGACCGAGCGCACGCATATTGTTGACGGCGGAGTGAACGACCGCGTGAGTCGGCGTGTTGTCGAGATAGAGCAGCTCGAACAACCCCACTCGCAAGACGGCGCGCGTGATCGGCTTGATGAGCCCCAGTTTGCGCGAGGAGTAGCTCCCCAGAATGGCATCGAGCGTGCCCTTCCGGCGAATGGTGCCAAGGACCAGCGTCGTCGTGGCCCCGTCGCGCGGGCCATCCCAGACCTGGCGGGTCGTTGCGTGCTTCACTTCCAGGAAGTGCAGCACGCGAGCAGCTTCTAGCCGTGCGTCCACCGCGATAGAGTACGCGGATGGAGAAGATCGGCATCCTGACCGGGGGCGGCGATGCCCCGGGCCTCAACGGCGTCATCCGCGGCGCCGTCCTGACCTGCGAGCGCAAGGGAATCTCGACCGTCGGCGTTTGCGACGGCTTCCGCGGGTTCGCTCGCAAGGACGGAATCGTCCCGCTCACGCATGCTTCCGTACGCGGCATCCTCTGGCGCGGCGGCTCGATCCTCGGCTGCAACAACCGGTTCAAGGCCCCGCTCGCCACCTACCTCGATCGCATGCACAAGGAAGGCATCGACGGGCTCATCGTCGCGGGCGGCGACGGAACGCTGGCCATGGCCGGCAAGCTGGCCGAGGCGGGCGCGAAGGTCGTGGGCGTGCCGAAAACGATCGACAACGACGTGGCCGGGACGAATATCACCTTCGGATTCGATACGGCGGTCGAACTCGTGGCTGACTCCTGCAGCCGCCTCGTCGACACGGGCGAAACACACCAACGCGTCATGGTGCTCGAGGTGATGGGGCGCTACGCCGGACACATCGCGCTCCACGGAGGGCTGGCGGGCAGCGCGGACGTTGTACTGATCCCGGAGATCCCGTACGAGCCCGAGTGTGTTGCGGAGGTGATCCTGCGACGTCTCGAACGCGGCCGCAATTACACCGTGATCGTCGTGGCGGAGGGCGCCAAGCAGCGCGGCGGCGACGTGGTCATCGACGAGCACAGCACGGAGCGCTCCGGCCGCGAGATCCTCGGCGGTGTCGGGGAGCATCTCTGCGCACAACTGCGCAAGCGGGTCAGCCACGAGGTGCGCTCGATCACGCTGGGCCACCTTCAGCGCGGCGGCACTCCGAGCGCCTTCGATCGCATCCTCGGCACGCGCATGGGAACGGCGGCGGCCGAAGCGCTGGCGAATGGTCGGAGCAACGTATTCACGGCGGTCCGCGACGGTTCGATCCAACTCGCTCCGTTGACGGACGCCACGGCGGGCATTCGGCGCGTCGACCCCGACGGGGACGTCGTCGCGGCGGCGCGCAACGTGGGAATCGAATTCGGCGACGGCGGGGAGAGCTAGCGCGACCTACGTCACGCGGGCTAGCGCTTCGGGCGCTCGACGACTTCGTACGCGTGGTCGCGCTTGCGAACCACGGTCGCCTTCTTCAGCGTGTCGTAGTAGGCGAGCCGGCGCACCACATCGAATCCGTCGATCACGCGGCCGAACACCGTCACATGGCCGTCCTGATCGGGCGCCGGTGACAGGTTGACCGCGAACGCCGAGCCCATGGTCCAGTCACTGCGCCGCAGCGGCACCATCACCAGCGTGAACGGGAAGTTCGAGCGTTTGTTCTGCTCTGGCTCGATCAGGTAGCCGGGGCCACCGAATCCATCGTTGTACCGATCCTTGTCGCGCGAATTGGGATCCCCGCCAACGACGGACCCTGCGGCGGCAGCCCAGTGGAACCGCGTGCCGTTGTAGAAATCGCGCGCCACGAGCCGAAGGAAATTCGCAACCGTGTTCGGCGCATCATCCTCAAACAACTCGACCACGAACGCGCCACGATTCGTCTCGATGCGAACGCGGGGAAGGTCATCGCGCTTCTCCTCCTCCACACGGTACCCCTGTTCCGCTTCCCACGCATCGAGGATCGCCGTGACCTGAGCCGTTTCCCGCTGGAAGCCGGGATCCTTGTTCATGAACTTGGCGTAACTCGCCAACCACTTGCGCGCCTCTTCATAGCGGCCTGAATCGCGAAGCAACTGCGCGAGGACCAGTACCTGTCGGGGATCGCGTCCGACGTCGGGCAGCTGTTTTTGCATCTCCCGGAGTACGGCGAGGGCACCGGCAGGGTTGTTGCGCCCCACGAGCACGCGCGCAAGGTTCGCGTATAGCGCGCCGTAATCCGGATGGAGCTGGATCTGCTCGCGAAGGCGAACCTCCAGCTTGGCCAACGGTGCGTCGGATCGCTTTCCATCCGAGAACCCCGTGTACGCGGTGATTGCATCCCCGCCGCGAGACCCCGCTTCGTCCGCCGCCTTCACGTTCGGCTTCGCGATCTCCTCCAACAGGGCGAGAGCACCGTTCGTCACGGGTTCCGACTCACTTACGGGAACGTCAACGCCCCAATCCTTCGTCGGCTCGAGATCGGCGAAGGGCTGCTGTCCGCCGCCCGCGATCGGGCTCGGGTACAACGCCAGAGGGCGATTTGCGTCGGTGTCCCACAGCTCGGCATTGAACTGGAATCGCTTGTGCGGTCGGCCGATCTCGAGCAGGTCGAGCGGCAGACTCGCGTTGAACGTGAATCCAGTCTCCGGGGAGAAGTCGAACCGCAACTGGGAACCCGATGCGTCGAGTCGCGAAACGTCGTCTGCGCGGCGCGTCAACCACGCACTGAGGGGCGATCGCGGAAGCCCCATCGGCGCAATCAGCACTCCCACGCTGCGACCGGTCGCCGGGTCCATGAAGTTAAAACGGATGCCCAGGCCCTGCGGCTTGAACTCGCTGTGGTATCCGACGAACAGGGTGCGGCCGACGCGCAGCAGCCGAACGCTTCCGAACCGTTCGTCCTCGCGCAGGAGTTCGAACGAGACGCCCTTGTCCCACGCCGCGTCCGTCAACGTGCCGTCGAATTTCGGAGCGGCCGCAACGGGAACCTTGAGCGTTTCGCGCTCCGCGCTTGCCATGCCGGCCAGCGCAAGCACGAGGATGAGGCTACTTGACGCGACTTGCGAGAGCGTCATAACTGTGGTTCCTTCGGCGGACGACTTCAACTTTTGTCAACTCGTCTCCGTCCTCGAGACGACGGAGGATGTTCATTCCCTTTGTGACGCGCCCGAAGACAACAACGCTGTCGCGATCTTCGATAACCGGTGCGAGCAGGACGCCGAACTGGCTTCCGTGGGTCACGCCGTCCTCCGCCGTGATCGCCACAAGGCGGCCCGACAACGGCTGACGCTGCGTGCGATCCCGCCGGAGCTTCCATGGCGGTCCATCCGGCCCGTTTGCGCCGCCGGCTCGCGTCCGCGGATCCCCGCTCCGCACAATCGAACTGCCGATGACCGGGCTGAACCGCATTCCGTCGAAGTATCGCCTGGTGGCCAGATCCACGAAATTGGAGACCGTGTGAGGCGCGGAGTCCTCGAACAGCTCGATCTCGATGACGCCGCTGCGTGTCGTGAACCGTACGAGCGGCAGGTCCTCGCCGCCGGCCTGCGCACGCTTCTCGAGCTCTGCGTCCGCCTCCACCATGGTGCGGACGGTATTGGCCGCCACCGCCAGCTCACGCATTCCCGGCGCATTCGGGTAGGCCGCGGAGATTTCCTGCGTCACCTCCCACTCCTCCAAGTCGAGGAAGTGCTCGGCGGCCAGCACCGCGAACGCGTCCATGCGCCGCAACCCAGGCGGAATCGAGTCGATCAGCTTGGTCGCCTCGTCATAGAAGTTCGCCTCGTGCAGGAGGCGCCCGAGAAAGTGCGTCCATGCGGGAAGCGTAGGGTTGCGCTTCATTCCGGTCTCGATCTGACGCCGCAGGTGCGCGACCTTCGATCGGGACAGCGGGCGCACGGCACTTCCGATGACGATCTGCCCTTCGGCACCCTTCATCTTGAAGCGGTCGTTCTCGACCGCGAGACGCCAGAGCAACTGGTGGTCATCAAACACCGCGGAATCCGCCTCGGAGAGCGGCTTCCACGTCTCGCCGACGCCCCACTGTTCCGATGAAACGAGCACGGCGTGATCGCGAACCGAGCCCGAATCGGGCGAGTTCGGGGGGTAGACAATCGTCGGACCGCCAGGAGCGCCCCGCGGCTCGAGCACCAGTCGACAGCGGAAAGTCCGGCGCTCGCCGCGGCCAATGCCAAGCACGCCAAGCCGGATCCGGTACTCAGCCGACCAGCTTTCCATGCCGGACACGTTCATGCGTACCTGGACGCCGCGCGGCGCCTTGAGCGGCGCCCGGGCGTCACGCAACATGCGCTTGATCACACTCGGGTGGCTGCGCGCCCAAAGTGCCGGCGGCAGTGTGGGCTGACCACCAGACAGCAGCAGAACGGTCTGCCACGCGCCGGCCTCGTCGGATACCAGGATCCGGAGCACCTCGCTGCCGTAGCGGCCTTCCCCGCCAAATGCGACGTTCAGCCAGCGGCCGTCCCGCTTGACCCGTACGAATTGTTTGTTCTGGCGAATCGTGGTGGCGTCCGCCCACTCTTCTTCCTGGACATTTCCATCGAGGGTCACCGGCGAACCGGCGGGGACGTCGAGTTGGGGCGCCGCGAACAAAATCAGCGCAAGAAAGGGAGAAGCAAGCACGCGGATTACTATATCCGGTCATGTCCGGATCGCTTTTTGAGGAACTCGTATTCATCATGGCCCGCCTGCGGGCTCCCGACGGCTGTCCGTGGGACCAGGAACAGACGCTGGAGGATCTCGCGCGCTACATCCGCGAAGAGGCGGACGAAGTCGTGGAGGCCATCGCCGCCGGTCGCGCCGCTGCGGTCCGCGAGGAGCTGGGCGACCTGCTCTTCAACCTGATTCACGCCGCCCGCATCGCGGAGGAGGCCGGTGATTTCGACATCTCCGACGTGATCGAGGGCGCGCGCGACAAGATCGTCCGTCGACACCCCCATGTCTTCGGCAACGCCGAGGCGCGCACCAAGGACGAAGTGCTCGAGCACTGGAACCGGATCAAGGCCGAAGAGAAACGCGAGCGCGAATAGCGCCCGTCCTGATCTGCGCGACTTCGTGTCCCGGGAACCAGGTTTCCGATAACCTCTAACCCGTGCCGGGCGACTCCAAGACCATACGAACCGTTTCCCCGCGATCGGGCTACGGCGCCGATGTTATGCGCGCGATCGTGAAGGATGGGCGATTGGTCCGCGTCGAGGGCGACCCGAACGACCGCGTCGGGCGGGGCGTCCTGACGCCGACCGCACAGCGCTACGTCGAGCGGGTCTACAGCGAACAGCGCATCCTGCGTCCGCTCAAGCGCACCGGCCCCGCGGGCTCGCGCGAGTTCAAGGAAATCGAGTGGGCCGAAGCGATCGACATGCTGGCCAAGCAGCTGTTGAGCGTCGCCAAGGAGTCCGATCCGCGCGCCCTCCTGCACTACGCCGGGCACGGCCAGGACGGGACCATGGCGGAGTTCTCGAAGCTCTTCCTCTCCTACTACGGCGGCTACTCGACGCTGTTCGGTGACCTGTGCCGCTCGGCGGGAATGGAGGCGACGCGGCTGACGTTCGGCGCGCTGCATCATCACCCGCCCGAGGACTACCGCAACAGCGGCATGGTGATCGTCTGGGGCAAGAATCCCGCCGTCACCAATCCGCACCAGATGTCGTACCTCGAAGAGGCGCGGGCCGAAGGAACACGCCTTGTCTGCATCGATCCGATCCGCACGCGGACGGCCGAGGCGTGCGACGAACATCTCGCCCCGCGGCCGGGGACCGATGGCTTCCTGGCCCACGCGATCGCACATGTGCTGATCCGCGACGACCTCGTGGACAAGAAGTACATCGCCGAGCACGTCGCCGGCTATGACGACTACGAGTGGCTCGTGCGCAACTACACCCCGGAGAAGGCGCAGGAAACCTGCGGCATCGACTCCGTCGTCATCGAGGACTTCGCGCACCGCTTCGCCGCGGCGCGCCCGGTCAACCTGAACGCCGGGTTCGGCATGCAGCGCTATCGCAACGCCGGTCAAACCGTGCGCGCGCTCGCGGCACTCCAGGCCGTCGCCGGAAACATCGGTCGGCCCGGCGGCGGATTCGACTTCTTCAACCAGGCGGCGTATGTGACGCGTCCGTACCCATTCCACCTGCCGGCGCCGCCCCGCGTGCGCCAGCTCGGCGCGGCCAGCCGCTTCGGCCGGGTCGTGCTCGCCGCGAAGGAACCCAAAATCAAGGCGGCGATCATCGAGCGCGCCAATCCGATGGCGCAGTCACCGTTCACGAGTGCGGTCCACTACGCAATGGAACGCCTCGACTTCGTTTGCGTGATTGACCAGTTCCTCACCGATACGGCACGCCGCGCACACCTCGTGCTGCCCGCCAAGTCGATGTTCGAGGAACTCGATCTGCACCCCGGGTTGTGGCACGGCATCCTGCACCTGAAAGAGAAGTGCATCGACTCCCCCGGCGAGGCGAAATCGGAGCGCCAGATCTATCGCATGCTCGCGGAGCGGCTCGGATACCCGACCGACCAATTCGACCTCGACCCCGAGGAGATGATCAACCGCGTGCTCCCGCCGGGTCTCAGCGTGAACCGATTGCGCAAGCAGCCCTTCGATCGCCACGGCCCGCGTTGGATCCCGTTCGCCGACGGCAAGTTCCCGACCCAGAGCGGGAAGATCGAACTGCGCAGCGAGGCAGCCGAGGTGAGCTGGCGCGTCGATCCGCTGCCCTTCTATACGCCGCCGCGCGAATCGGAAGCGACCGACTCCGTTCGCTACGCGCGGTTCCCGCTGCACTTCGTCTCCCCCAAGTCGGAGCAGCGCGTCTGCTCCCAGTGGGCGACGGACGAAGTGCTGTCCGAGGAAGAGGACGCGCGACTTCGCATCCACCCGGACGACGCGAGCGCGCGCGACATCAAGGACGGCGCGGACGTTCGCGTGTTCAACGATCGCGGCGAGGTCTTCGTCAACGCGTTCGTCGACGACGGCGTGCGTGTCGGGGTGGTTGCGCTACCGCAGGGCCGCTGGATCTCCCGGGACGGCTACTCGATCAACGTGCTGACCCACGACGATGTGACCGATATGGGGTACGGCGCCATCTACTTCGACTGCCTCGTGGAAGTCGAACTCGCCCCGAGCGAGTAGCCCTCGTCGCCGCGCATCGCGACGGCGAAAATTTGGCCTACACGCGTCCGGATGCGGCACAAACGGCGCTACACTCAAAGGCTCCCTTGCTGCGCCTTCGACTACTCCTCCTGCTGTGCTTGGCCGTGCCCCTCATGAGCGCGCCGGTCTACGCACACGGCGGCGAGCCTCCTCCGCCGCCCGAGGAAGAAGAGCCCCCTCCGATTCCGCCGAGGCCCGAACCGCCTCCGATGCCGCCGCCCCCTCCTCCTCCGCCTCCGCACGAGACGCCTCCGCCGACCGCGCCCCCCGGACCGAGGCCCGAACCGGCTCCGCGTGCACCGCAACCGCCCGACCCGACCAAGCCGCGCGGACCCACCTCCGGCCCGCGTAAGCCCGCACTGCGCGAACCAGGCCAGCGTGGCGCGAGCTCGAACGACTCGATCGCGTGGCGCATCTGGTGGGGCTACAACCGGGAGTCGCTCCTGGGCCTGCGCGGCCAGGTGCGCGCGGCAGTGACGACGACCGGCAAGGGAACGGACTCGCAGGCGCCTCCGCTCGCGAACCGACATGACGACGTGCTCGCGGCGCTGCGCAAGGTCGGATTGCGTGACGCCAAGCAAGCCGTCCGCGCCGCCGCCATCGTGGCGCTGGGCCGCATCGGAAACGACGACGACGCACGTTCGCTGTTGCGCATCCTGCACGACGAACGCAACCCGAGTGACGTGCGCGAGGCGGCGGCGGTCGGGCTGGCGATTCTGCCTCCCGTGAAAGATCCGGAAGTACGCGCGGCAATCCGAATGTGGTTCGCCCACGTCATCGCGGAGCCGCGCTCGCTCCCGTCGCGCACGCGCGGGCTCTGCTTGTTGGCAGCGGGACTGCGCGCCCGTGACGACTCGATGCTCGTCATGCAGCTCAGCGGTCGCGCCGCGGGCAAGGGATTCAGCAGCGAGGAGGCGGGGACATTGGCCTATGCGCTCGGGCTGGCCGGCAACCCCATGGCGGCTCCCGAACTCTCGCGCGCCATCCGCAAGCGTCGGCTGGGCGGCGACAAGCTTTCCGATGTCGGTCGCGCGCACGCAGCACAGGGGCTGGCGTTCATGCAGGACGGTCTCGCGGTGCGCACGCTCGTGGCGCTCCTCCAGTCGCGTTCCGCAGGCGTGCAGTCGCGGCGCAGTGCTGCCCTGGGCTTGGGGCGCGCCATGGGCTCGGACGCGCTCGACGACGAGATGCGCGAACGTGGCCGCAAGTCGCTGATCAAGGCGCTCGGCAAGGACAAGGACGTCATGGTGCGCGCGTTCTGCGCGGTAGCGCTGGGAAACGTGCGGGACACCGATGCACTCGCCGCATTGGATCGAGCGCTGACCGATGGCGGGCGGGTGACGATCAAGCCCTTCTGCGCTCTGGGCGTTGGCCTATGGGCGCGGAATGCCCCCCTCGCGAAGCGGACACGGGCTCGTGAAATCCTGCGCCGCGAACTCGACGGCGCCAAGGAGCCGCAGTTCACGGCGGCGCTCTGCATAGCGGCGGGCCTGGCGACCGCGAACGAGATGCGGGACGACCTTCTCGCGCTCCTCAAGCGCAAGGGCAAGCCCCTGGTCGTGCGCGGTGCGGCAGCCGAAGGGTTGGGGCTTCTCGGATCGCCCAGTCCGGAAGTGATCGAGGAGCTGGAGTCGATCCTGAAAGCGGGCAAGAAGCCGGAGCTGCTGCAGGACGCGGCACTCGCGTTGGGGCTCATGGGCCGCCGCGCGGCCGCCGGCGACCTCGCGCGCGCTCTCAAGACGACACGCTCGACGGCAGTCCAATCGCGCATCATCCTCGCGCTCGGCCACCTCGGGCACTCGGACTCCGTCGATCCGCTGCTGGAGATGCTGAACGACCCCTCGGAGACGACGCTGGTCCGCGAGTTCGCGGCAGTTGCGCTCGGCCTGATGGGCGACAGCCGGGAGCAGGATCCGCTGTTCGAGCTGGACGCGTGGTTCAACTTCTACGCGACGACACGCGCAACGAACGAACTGCTTCGGCTGTATTAATGGCGGCCCGAGCCGGTTGCGTTCGACCGCCGGAGCAGCAAGAGCGCCAGCGGCTCTCTTGCTGCCCCTCCCCGAGGGTCGAACTACGGGATCCACGCCTGCAACGAGTCTGCGCGAGCAAGCTGCCGCTTCCGAGCGCACCCCCTCCCCTCATCCTGGGTCGTGGATGATCCTGGGTCGTGGATGGATCTCGACGGCTTGCCGAGGGCGCCTACTCGCCGGGTAGGAGCTGGAAGGAGACGAGCGAGAGTTCGGCTTCCGTGCGCTCGGCGCGCGCTTCCTTGTCCAGGGCGGGCGGCAAGTGGCCACGCACGCGATAGATCGCGACGGGCACGTACTTCATCGAGAGTCGATCCCACGGACCGCTCATGGCGTCGGCCCGGAACCAGCGACCGCTAAGAAAACAGTAGAAGCGCTCCCGGTAGACGTAGGTCTCTTCTTCGACGTTCGCCACGTAGTCCACGCCCAAGCCGGGGTAGGGGACCAACTCCGGCTCGAAGTAGACCGACTCCGGGCGCTGGGCCACCGCCTCTTCCGGTGCCGGTGCGTACTCCGACATCGAGATGGGCTGGGGCCGGTGCGCGCAGGCGGCGAGCAGCAGTCCGACGAACAGAACAGAAACTTTCACTCTTATGCGGCGTCCTCATAACGCCAGCTCAAGTATCGGACACAAATCGGCGCGTGTGAGGATTCGTGGCGCCTTGTCTCGACCTGGGACGGAGTTTCCGTACGATCCCCTGTCCAATGGGCGAACTTCGAATCAAAGCGGGACGTGCGAAACCCCTGTGGCGCGGGCATCCGTGGGTGTTTGCCGATTCGATCGCGAGCATCGAGGGCTCCCCCGGGGCAGGCGACCTGGTTTTAGTGCGCGCTCCCGACGGTCGACCGATCGGTCGCGGCTATTACAGCCCGCAATCGGCCATCGTTTCGCGCATCCTCGTCCGTGATGAAGAGACGCCCGTGGACGCCGCGTTCTACCGGCAACGCCTCGCAAGCGCCCGCCACCTTCGCGACGTCGTGCTCGACCTCCCGATGGTTAGCGACGCGTACCGCATGGTCCACTCCGAAGGCGACCTGCTGCCCGGCCTGATCGTCGACAGCTTCGGCGGCCGGCTCGTCGTGCAGTTCTCGACGATCGGCATGCACCGCAACCGCGAGGTGATTCTCGACGCCCTTGAAGAGGTTTTCCAGCCGTCGTCGATCCACGAAACTCCCGATCGGCGTGCGTGCGAGAAGGAAGGCATCGAGACCCGACCGGGATTACTGCGAGGTTCCGAGCCGAACGAGCAAATCGAAATCACCGAGAACGGAATCCAGTTCCGCGTCGGGCTCGCCTCGGGACAGAAGACCGGTTTCTACGCGGACCAGCGCGAGAACCGCAAGCACATCGCGCGACTGTTCCGCGATCGCACCGTTCTCGATCTGCACTGCTACACCGGTGGCTTCGGACTGTATGCGGCGGTGAACGGAGCCGAAGAGGTGCTCGGCGTCGACACATCGGGGCCGGCGCTCGCGCTCGCCGCCGAGAACGCAATGCTCAACCACGGGCGGCAAGTGAGCTACGAGCGAGCGGATGCGAAGGTCGTGCTCGACCGCTGTCATCGCGAGAAGCGCAAGTTCGACATCGTGGTCTGCGATCCGCCGAAATACGCGCGCGATCGGAAGCATGCGCCGAAAGCGCTCCGCGCCTATCGCGATTTACACCTGCGGGCGATGCGCGTTGTCGCGCCGGGCGGGCTACTGGCCGTGTCGTCCTGCTCGGGAAGCGTCACGGAGGCCGAGTTCGACCAAACGCTGCGGGACGCCGCGTACGACCTCGGTCGCGACATTCAGGTCCTCCACTGCGGCGGCCAAGCGTCGGACCATCCGGTCCACGCGGCGTGCCCGGAAGGCCGCTATCTGAAGTTTCGCATCGTATCGGTCAGTTGATCGAACGAGCCGTGGCTACAATGTCTGGCTGCAATGCAGGGCCCGGCTGATTCTCGCGAACCGCTTGAGCTTGCGCCGGACGCGGCGCCGGCGCCGGACCACATCCATCAGCTGCGACGCGTCGGCCCGCCTCCCGACGCGCCGCCGCTGGAAGAACCGCAGCAGCACGACGCGCAAACCGACCGCAAGCCGGACCTCGTTTCGCGCTTCCTCGGCCTTCCGCGATGGGAGCAGTACGCGGGCGCGGCGGCACTCGTCTGCCTTCTGGGCTGGCTGGGCTCCAGCGGCTGGGAGTCGTTCCTGTCGCTCGGATCGCCGGGCGGGTGGTTCTTCACCTTCGCCCTGATCGGCCCCCTCGCGGTCGTCTTTCTGATCGTGGCCGGCACCGGCCCGTCGCGCTGGGTCGGCATCAGCGATCAAGCTCGCCGGCGCTCTCTGATCACGTTCGCGGTGTTGCCCGCGCTGGGCGGTGCGATCGAACTGCTGCAGCACTTCTGGGCCGCCGTCGCGCTCGTCTCCGCACTTGGGATGGCCTACGCAGCCGTCCGGCTAGCGCTCGAGAAGAACGACGAGCAACCGCCCACACAGCCGTCCTGACTGGGGTGGGCCTGACTGGGGTGGGCCTGACTCGGTTGGACCGCCCAGCGCGGAGCTCGCCGCGCAAGGTGCGGCCACAGCCGGTCGAAGCACAACCGGTCGAAGCACAACCGGTTACGCCAAAACTGTGCTGCAGCTAGTGCGGCACAGGCTCGAGGCGCATGGAGAGATCGAGAGCGGGAGCGCTGTGAGTCAGGGCACCAATCGAGATGCGATCGGCGCCAGCTTCAGCGTAGGGGCGGATCGTGTCGAGCGAAATGCCGCCACTCACCTCGAGGAGCGGTACGGCATCGTCACCACGTTCGGCGCGAGCGGCGGCGACCTGCTCCGGCGTAAACTCGTCGAGCATCACGACGTCGGCGCCCGCGGTGCGAGCCGAGCGGAACTCGTCCATGTCCTCCGCTTCGACGATCGCCGGCATGCCTCTCGGCCGCGCGGCGAGCGCCTCAGCCAGCGAGGTGCCGAACGCAAGGTGGTTCTCTTTGACCAGCACGGCGTCATACAGGGCAAAGCGATGGTTCACGCCGCCCCCCATCACGACAGCGTGCTTCTCCATCACGCGCAAGCCGGGCGTGGTCTTGCGGGTGTCGAGGACCTTGGCCCCAGTGCCCTCCACCGCCGCAACGAAACGTGCGGTCAGCGTGGCGATGCCACTGAGGTGGCAGAGCAAGTTCAGAGCCGTCCGTTCGCCGGCCAACAGCCCGCGCGCATTGCCCTCGAACTCGAGCACCACGTGGTCGGGCGCGACATGGTTGGCGTCTGCGCTCGCGGCACTGAACTCCACGTCGCCGTCGCACGCGAGGCGCAGCACCTCGGCCGCCGCCGTGACTCCGGCCAACACGCCGTCTGCCTTGGCGACGATGCGGCCCCTTCCCCGGGCCCCTTCCCCCACTGTCAACGACGACGTCACGTCCCCCGGACCGATGTCCTCGGCCAAGGCAGACTCGAGAAAAGGGCGAAGCGCGTCGAGATCCAGCACAGGCCAGTATTAGAAACCCCGGCAACATAGAATCCCAGCGTGCAGAACCCGATCGATGACTGCGTCGGCTTCCGAGTGGCGGCAGCGCACCGGCGCCTCGACCGAGTGTTCAATCGGGAGTACGAGGGCATCGGCCTCAGCCACACCCACGCGCAGATCCTGGTGTGCCTCTTCGAGCGGGGGCCCTCGCGCATGACAGACATCGCCGCGCTTACGGGGCTTTCGCACTCGACCGTCAGCCGGCTGACCAAGGAGTTGTCGCGGCACCGCTATCTCCGACGCAAGCCGGACCCGACCGACGGCCGGGCGCAGTTGCTCAGCGCCGGGAACCGAGCCGTGGGGCTGAAGGACGAGCTCTACCGGATTCACGCGCTCGTCAACGCGCGCGTGCGGAGGGAGATTGCGGACGCCGATATCGCCCACCTGTTCGAGATCCTCTCGTTGATCGAGCCGCACGGTTAGCGGACGGAGACCAGCACTCCGTGCCAGCCGTGCGGCCGTCACCGGGCCGATGCCGTGGACCCGGCGGGCGACCTCCTCGAACGAGCCAAACCCCCCGCCACACATGCGCTCCTTGACGAGAGCCGCGGCGCGAACCGGCCCGAGCCCACGCAACAATCGCAGTCTGTGAGTCGGGGCTTGATTCAGATCGGGACGATACGCGCGGACGTCCTCCCGGCCTTTCGAACTCGCTCCGGGCCTCGCGGCGCCGCGCACGCCAACAGCGCGCGCCTCTCCCGGAGACCAGAACCCCGGCCTGCGGGCGGAATTGGAGTGAATCGCGGCTCCGAAGCAGACGACCAGGGCCAGGACGAGGGCGGGGTTGGGGCGTTGGAACGACACACCCTTAGGACGCAATCCGGTCTCATGGCGCGATTCGAGGAAACACGCCGAGGCCCCGTGGGATGCTTGACTGGCCCCGTTATCCCGTTAAGTTCGCGCCTTTTCCGGAATTACGGGGAGATTTGTCGTGCCCGGACTGCTGATGGCGGCTTTGTCGCCGCTCAACCTTCTTTACATCAGTGGCGCGATTTCCGTCGCCGCTCTCGTGGCCGCCCTGGTCATGTCCGCCAAGCTCAAGACGTGGTCGGCTGGCAACGACGACATGCGTCGCCTCGCGGCAGCCATTCGGGCTGGCGCCATGGCGTTCCTGAAGACCGAGTACATCATTCTCTCGGTCTTCGTCGTGATCTTGTCGGCCGCACTGGTGGTCTTCGTAGACGCCGGCAGCCTCGGCAATTTCCAGAAGATCATGGCGGACGGCAAGCTCGGCGCCCTGATCAGCGGCGGCTCCCCCATTCAGATCGAGGGCATAGACGAGCCGCGCCAGGGAGGCACCGCGCTGTGCTTCATCTTCGGCGCGATCTGCTCCGCCATCGCCGGCTTCGTCGGCATGCGCACCGCCACCACGGCGAACGTGCGCACCACAGAGGCAGCCCGCACGAACGTCGGCGATGCGCTTCGCGTGGCCTTCTCGAGCGGCGCGGTCATGGGCATGAGCGTGGTCGGCCTCGGCCTGCTCGGCGTCGTGGTCCTGACCATGATGCGCACCGTGGACGGCGTGCTCGGTGATCCCAACCTGATCTTCGGGTTCTCGCTCGGCGCCTCTTCGATCGCGCTCTTTGCGCGCGTCGGCGGTGGCATCTACACGAAGGCGGCCGACGTCGGCGCCGACCTGGTCGGCAAGGTCGAGGCTGGCATCCCCGAGGACGACCCCCGCAACCCCGCCACCATCGCCGACAACGTCGGTGACAACGTCGGCGACGTCGCCGGCATGGGCGCGGATCTGTTTGAATCCTACGTCGGCTCGATCATTGCCTGCATGGCGATCGGTTTCGCCAGCGTCGACACGGACGACCGCAGCACTCTCACCATCCTGCCCGTCATCGTTGCCGCCTTCGGCATCGTGGCCAGCCTGGTCGGCACCTACTTCGTCCGCGCGAAGGACGAAAACGGCCTTGCCGCCGCCCTCACGAAGGGAATGGCGGTCGCCGGCGTGCTACTCGCGGTCTTCGCCGCCGGCATCTTCGTGCTGCTCGACGCAACCGGAATCGTCCCGGCCGGCGCGACCTACGACGGAAACTGGGGCATCTACATCGCACTCGTCGGCGGGCTCGTGCTCGGCATGATGATCGGCAAGGTGACCGAGTACTACACCTCCGAGCAGAAGCGTCACGCCAAGTGGATCGCGGAGCAGTCGGAGACAGGCGCAGCGACGAACATCATCGGCGGCCTCGCGGTCGGCATGCAGTCCACCGCCATCACGATCATCCTGATCGCCATCGCCGTCTACGGTGCGCACTACTTCGCCGGCCTGTACGGCATCGCGTTCGCCGCCGTCGGCATGCTCTCCACGCTCGGCATCTCGCTCGCGGTCGACGCGTACGGCCCGGTGGCCGACAACGCCGGCGGCATCGCCGAGATGAGCCACTGCCCGCCCGAGGTTCGCGAGCGCACCGATGCGCTCGACGCGCTCGGCAACACCACCGCCGCGATCGGCAAGGGCTTCGCTATCGGAAGTGCTGCGCTCACGGCACTCGCCTTCTTCTACGCCTACGCGCAGAAGACCGGCATCCTCGAACAGGGCATCAACATCCTGCACACCGGCACGTTCGTCGGATTCCTGATCGGCGGCATGCTGCCGTTCCTGTTCAGCGCGATGACGATGAAGGCGGTCGGCCGCGCGGCCTTTGCCATGATCGACGAAGTGCGCCGTCAGTTCCGTGAGATCCCCGGCATCATGGAAGGCACCGGCACGCCCGACTACGCGCGCTGCGTGTCGATCGCGACCGCCGGCGCGCTCAAGCAGATGGTCCTGCCCGGCATCATGGCCGTGGCCGTTCCGGTCGCCATCGGCATCACGCCGGGCCTCGGCGTCCTGGCGGTCGGCGGCATGCTCGCGGGCGCGCTGCTCTGCTCGGTTCTCATGGCGATCTTCATGGCCAACTCGGGCGGTGCCTGGGACAACGCCAAGAAGTTCATCGAAAGCGGAGCGCACGGCGGCAAGGGCTCCGACGCCCACAAGGCAGCAGTCGTGGGCGACACCGTCGGCGACCCGTTCAAGGACACGAGCGGCCCGTCGCTCAACATCCTGATCAAGCTGATGAGCATCGTCAGCCTGATTTTCGCCGGCATTTTCTGGACCGCGTAGCGCAAAGAACTCGCACACAAGCCCTCCGGCGTCCGCGTCGGGGGGCTTTTTTCGTGTCGATCGTGGACTACTGCGCGTTTTCAGGGGCGCCGAATTAGAGTCTGTGGCCCGCGCCAAGCCCAGCACCCTGCGGTAGCCTTAGGAAGCTCATGCACCGAAAAATCGCCGTCCTCCTCGTCCTTTGCCTCTCCGTCCTCGCCGGCGAAAGGAAAGCCGTCGTCTTCCGCCTGAAGAAATCCCCTGGCGTGAAGGTCAAGGTGTGGGCCACCGAGGTCACCGAGGAAGGGATGCGGATCGAATACCTCGGCACGGCCAAGAAGGCGTTCGTCACGTGGGGCGATCTGGTCTCGGCGGACGCGAAGAAGATCCGGCTCGCCTACAAGCTCGACATGACCGACGACGAGAAGCAGGGCCTGATGGTGGCCGACGAGGTCTTCTTCCGGGGCGGTGCGACGGTGATCGGGCTGGTCATCAAACAGGACGAGGAGAAAAACGAAATCTACATCCGCGCTGACGGGATGGTGCTCGCCTATCCGCTCGACCGTCTCGATCGCATCGAGAAGACCAAGGTGAAGGAAACCGAGATCTTCGATGAAGACGAGATCTACGTGCAG
>Ga0209692_10002949_pt1 | contig 17258 bp, 10 predicted proteins | sample tdDd472_FD_187129 | JGI IMG/M metagenome (GOLD analysis project Ga0209692, IMG submission 187129) | Marine sediment microbial communities from the Atlantic coast under amendment with organic carbon and nitrate - tdDd47.2 (SPAdes)... | ecosystem: Environmental > Aquatic > Marine > Coastal >...
CGCCCTTTGAGTTCACGGTGACGCGCGCAGGCGGCGACCTCAGCCAACCGCTCGATGTGGCTTACCAGATCGGGGGTGACATCGATGGCGACGACATCGACCCCTCGGTGTTCACTGGTACGGTGACGTTCGATCCCAACGCGGACACCGCGGTGATAACGGTCGATGTAGTTGCTGACGCCTTCGTGGAGGCTGACGAGGCTCTGAAGGTCACACTCATCAATCCGGATAATACCACGGGCGCCACGGCCAGTTCTACCATCGTCAATGACGACGGGGCGCCGGTGCTCAGCATTACGGATTTCAGCCAGGACGAGGGCAATGCGGACACCAAGCAGTTCAACGTCACGGTGGCCCGCACGGGCAACACGGACGCAGAGACCTCGGTGACCTGGACCGCCACCCCAAGTGTTGACTTCCCTGTGGACGGCGGCGATTTTATTTTAGGCCAGCCGGTGACCGGGACCCTGACGTTTGCGCCTGACGAGACGACCAAGGACATCACCTTCGAGGTTGTGGGCGATACCGTGGTTGAGCCCGACGAGATTTTCACGGTGACCCTGTCCAACCCGAACAACGCGACGCTCAGCCAAGCAACAGCAACGGTGACGATCCAAAACGACGACACCGAACTGGTGCTGACCATCGAGCCCGTCGAGGTTTCGCAGGATGAGGGCAACAGCGGTACGACGCCCTTTGAGTTCACGGTGACGCGCGCAGGCGGCGACCTCAGCCAACCGCTCGATGTGGCTTACCAGATCGGGGGTGACATCGATGGCGACGACATCGACCCCTCGGTGTTCACTGGTACGGTGACCTTCGAGCCCAACGTCGACACTGCGGTGATCTCTATCGATGTGGTCGGTGACATCCTGGTGGAGTCCAATGAGGTCATTGAGGTCAAACTCATCAATCCGGACAATACCATAGGCGCCACGGCCAGTGCCATTATCGTTGACGACGATGGTCCTCCTCCCATTGATCCTGAAGATTTTAACGTCATCGATGGAGACTACGATAATAACTATCTGCAGGGCACCAAAGGGAACGACCTCATCCGCGGCTTTGCCAGGACCGATATTCTTGAGGGGAAGGACGGCGACGACATCCTGAGTGGCGATGCCGGGACCGATGTCCTATACGGTGACGACGGCAACGACATACTGAGCGGCGGTGGGGGCGTCGATATCTTAGAAGGGGGTATGGGCGACGACATCCTTATAGGCGGCACAGAAAGCGATATCATAAAAGGCGGCACTGGCAACGACTTCATCTTCGGTGGAGTAGGCGAGGATATCATTCAAGGCGACGAAGGCAACGACATCCTCACCGGCGGCATACAAAGTGACGTTTTCTTCTTTACTGGTCTTTTCGGCGACGACACAATCACAGATTTCAATGATACCCAGGATGGCTTAATCTTTGAGAGTGCCGAACAAACTGAAATTACGGCGGAGGAGGTCGATAACGGCCTTTTGATCACTGTCGAAAGCGACGAGGCCATGGGGACCGTGCTGCTTCTCGGTGTTACCGATCTCAATGAGATCACTTAGAGACCGTTTCCTGCTATAGTTGGCGCAAGGCGGCATGTCGCCTTTCGCCAACTAAGACCCAAAAAACATGACGACATAACGGTTACCCCGGCGGCCAGATTAACGGAGAATCTGAGGACATCCTTGCCCATTTGTGTGGCCGGGCTTGAGGCTGACAATTTTTCGTTCAGCTGTTTAACCACCTTGGAGTGTAAGAGAGTTGGATTCATGGAGAACTGTTTTAACGCGCCACGATCCAAAATTACAGGGCAGGTTAAATCATGAAAGAAAAAACGACCACCCTGCTGGAGGAGGCCTTTAAGAAGTGCCGCTTCGTGCTGCTGGCGGTGGCTGTCATCAGCCTTTTCGTTAACGTGCTGATGCTCACCGTGCCGCTTTACATGTTACAAATTTACAGCCGTGTGCTGGTGAGTCGGAGCATCGAAACCCTCATCTACCTGAGCGTCGCGGCGGTGGTAGCCCTGTTGGTGGTTGTGTCCCTGGACTTTACACGCTCGCGCATTTTGGTGCAGATGAGCGCGTGGCTGGAAAATCGCCTGGGCCCAGAGGTGCTGTCGCCGGCTATCAGCCAGCAGCTGCAGTCTCAAACCTATGGAGTGCAAGCGTTGCGAGACGTTTCCCAGGTGCGCCAATTTGTAGCCAGTCCTGGCATCTTCTCCCTGTTCGACGCGCCATGGGTGCCGGTCTACCTGTTCGTGATCTATCTGCTCCACCCGGTTCTATTCATCATTGCGCTCATTGGCGCGATGATCTTGTTTTCACTGGCGGTGGTCAACGAACTTGCCACACGTAAACCCTTGAAGGCGGCCAACGCTCAGAGCGTCAGTGCGCTGCGTAAAACCGCCGCTGCTGCCCGCAATGCCGAAGTAATCGAGGCCATGGGGCTGATGCCGGGCATCACACGCCGCTGGCTGAACGACAACAAGATTGCGTTGCAGCAGCAGATGCTTGCCAGCGGACGGGCGGGCGCTATTCTGTCAGCCTCCAAGTTCTGCCGACTCGTACTTCAGGTGGCTATGCTGGGGGTCGGTGGCTATCTGGTACTGCACTACGAGTTGACCCCAGGGGGGATGATCGCCGGCTCCATCATTTTATCGCGTGCCCTGCAACCAGTGGAACAGGCCATCGGAACCTGGAAATCCCTGCTGGCCGCTCGCTCGGCCTACACACGCCTGAACACCTTCATGACCCAGACCCAAGAGCGCTCTTCTGCTATGGCCCTGCCTGCACCCCAGGGGCATATTAGTGTCGAAAAGGTTGTCTTTACGCCGCCTGGTGGGCAGAAACCCGTGCTTAAGGGGTATCATTTGCGCTTGCGGCTGGCGAGAGTGTGGCCATTGTCGGGCCATCGGCGGCTGGCAAGTCGACATTGGCGCGGCTGATTGTTGGCGCCTGGCGGCCAAGCCACGGTGCCGTGCGTCTGGACGGCGCTGATGTCTACTCTTGGGAGCGGATTGATTTTGGCCGCCACGTTGGTTATTTGCCCCAGGACGTGGAACTTTTTGACGCCACAATCGAAGACAACATTGCCCGAATGAACGAACCCGACTCCGCCGCCGTGGTCGACGCCGCTCAAAATGCAGGGGTACACCAAATGATTTTGGGCCTGCCCGACGGCTACCGCACCCGGATTGGTGAGGGGGGGGCGATGCTCTCCGGTGGGCAGCGACAGCGCATTGGCCTGGCCCGGGCCCTGTATGGTAGTCCGCAGCTGATTGTGCTGGACGAACCTAACGCCAGCTTGGACAGCGAAGGCGAAGAGGATCTACTTCGGGCCATGGCCAGACTCAAAAGTGCCGGTGCGACGGTGGTGTTGATTGCCCATCGGCCCAGCATAGTCTCACAGATCGACAAGATTCTTTATCTCCGTGACGGCATGATCGAAATTTTCGGTCCCAGGGACGAGGTTTTGCCTAAGCTCACCCGGCCGGTGGTTGCGAACCAGGCCCAAACAGAGTCGAAGGGGTGAGGTTCCAATACTGGAAGCCTGGGCTTCACTGCCGGGTCAGAGATGATTTGTCCTGTCAATAAATAAAGTGCCGGAGAGATGGCGCGCGAGCTCTTGAAGTGAAGGAAGGAAGAAGTTGTCAGGTGCTAGATCACAGATGACAAACGACAGATGGAAGAAGACAGAGACGAGAGGATGGAAATAAGTATCAGGTCGTTTCATGCAAACAAATTAGATCCGTCTGAGACGAATAACACATCTTCTATCTTTAATATCAGTCCCGAAAGGGAATACGACAATGCAACAAATCAATAAACAACATCCGCCGTCCGAGACTCCCGAGCACCCGCCTATCAGGGGGCCGCTGCTGGCAGCGGCAACCATCCTCCTCTTTTTCTTCGGTGGTATGGTGACCTGGGCAACCCTGGCACCTTTGGAAAGCGCTGCTCTGGCGCCGGGCCGGGTAACGGTTGCCAGCAGTCTTAAAACAATCCAACATCTTGAGGGCGGCATTATTAAAGATCTGCTGGTGAAAGAAGGCGACCCTGTGGTCGGAGGGCAGACCCTGATCCAGATAGATGACACCCAGGCACGTGCGCGGCTGGAGGTGCTGCACGGCCGCTACGATAAACTGCTGGCGACCGAGTCCCGCCTGATGGCAGAACAGGACTTTGCAACAGAAATTAAGTTTCCGGAGTCATTGAGCTCACGCCTGGATCAAGCTCAGGTGGCCAAGCTCCTGGAGGCTGAAAACGCGTTGTTTGAAGCCCGACGGCAGTCCATGGAAGGACGCATTCATATTTTCCGCAATCGCATTTCCCAGCTTAAAAAAGAGATCTCCGGCCTGGCGGCCCAGATTGCGGCCGAAGACGAACAACTCCGTTTGATCGAAGATGAGCGGACCAGTTTCGAGATACTTTTCAAGAAGGGGGTCGTGGGCAAGGCTCGGCTCCTACAACTGAAGCGTGAAGAAGCAAAACTGAAGGGAGAGCGCGGAGATCACATGAGCCTTATGGCGAAAGCCCAGCAGCGGATCGGCGAAACCGAGCTCGAGATCATTGATATGAAAAACAACCTGCTGAATCAGGTTGTCGGCAGCTTGCAGGACACACAAGCTGAGCTGGTCGATGTCAACGAACGGCAGAAAGCAGCCGAAGACATCCTCAACAGGACCACCATCCGGGCACCTCAGGCGGGTGTTGTGATGGGATTGAACGTGCACACGGAAACGGGTGTGATCGCTCCTGGGCAGCGCTTACTCGATATCGTCCCCGAGGACGACACGCTGGTGATTGAAGCCCAGGTCACCCCCAACGACATCGATGTGGTGCATGTGGGTCTGCCCGCACAAGTCAGGCTGACCGCCTTCAAGCAGCGAGACACGCCGTTGCTGGTCGGCAAATTGACCCGGATTTCGGCCGACAGCTTTACCGATGAGCGTAGCGGGGCCTCATATTTTCTGGCACGCATCACAATCGATGCCTCAGAACTTAAAAAGCTCGACGGCCGCGAACTTTATCCTGGGATGGGAGCTGAAGTCTTGATCAAAACGGGCAAGCGTACGACCATGGACTATGTCCTGGCGCCCCTAACCGATAGCTTGCGGCGGGCCTTTAGGGAAGATTAAACATTCATGTTTGAAAGTTGAGAGCTCTATCCAATGTGACGTGGAATGTTTCCTTGAAACTTGTGATTATCACCAACTAGACTGGTAATCAGCCAACCTTGTGCTAGCCCTGATTTCCAATCAGCATTTCCAAGTCAATAGCAGATATCTTGAATTTCGGAAAAGAAGCATTGTAACCCCAAAATGCTACCACAAGAACAGGACCCAAATATTCAGCCAGAATCAACCAAAGGGGAAGAATAAGGCAGCCAGGTCCATCGGTGAAACGACTTTTCATCAGCATCGACCGGTTGTGGTGGGCAAAAGTTAGCAGGCTTTTGATATCCCTGTTGCCGGTTGTCACCAACAGCCAAATGAGAACAGAGAGCCCAAAACCGACTATAAAAACGGCTACCGAAACAAGCCGCTCCGGACCATTGTTGAAAGCAGTTGTAACAGCATGTGATTCTATCACTGTTTGGTTTTCACCTCCACTATCTACCTGATGTGGCCAAGTAATTTCGACCACATCCTCGATAATCGAGAAAATGCATTGAAATGGTCCTGAGATATAATTCGGCGGGTCTTTATGAGCGTCCAATAAAATACATTCATCGGATGTTTGACAAGGAGATGATACAAGGCTTCTGCTCTGTTTCGAGGTGCGTAGTATGTGAGCATCCACCACTCAGGTGGGAAGAATGTTTTGTGAAGTATTTCCCATGTTTTTTCTCGGCGAAACCGACCTAAGGCATCCTTTGGCCAGCCAGAGAATATTTCGCCAACTCCATTTATTTGACGGTTATATTTGAATACAAGCCGGCTTCGGACCTCGTCAGGCCATGGACTTAACAGGTCGAGGAATGGCAATGTATGATAAATATCTGGTCGTTTACTAACTAATTGCTGCCAGTCAAGATGGTCATGTTCTTTGCTGATAAAGCCCATTATGTCAGTGATATTGCTCAGCCTGTAACTTTCGCTTCCGAGTGGAGCACGCAGACCATGGTCAAAAACATGGATGAGCATATCCATTGCACCAAGTGTTCGAGCTGTAAATGGTACAGAGATATTACACGAAAAATTAATGGCTCGGTTGTATAGACCTTCAAAATCAACCTGTGTTGAATCCGTCGAATGATAAAGAAAAATCCCTCTATGTAGCTCGACATGAACATGAGTGTGACCAATTAATTTTCTAACTGGAGGCAGATGGTGATGATCAGGGTGATCATTACTCTTATCGGGATCAGAGTACCCACCTTTTTCGATTAAAACATCACGAGCAGGGTATATCTGTTTTGGATCAACCAGTATGTCAAGATCTCGCATCGGACGAAGATCTGGAGACGAGTAAAGAGTACTGGACAGGGCGGCACCTTTAAGTACAAGAAAACGAATTTGATTATCATCGAAGAGCTTGGCAATATCGCCAAGTTCAGACAAAAGAATCTTGTTCTTTTCTCGATGTCGTTTTTTTAGGAGATGTAGTGTGCATTTAGCTTCAATTGGAACCGTTGCTCCACTGGTTTCAAGAGCATGAGCAAGGAGTGGCGCCATACTGTTGAACTCTGCAATCTCGATAAGATCAACCCAATTTGTAATCTTTTCTGCTTCTTGCTTGATGATGTGGAGCACCGTTGATTGTGGCTGAAGGCAAGTGCAAAGTTGTAGTATTCGGGGAATCATTTACAATAATAAGCCTGAGTGTTGTGGTACTTAGTATGTGATTAAAACTAAAGATTACTCGATTCATCTTTTTAATGCCATGACCGCTTAAGCATGTTAGTTATTGTACTTATTTAGTGGCGCGTATATTTTTTACGACAGGTACATCTCTTTCCAACCAAAAAACAATTTATATATGATATTAAAATGTTAGACAGACAATCATTCATAGTAAACGAAGATTTTATAGTAGAAAAATTCGATAACGAAATTCTGCTCTATACAGAGGCTGAAGCTAAGGCTGTATATCTTAATGATACAGCGTATATTGTCTGGCTGTTATGCAAAGATGGTCTCACATTTGGGGCGATGATTGATGGCTTAACCGAGCAATATCCCGATCAGCGTGATCAGATTAGAGGTGATGTTATGTCCTCTTTGGAAAGTTTGTTAGAAAGTGGTGTCATTGCGTTGAACAATGAATGATTTCGAAAAAATATTTACTATTGAGTTTGAAAATCTGCGAGTTGAAATTGAATGCAATGATGATGAAGCATTGCAGTTGGCAGAGATGCTTTTTGATGATGTTTCAACAGTGGCTGCTGACGGTAGTCCAAAACCTACCAAACAGTATAACCTTTCGTTTACATCGCCAGCCGCGAGCATGTCACTCAAAGAAGGCTCTACACAACTCTATTCAGGTTCATCACGCTATGATTTGGCCTATTCTTTAGTGAATGATGTCTTGTTTCATTGTATTTCTGGGAACATGCATCAACATGCATTTCACGCAGGAGCGGTTTATCGAGGTAACTGCGGCATAATCTTGCCGGGCTCGAGTGGTTCTGGTAAGAGCACGCTTACCGCATGGCTTATCAAAAATGGTTTTGGGTATCTGACAGATGAGCTTATTTTCCTCGCAGAAGACGGAAAGATGACCCCATTTACACGACCAATTAACCTCAAGACAAGAGAGCCGATCATCACTCCAGAGTTTCACTACAAACATGCAGACCAATTGTTGCTATCAGAAAGCGGTGAATCGATGATTCCTCATCGGTTGCTAAACACAACATTTACAGTCACAGAACCTTATGTAACACACTTTATATTTCCTACATATCGAGCAGGTGTTAGCACTGAACTCAAATCAATATCGTCGGCACAGTGTTGCTTTAAATTGATTGAGTCTCATGTCAATGCTAGAAACCTTCCAGCACACGGCATTGCAAGTCTTTCTAACATAGCTCGCAACTGCAAAGCATACACACTGCTTTATAGCCAATTTGATGGTCTTGTAGACATTATTTTATCTGAGTTAGACTAATTGGTAGATCTTCAAGAATGTATAGTTGTTTGGCACTAGTGTAACGCACCAATAACCAGAGCCGACATTCAAATCCTGAAAGCCGTTAAACAATTGAATTTCTTTAGCGGCCTATTCTTCTCAGGGGACTTCAGTGTTTATCGGATCAAGAAAGGGGGATACCAATACATCCAACCTAAGGAAGAGCGGATGATATAAAGCGGAAACAAAAGGGTACCCACGTTGATGGATACCCCTTGCCCTTTCCTATCAAGGGATTGCCGTTCCATCTAGATTTATTATTTCAACTCTATATAGTGGGCTCGTTACTGGTCCTCCATTAGTTACAATATAATCAACAAATGCTACTCCAGTACCACTGGAAACAGTAATCGTTAGTGTATTTGCAGTTATGTTTGCATCGGTTATCACAATGTCACCACTGACAACACCAAAGTTAGAAAGATTAGCAACGAGGGGACCATCACCAGATAACCTCGAAGTCAAATTCGATGAGGCTGTATGCGAACCACTGGCATCTAAAGTAAAACTTTCTCCAAGTGGTACTCCTAATACTATTCCACCCAGATTAGCAATTGTTATTCTATAGGTTAAGCTTGTGGTTACACCATCAGTTACAGTGTAGTCGATAAATCCAACCCCTGTACCGCCGGAAATAGTCAGGCTAGCCGTATTTCCAGTAATGTTAGCGGAATCTATTACAATATCACCACTGATAACGCCGTGATCGCCCAAAGTGGCCACGAGGGGATCACCATTGCCACCTGTTAGATAGGGAGAGAGGTTAATTGAGATTGTATCCCCTCCATTAGCATCAACAGTGAAGTCCTCACCAGCAGGAGCACCGCCAGCACCACTTGTAGCAGCGTGCGCAGGTGAAAAAACTTGCTTTACAATCGGAGTACCCCATTTGGTCGGAAACGCATTGTATGCTGCAAGAGCGGTTACACTACTAGCAATTATCTTTACCGCTGATCGCCTTGTGGTTTTTGTTTCTTTCATAATTTTCCCGTCAGTTTTGTTAATATTTTACATCTAAATAAATTCTAATTACATTACTTCAGCCTCCCAAACTGAAAAATGATAATTTTCCAAATATACAATGAACGATATCAAGAATCGTGCCTGTCGTATTAAATGGAGATATAGTCATTCAACGCATTGATTTAACATTATAACTGTGTCTTTTTAGAATTTCCGTATTTATAAAATGCAGCAAGGATCAGCGAAATATCGCGCTTAACGCGAAATATCGTGTTCGGCGAAGGTGAATACCTAGTGGTATCTTGTCTGTTTCGCCTTCAACCTCAAAAAAGGTGCATGTATTTATTAGGGTATAGCGGGAGGGAGATCCGGGGGTGAGAGTATTTCTGGCTGCGTAAAGGATTTATCTTCGAACTCGTATATATTGTCTACTCTAACGTCTTATTATTCTGTCTACTAGTCAAAATGCTAGATCTGCTGATATGTCTGATAATGTCAAGTAGCACTAAGGACCCCATCTCCTGATTTTTTCTGGTTTCTTAGCGTTCCATGACATTAACAGAGGCGGAGACTGATATTCGCGGGTTGGTTAATGCCAGCCAAAGCTTAGTCGTGGAGCTGTCTCTCTCGGTGAGCTGAAGTTTTGCTTAGGGCATATTCATAAGTAGGCATCTCAACTTGAAGCGTTTGTGAAATATCCAAACCTTCGATGTGGCAACATCAACTACCTAGATTTGCCAAAGTATGTCTAACAAAAAAATTTCACCACCGAAATGGTTGAACCATTTCCATAAAAACAGCAAGGATCAGCCTTGATCCCTTTCCATCACCAAATGTTTCCACCTGGAGAGAATTGGCATTAACCCAGAAGAGCAAGAGCAACACGACTAGGTAAACCATTCCCAGCGTAATGTTTATACGTTTATTAAAAGGAGAACGCAGCAGCGATACGATGGGCCCAAGATAAATAGCAAGAAACCATCCTAGGCCACCGGTGATAAGCACAGCGAGATGGAGGACGTAAATCCCCGAAGCCTCGCTTGGCAGTTTTGTGGCAAAATTATCCATAGACCCGGATAGCGTCAAAAGCGTTCGTAGACATATTAATCAATCTTCGGAGGGAATCACTTAGCGATTGTATAAGTAATACTACACCAACAAACGAGGTGTATATCGCAACGAGAAAAACAAGTGGAACTTGAGTGATTGACAACCGAAAAAAACATTTAAAACTCTGTTCTAACCACGATATATAACGCAATCCTTGATATGCCGTCGAATCATTTCCACTCTCCTCAGACCTGAAGCCTCAGGCTAATCTGTAAAATATATATATTATCATATTGTTACGACAAAATTGCAAACAAACCCTCAGGCGGAACGTTACTTGCTGTATTAGTTTGATAGAAATTCACTTCATAAGTTCCTATTGGAAGAATTATTAAAAAAGTTTGAAGTTGGGATTTGGTTCGAATCCTTCCCTCAAGGAGCTCATTTTTGAACGTACGCAAGTGCGACAGTAGCGATCTTGGTTCCCTGCGCGGTCACATCTCTTGTCGGCGTCGACCGTAGGTAGCGCAATACTAAATAATGGATAGGAGGACACAATGTTATTAAACAAGAAAATCATGTTCAATGGTGTATTACGTGATGCAAATTGCATGGATGTATTTGCCCTGAGGATTATCATTTTCCTGGTGTTTTTTGTGACAGTGCTGATTACAGCCACAGCGTATGCTACGGCAGTTTCATGGAGCTTTTCTGGAGCACCCTACGATGGCATAGTACCCAACCTCGGGGGAGAAGTGATCGTCACTCTGGATGACGAGGACACAGCAAAAACTGTCAAGATCAAGATTGATGCAAGCGCAAGTGCCCTGCCGGCGTCGGACATGTACATCCGGCATTTGTATCTGAACACCAGAGATATCGACAGCGCCATTTCCGATAACGCTATCTCTGTAAGTGACATTGCAGGCACTGCCACTGGGGCTTTTGAGAGCAGTGTTAACAATGAAGATAGCTTAGCGGCCGGATCGGGCGGCTCTTTCGATTTTCGACTCGCCTTCTTCGAAGACGGGACAGATTACTTCAAGGGGGGCGAAATATTCGAAGCGACACTGACCCAGAACCGTAACGATCTGCTGGTCAGCAGTTTTTTCGATACGTCTGTCGGTGGCACGGCGGGTTCGCTTGAAATGGCGTTGCTGATCAGAAGTCCTGACGATATACGTGTTCCGGCGGGGCAACGTACAAAAGATTATTTTTCCGGTGAAAGGGTATCAGCACCGGCTCCGGTTCCTGAACCAGCCACCATACTGTTATTTGGAGCAGGGTTGGTCAGTCTTATCGGATCGAGAATCAGACGCAAGAAATAACTTTTTGGTAAGCAGGAATTTAGAAGGTAGGGTCAGAATTGGCTCTACCTCTTTTATTTCGATAAGAATTTCAATCAAAAAGAAATCCACCGGCAATCATAATCATTAAATATATTATTTAGGCTAACACTGTTCCTGTTGGTTTTACTTAATCCATTAACAAAGACTCAAGCAAACCCTTCACTGGCCACGATATTTCGTGTCACCCTCGATATTACGCCAATTTATTTTGGATCTCCTGTGCATGAACAAAAAGACAATAGAACTTATTCATTTTCATTTCAAAGCATTAAGAAAAAAAATTACCATTTTAACGAATGGTACAATTATTGAATATCAATAAGGGGAATTGACACTGATAGGCACAAGGAGACAGGTATGCATTTATATCAACTAAGAGTGGTCATCAAAGATAACAAGGTCGATGAGTTCGCCAAGGCACTAATGTCTATGTTGAGCAGATTTCGGCAAGAAAAAGGATGCCTCAATTATAGTCTGTACAGGGATATTGAAAAAGTAAAAACATATATTGTTGTCGGAGAGTGGACTACTAGTCTGGCCATGGAAAAACATTTTAAAGGCAAGGGTTTTTCAGTGTTGATCGGCGCAGCCAGAGTCCTTGGTCAGACATTTGAAATAAGTATTAACCAAATTTTAGAAAAAGGTGACTTTAAACTCGCCAGAGAAAAGATAACCATCTATAACCAAAAAAAAATCAGCGACACGCTTGAAACAAGCTCAGAAAGTTAGCAATCCTTTACGAACTTTATATTTTCATCAAGTCTGGAATTGGGTGACGGTAAACTGAGGGGCCTTGTTGGTTTAGAGGGCAATGCAAACCTGAGGAATACCAAGCAGATTGTCCAAACTGCTGTTCTTCGAATCGTATTATTCCCGTTTATCGGGGATAGATTTTTTGAAAGTGAGAGGAATGGTTATAAAAATTGTGGATTTTGCCATCCTTAAAGGGGCTAAGGTCGTTTAAGACCGAGTTTGTTCATGCGGGACCGCAAGGTACTGGGAGGCATCCCCAGGATTGAAGACGCACTGTCCACCCCTCCTAGTTTCCAGTTTTTCGCTTTCAACACCTTTAGGAGATAGTTACGCTCCATTTCCTCAAATGACATCAAATTTTCTCTCGCAAGCTTTCCAATTTTAGGGAGTTGAATTTCTAACTTTTTCCCTGTGGTTGTAATCATTGCACTTTCAATAACATGCTTCAATTCTCTGATGTTACCAGGCCAGGGATAGGACTGCAACTCCTGCATGGAGCGCATCGAAACCTCTACAACAGATGGTTTGCCCATTTTTCTTGAGAAGAATTTCACAAAACTGTTAACCAGCAAGGGAATGTCTTCCGTGCGATCCTGTAGCGGAGGAACTGTAATCGGAAAAATTTGTAACCGATATAACAGGTCCTCGCGAAAGCGGTTTTTACGAACCTCTTCTTCAAGATTACGGTTGGTGGCTGCAAGTATGCGAGCATCGGAGTGCAGTGTCCGTGGACTTCCCAGTCTCTCAAACTCTCCGCTTTCGATGACGCGCAGCAGCTTACTTTGGAGCTCCAGAGGCATTTCACCAATTTCGTCAAGAAATATTGTTGTCCCTTTGGCCAGTTCAAAGCGTCCTATCTGGGTTGTTGTCGCCCCGGTAAAAGCACCTTTATCACGGCCAAAAAGCTCGCTCTCAATCAATTCGCTGGGCAAAGCCGCACAATTCACCTTTACCAGAGGACGCTTACCGCGTTTGCTGAGTTTGTGAAGAGCCCGAGCTATAAGCTCTTTTCCTGTCCCTGTTTCACCTAGAATAAGTACCGAGGATTCCTGAGGGGCTACCTGTTCGACCCTGTGTAATACATATTTCAGCGCTTCGCTCTGGCCGATAATATTTTCAAAGTTATGCTCCAGTTTGATCTCTTCTTGCAGGTAGTTGCTCTCTGCCTTTAGCTTTTTTTGCAACTCTTCGATCTCTCTGTATGCAATGTTCAAATTTTTTTCAGCCTGCTTTCGTTCAGTAATATCTTTAACAACCGAGACGAAATATTTCGGTTTACGTGCCTCATCAAACATTAGAGAGACTGTCAGGTTGACCCATATTAAGGAACCATCTTTACGATAATATCTTTTGTCTACTGAAAAGTTGTCTCTTTCCCCATTCACCAACTGTGCTAAGTACTCGATATCTATTTTAAAATCATCGGGATGAGTGATGTCCTGGAAGCGTAAACTAAGCATCTCGTGGTTTGCGTATCCAACAATTTCGCAAAACTTTTTGTTTAAGCGGAGAAAATTTCCATTAAGTGATACGTTAGCGATGCCAACAGCTGCCTGTTCAAAAGTAGCTCGAAAACGTGACTCGCTTTCCATGAGGTCGGCCGTGCCCTTGGAGACTAACGCTTCCAGGTTCAGCTGGAAATTCCGCAGATCTATATGGGTGTGAACCCTGGCAAGGATTTCTTGTTTTTGAAATGGTTTGGAGATAAAATCCACTCCTCCTGCTTCGAAAGCACGTACTCTGTCCTCTAGATCCTGGAGTGCGCTGACAAAAAGGATGGGAATATCACGGGTCCGCTCATTCTGCTTGAGAAGTCTGCAGACCTCATACCCATCCATCTCCGGCATGAGTACATCAAGCAGGATCAGCTTAGGAGGGGAAGTGAGGGCCGAATCAATGGCTAAACGGGGTTTGTTAGCCGGACGCACCTCGTAACCTTCCGTGGCAAGCAGTTCCGTCAGCAGCTTCAGGTTTGAGGTTTCATCATCGACAATGAGAATGTCATTGGTGATGTTTGTTTGATATTGGTTTTCAGGCATAGAGGTTTTCAGAATAAAGTATAAGTAATTTCGTTACTATCTGGACTTTTCGTTCTAACTTACTTTAGTAATTTCTGCAACTCGGCCATCTGAAAATTATCTACGAGTTTCTTGAGTTTTGTTGCTGTTTCAGGAGCATGCTCTGCTATATGAGAAATAACCTCTGTGGCGGCTTCCCTTTTCAGCGTAAGGGTCGTCTCGCGTAGTTCCTGCAACAATTCCGCTGGAATGCCTGCCAGTATCTCAGCGGACAGAGGTGCTGTCTGCTCTTCAGAAGCATCTGCCTCTTTGTATATATATTGTAATTCCAGGTATCGGGCCATAACCTTAAAAATCTCGTGCGCCACAAAAGGTTTGGCAACCATGTCGTTGCAGCCTGATTCTAGTATTTCAGCACGCTGTTCACCGAAGGCGCTGGCCGTAATGGCAATGATAGGAATCGTATCACCTCCAGGACACTGTCGAATCTGCTTAGTCGCTTCGTAGCCGTCCATGATCGGCATGCGCATGTCCATCCAGATCAGTGCAGGTGCTATTTTTTCAAATTTTTCCACCGCTTCTTTACCATTTCCAGCCTTGTCTACCACAAATCCAGCTTCTTCAAGCAAGGATGAAAGCAGGAGGCGATTGTCACGGTTGTCATCCACCACGAGAATCCGCCAGGTTTGTTCTGGTGGCGAGGCCAGACCGATTACCCTCAATGTGTCGTCAGCGGGGGGCCTGACATCTGCCTCTCTAGCAATTCTTAAAGCTAGAAGCATCCTGAAAAGAGACCCTTGGCCCACTTTGCTTTCAACCTCAATAGAGCCTCCCATAATATTAGATAAACTCTTACAGATGGACAGGCCCAGACCAGTGCCTTTACGTTGGGGCTGATCTGTTCCTTGTATAAAGGGTTCAAAGATCTGCGCTTGTCTGCCCGGGGCGATTCCTAAACCGGTGTCCTCGACCTCAATCACTATGTGGCAGCGGTTTGGCTCATCCGGAACGGGGGCGTTGCCACATCGAATGATCACACCACCTGCATCTGTGAATTTAACTGCGTTGTTTAGCAGGTTGATCAGGATCTGGCGCAGTTTCCCCGCATCACCATTAACGTAAGGAAAGCTTATCGATTTAGTCTCTACTGCTAAAGTGAGCCCTTTTTCGGTGGTGCGTGACTGAGTTATCAGGCTGATTTCCTTTATCAAGGCAACCAGGTCGAAAGGATGCTCCAGCAGATCGATTTTTTCCGCCTCGATTTTGGAAAGATCCAGTACGTCATTAATCATGGTCAGCAGGTGCTGGCCGCTGCGGTTGATGATATCAAGCTTATGCTGTTGATCTACAGAGATGTTTTGCTCCAAGGACATCATCCCAGAGAAGCCGAGTATGGCGTTGAGGGGGGTTCTCAACTCATGGCTCATGCTGGCCAAAAACATATTTTTAGCCAGGTTGGCGGTTTCGGCGGCATCTCTGGCCTGTTTTAAATCCCTCTCCGTCTGCTTGCGCTTTTTAATCTCCAGGCTCATCCGTCTGTTCCAGATTACAAATAAGAGCATGATGCCCATAGCCGATCCCCCGACAATCAGTACCCATTTGGAAACCACAGCTTTGTTAATTCCCTGCTCGAATTTTATCGCGAGGTACTTGTTAAAGATGGCGGTTTTTTCGTCTTCAGTGATGCTCGCCAGAGCCTTATTGATAATTGATGTCAGTTCCGGCCAGTCCTTGCGATTGCCCATGGAGAGGAACTGTTCTTTAAAAGGCGCGGCAGCTGTAACCTGAAGACTGGAAAATCCCCGCCTGTGTATGATATGGCTGGCCACGGCCAAGTTGCCGATGTAGGCATCTACCTTACCGGTCGCCACTGCTTCCAGCGCATCCGCATCGGAATCAAACAGTACCTGCCTGATCTCGGGATAATCTCTGTTCAGTTGCTGGTGCACCGCAAAGCCTCGCGGGACCGCGAGGGCCTTTTCGCCCAGACCGCGAATGTCCAGGATCGGCTTATCTTGTTCTCGGATAAAGATGACGTAGGGGGAGGAGATATAGGGCGCTGAAAAAGAGATATACTCTTCACGCTCCGGCGTCGACACGATGAGCGCGGTCATATCTGGGCCCTTACGCTGCTTCATGCTATCGAGGAATTCCACAAACGGCTTGCCGGTCACCTCATATTTAAACTTGATTCCGGTCCGATCTCCAATCAGCTTGAGATATTCAAAAACGACCCCCTGCTCAGATTCGTTATCTTTAACGCTCTGGTATGGCGGCAGATCGGTAATCCGTACCCGAACCATGCTGTTTCGTATCAGCCAAGCACGTTCATCCGGCGTCAAGGAAACTTTTTCAGCTTGAGAAACTTGAGGCCACTTGCCGAACCATTTATTAATGATATGCGGTAGCTCTTCTTGCCGTAGAGCAGTAAGGGCCTTATTAATAATAGGAAGAAACTCCGGCCAATCTTTCCTGATGTAACTGACCATTTCAAAGGGATAATCTTCGATTATATAAATCTTGTCAATCGTTCCCTGCAATGTATTCTTGCGCCAATGGTCATAGCTTATCCAGGCAACAATAAGGTCGATCTCTTTGCCAAGCAGGGCTTGGGTCATGGATTCATTGCTGTCAAAAGGTACAAGAATCGCAGAGGGAAGCTTTTCCAGCAGGGTTTTTGCCGGGCGAGCAGCTCCTTTGTATCCAATGCGCATGCCATTCAGGTCTGAGAAGGAAGTTATTCTAAAAATGTGTTGAGAGAGGGCAAAAACAGAAAAGTAGGAGGGGTAAAGCGCATCGGTTGCGTTAAATGTAGCATCCCTGCTGGGGTCCCTTCCGGCGCTAGCCAGGCCATCTATCTCTCCGTTTTGCGCCAGTTCCTGACTGCCTGCCCATGAATCTTCAATGTGCAGACGAACCGTTGTATTAAGTCGCCGGCTGATGTCTTCGAACAAATCCACCAACACGCCGGCATGTGTGCCATCGGCCAGTTTGATCACATG
>Ga0209692_10002950_pt1 | contig 17246 bp, 13 predicted proteins | sample tdDd472_FD_187129 | JGI IMG/M metagenome (GOLD analysis project Ga0209692, IMG submission 187129) | Marine sediment microbial communities from the Atlantic coast under amendment with organic carbon and nitrate - tdDd47.2 (SPAdes)... | ecosystem: Environmental > Aquatic > Marine > Coastal >...
GGTATATCAACACTTGTCAGTGCTTTACCCATCATAGGACCACCACCTACAATTTTACCTGTATCTTCAGGCATACCACCTGCAGCATCTATCAAATCTTTTATAGGTGTTCCAATTCTGAACATCCAGTTCGAAGGAGTTTGTAATGATTTACCAGTAATGGTTGCAACTCGCTCGAAAAGAGGCTTGTTTTTTTGAACAGCTTCGTAAACCGCCAAAGCAGTTCCAACATTTTGAACCACGGCACCAACTTCAATCGGAAGCGCTCCCGAAGGAACCTCACGTTTGATAGTCGCAGATATCAATTGCTTTTCACCACCTTGAGGATATTGAGTTTTTAATGGACAGATCTCAATTCCCTGATAGTTTACTGCTAATTTGCTTAAGTGAGCTATTGCATCAGGTTTGTTATTTTCAATACCAATAATTGCTTTGTTAACATCCAAAGCCTTCATTAATATTTGAGTTCCTACCAATACTTCATCCCCTTTTTCCAACATTACTCTGTGGTCAGATGTAAGATAAGGCTCACATTCAACAGCATTGATGATTAAAACCTCGGCAGTTTTACCCGGAGGAACAGAAAGTTTAACGTGAGCTGGGAAGGTTGCACCACCAAGACCAACAATACCGGCATCGGCAACTTTTTTCACAATTTCTTCTTTGCTTGCGCTGATTTCTTTTATCAATTCTTCGCTGCGGTCGATATCTTCCAACCATTCGTCACCAGCAACTTTAATGATGATTGCCTGACGACGGAAACCGCTGGCATCCATTATTTCGTCAACCTTAAAAACGGTACCCGAAACAGATGAATGAATATTTGCTGAAACGAAGCCTGATGATTTGGCAATTAATTGACCAACCTTAACTTCGTCGTTCTTTTTTACAATCGGAGTGGCAGGTGCACCAATATGCTGAGAAATTGGAATACTTACCATTTGAGGTATAGGCAATGCCTGGATTGCGCTATTTGCTGATAATTTGTTTTCAGCTGGATGAATACCTCCTAATGAAAATGTTTTTAACACTGATTATCCTCCTATTTATTTGTTATCAGTTGTTTCGTCTTTTGAGTTATTGGCTTTAGGCTCTGCTTTTGGAGCTGCATCGGCTTCAACTTCTACTTTGGCAACAGGCTTAACTGTCTTAGGTGTTGGCTTTGCAGCTGGCTTTTCCTTACGTGGAGGAAAATTTAATTCGTGAATTGCATTTGTAGGACAAACAACAACACACTTTCTACAAAGTTTACACTTATTGTAATCGATGTAAGCCAAATTGTTTTCAACAGTAATTGCATCGAAAGGACATTCCTTTTCGCACTTGCGACATCCGATACATGCTACCGAGCAAGCTTTTTTAGCTACTCCACCTTTGTCCTTGTTTACACAGGAAACAAAGATTCTGCGGCTCTTAGGTCCTTTTTTGCGAAGTTCGATAATGTTGTTTGGACATGCTTTAACACAAGCACCACAAGAAACACACTTGTCTTCGATAATTACAGGAAGACCTGTTTCCTTATCCATATACATGGCATCGAAATTACATGCATCAACACATTCGCCAAGACCTAAACAACCGTGCTGACAACCTGTTTCACCACTGTAAAGTGATGCAGCAATAGTACATGAAGTTGCTCCATCGTACTGATTGGTTTTTGGACGGTTTTCACAAGTCCCGTTACAACGAACTACTGCAACAGTTGGGTCTGCTGCTTTGATCTCGTGTCCTAAAAGGGCACCAACATGTGACATTACTGCCGCCCCACCTACAGGGCAGTTAAAACTTGAAATGTCGTCGGCTTTTACCAATGCTTCGGCAAAACCTCTACATCCGGGATAACCGCATCCACCGCAATTTGCGGCTGGTAATGCTTCTTCTACCTCGTCGATTCGAGGATCTTCGTACACTTTGAATTTTTGGGCTACAAAGTACAGTATGATAGCTGCTGTAACGCCAATCGCACACAAAGCCAGAATAGTGATAGCTATAATGCTCATAGAATTAAATATTTACGATTTTTTCGATTGTAAATGAAAACGTTTTCTTAAGACGCCCTTTAAAAAAGGACAATATGATATAATAAGGAAGCAAGATGGCTAAAGCCAGCAGACCGCTTATTAATTCGTTATTTGTAATTACGGTTGAAATGAAAAGAGTAAGAAGTACCAAAACAAATGGCAAAACGTAAGCCAGAAACAAAGCAAACCAACCCAAAGATTCCTGATAGGTAAGTTTCACTTTCTCTCCAATTGTAAATCGGTTTGTGTAATCAATAACATCAATCGATTTTTCCTTCATATCAGACATGGTGCAAGCACCTTTTGCATGACAACCAGCACAGGCAGACATATTTACGATGCCAACCGTAATCTTACCATCTTCTATTTCAAGAATGGTTCCCTCGTGATCAATTTGTTTGGGATTACTCATGTTTTTACTCCCTTTAGGTATTGAACTTTTTGAGTGTTATTATCTGTGTTTCAAATGGTTTGTGAACAGATATTATTTAACACATCGCAACAAAAATAACACTTTAGCCCACATTCTATTCTGACAAAAGTCTATTTATAGTGTGTTTAAATAGAGGGAGTTCCTTACTTTTGCAAAGTAGAGATTACAATTTTCAGTCTATCTCTATTGGTTACAGTTAGTTTGGGCAATTCAAGAAAAAAATCGCTATTATGAGCTATTTATGCAATCGTAGTAATTTAGACTGTCTTTAAATAAAATGAATAATTTATTGCTTCTCAGCAACCTGTTTAGAAAAGATGTTTTTCTATTTAAACTTGGTTGATTGTTAAAATCTATAGGGATTTATAGCAATTTAATAGGTCTTGTGAAGTGTTTAGTGCTTGATAATGAGTAAAATTAAAAGGTATCAATAAACGACTAGATATTCAGTTTTATAATACAAGAAGCACCTTATTTCTTTTATTTGATGGAATAAGGTGCTTTTATGTTGTTCCTATAAATACTACACGTTATTAAAATTGGAATTGAAGTGCAATGTATGGCATAACGGAGTTGTCAGCTTTATATTCTCCTGAATCTTGCTTATTCCAGGTCCATCGATAGTCAATACCGGTAACCAAAATAGGGCTAATTTTATAGGCAAATCGCATTAGAGCTAAGGAGTTTTCATCAAATTCGAAAGCATCGATAAAATCTACTAAATTTCCTTTTGTGTAATATCCTTCAATGATAATCTTATTGAACAGATCTTTTGTTTTAAGATTCAACTGCATAGTAGCAGGCGTTTCTTTACTAACATTATCGGGTAAAAGTAAATTTCCGCCAACCAATAATTTATCCATGATTGATGCAGTTAAGGAGCCATAAATACCTTGTTTGTTTTTGGAATCGCCTAGCGCAAGAATTTTAGTATCCTTGTTTATTTCATAATGGGCATCGAAGAATTGAGGCATGTAATTATCGGTATACCATAATCTCTCGATTCTAGAATTCAGACGAAAGAAATTACCAATTACATTCATGTTAGCATTTAAGCCTAAACCCATTCCTTTTCCAGCTCCATACCCTTGTGTAGGAGGGATACTTTGATGATACGCTATTAAAGAATCGGATTTTACTTTAGAAAGTTTACTAAAATGAGCATATCCTGTAAGGTTGATAAAGCTGGAGTTGATAAAAGTCATTCCCATATCAAAACCATAGGCTTTTATTCCATCTGAAAGGAATTCATTTTTACCCGTATTGTCACCAAATCGGTCGGTTTGATCTTTATCACTAATATAAGTGAAGCCAAAATCAAGGGTTTTAATTACTGGAATACCACTTGCTCCAAATGGGCGAACATATGGTCGAATGGCAAACAGATTAAACGATTCGGTATTAAAATCGCTATACATTCCTTCGATCCCTACTACTTTCTTAATACGGATATCGTAGCTCAATCCAACTTTACGTTTTTCGAAACTTGGGGAGTTATTATAGTTGTTTAGCAAACTTCCGTAACCAATACTTTCGCCACGAAGTTGACCCATTTTTACATAAACTGGATCTTTCTTTTTGCGACCATAGCGAACGTAACTAATCAATCGAAGAATTCCAGATCCACTTTTTAGTTCATCACTGTAAAAATCTCCATTTTCGAGATTAAAATAGACTGGGATATCGAATCCTACGCCAACTTTACCCAAATTTAATTCAGGTTGAAATCTTGCACCAGCATAGTTTTCACCACCAATTCTGGCGAAAGCAAATGCACCTGTAAATAGGCTGATGGAGTCAGGATTACTTAAATTCTCAAAAGAATTATCATATCCATAAAAATTATTGTCTTCCTGAGCGAATACGATCCCTTTACAAAGGAATAAGGACAGAATAGAAAGTAGTAGTAGTTTTTTCATTTTAGTAAGATAATGGTTAATGTGTATGTACCGCATTACTGTTAGGACACCCTATTTTATTTTAATTATTAAATATAGTTTTAAATTATGTGAATGTTAACTTATTACACTCCAATTTATTTTGGTTTTACTCAATCGCTTTACCTGTTTGGCAAGAGTGAAATTTTCCTCTTTATCTAACAATGGGTCGTCATCTAAAATTTCCTGAGCGACATCTCTGGCATATTGTAGCAGTTGTCCATCCTTGCCCAGATTTGCAATTTTAAGGTCATATGAAATTCCACTTTGCTGCGTACCTTCAATATCTCCGGGACCGCGCAGTTTTAAATCTACCTCAGCAATTTCGAATCCATCGTTAGTTCTAACCATAGTTTCAATACGCTTACGCGATTCGTTCGATATTTTGTAGGATGACATAAGAATGCAATAGGATTGTTCGACACCACGTCCAACACGTCCTCTTAATTGATGTAATTGAGAGAGACCAAATCGTTCGGTACTTTCTATTACCATAACAGATGCATTTGGAACATTCACACCAACTTCGATAACAGTGGTAGCAACCATTATTTTCGTTTCACCTTGAGCGAATTTTTGCATTTCAGCTTCCTTATCGGCAGGTTTCATTTTACCATGAACCATACTAATACCATATTTTTCGGGTGGAAAGAAATTCGCAACGCTCTCGAAACCTTCTTCTATATTTTTGTAATCCATCTTTTCAGACTCCTTAATCATTGGGTATACCAGGTAGATCTGTCTGCCCAAGTCGATCTGTTTTTTCATGAACTCATAAACTTGTCGGCGCCTGTTCTCGAAATAATGTACCGTTTGTATTGGCTTTCTTCCAGGGGGTAATTCATCGATAACTGAAACTTCTAGGTCTCCATAAAGAGTCATTGCCAGGGTTCTTGGAATTGGTGTTGCTGTCATTACCAAAACATGCGGAGGAATGTTGTTCTTTTTCCACAAGCGAGCTCGTTGTGCTACTCCGAAACGATGTTGTTCATCGATAATGACCAATCCTAAGTTGTGAAATTGTACCACATCTTCCAGTAGTGCATGAGTTCCAATTAGTATTTGTAATTCTCCACTTTTTAGATCCTCATGAATTCTTCTTCTGTCTTTAACTTTAGTTGATCCGGTAAGTAAGGCAACATTAATATTCATTCCCTGAAGGAATTCAGTGATACTTTCAAGATGTTGAGTGGCTAAAATTTCGGTCGGCGCCATCAGGCATGCCTGGCAACCATTATCCAGAGCCATAAGCATACACATTAATCCAACCATAGTTTTACCACTTCCAACGTCACCTTGCAGTAGGCGATTCATCTGTTTACCAGAGCCAACATCTTTTCTAATTTCCTTGATAACTCTTTTTTGAGCGTTAGTTAATTCGAAAGGTAAATTGTTTTTATAGAATTGATTGAAATGTTTTCCTATTTGCCCAAATAAATGACCTTTATAAAGCACTTTACGCTTCATTTTCATTTTTAGGATGTTGAGTTGTATGTAAAACAACTCTTCAAACTTCAATCTGTATTGTGCTTTTTTTAGAATCTCGGCATTTTGAGGGAAATGAATTTGGAGGATTGCTTCATGCAGATTAATTAAACCTAATTTTTTTAGTAAGGGTGCAGGAAGTGTTTCCGGTATTTTTCCATTAACAGATTTAAGTGCATTTTCTTGCAGTTTTTGAATTGCTCTCGAATTCAAAAAACTATTCTTCATTTTTTCGGTAGTGAGATAAAAAGCTTGTAAGGATGCATTTATTTTCCCCTTCTTATTATCTACTTCCTCAATTTCGGGATGCACGATGTTTACCTTACGATTAAACTCCGAAGGCTTACCAAAAACAATATATTCTATATCAGGCTTAAGACTGTTTTTGATATATTTAATTCCCTTGAACCATACCAATTCCATAATGCCATTACCATCCGAGAAATATGCAACCAATCGTTGTTGGCGCTTCTCGCCAATTACTTCTATATCTGTTATCTTACCTTTTACCTGTATGTAAGGTAATTTTGAATGAATTTCGTTGATCTGATAAAACTTGGTTCTATCGATGTATTTGTATGGGAAATGATACAGTAAATCTTCGTAACTGTAGATGGAAAGTTCCTGATTTAATATTGTTGCCCTTTTAGGACCAACTCCTGTTAAAAATTTTATGTCTAGTCCTGCTAATTCTGACATTGATAAATGCTAATAGTACTATAAATTTAGATCAAATCATTACTGAGTTTAGTAGGATGATTTGAAGAAGTTCAAATTTACAATTAAATTCGCCAAATATACCTACACAAGAACATGAGTCGTATTCAATATCGATTAAAAAAGAGATTGTACCGTTTAAAAGCGTATCGCAGAAAAGGCTTTGGAATTCATTCACCATATACTTTTTATTTGATAACAAGTGTGATAGAAGCAAAGTTGCATTATTATGCATTTGCGAAATTACAATTTCATCGAAAAAAGGCTATTGAGTTATTAAAAAGCAAGCTTAAGATAACAAGTGCTGATAAATCGGTTCATCTAAAATTTAAACAGGAAATTAAAAGACTAAAGGATGGGGAATCTATCGATCGATTGGTTTTTAGATTATTGAATTTTAGCAAAGCGAAGACTCCGGTATATTTTGGATCTGATTTTGGATACACTGCCAGTTATATGGCTAAAGTTGATTCCAGAAATAAGATAACAAAAGTAGGTAAGACTGAGGGGTTGAAGAGTGTTTTTGATCAAATTATACATGAAGAATTGAAAATTTCAAACTTGGAAAACTTGAATTTCAATCAACTTAAAGATTCATTGCCAAAATTCGACTTTGTAGTTGTATCCGATTCGACATCCGCAGAGGTACTGAACTATTTGGAAAAAAATGATAACAAAATTTTAACAAACGAGTGTTTTTTGATTGTTCTAAACATGTATAAGACAGAAAGGCTAGAATCTTTTTGGTTGAAGATGAGAGAAAAAGAGCATTATCGAGTTGGATTTGATTTATTTCATATGGGAATATTGATTGCCAAAGAAGGGATGCAAAAGCAAAATTATACACGAAAGTACAGGTTCTGATTCATTGCAAATTGGCTTAAAATTTTATCTTTGTTATAGCTCAAATAATTCAGTTTGAGAAAACTTGTATTATCAGCTCAAAGCATAAAATAATGGATAAATTTAAAGTATATACTAAAACTGGTGATTCTGGAACAACTGGCTTAATTGGCGGAACCAGAGTGCCAAAATATCATTTGCGTTTAGAGGCTTATGGTACTGTTGACGAATTGAATTCTTATATAGGATTAATAAGATCGCATGAATTGGAGGCAAAAACGAGAGAAGTTTTAAGTGCAGTTCAAAATAAACTGTTTTTAATTGGTTCTCGTCTAGCAACCGATGATAGTAAATCAGATTTAAAAGAGAAATTAATCATCGCCGAAGAGGATATTTTACTATTGGAATCGGAAATGGACAGGATGGATGAAAGTTTACCAGCCTTAAATAATTTTGTATTGCCAGGAGGTAGTCAATTGAATGGATTTTGTCATGTTGCCAGAACCGTTTGCCGAAGAGCGGAGCGCAGAGCCAATCAATTGTCGGCAGAGATTGACATAAATCCCTTATTATTGAAGTACTTAAATAGATTATCGGATTATCTGTTTATCCTGTCTCGTAAGGTTTTACTGGATGTTGGGGCTTCTGAAATTAAATGGGAACCTGACTTGTAAATTCGGAAAAAAAAATTATATTCGCAGAATAAAGGAATCTAAAAATATTTTGAACTTATGTACTGGACTTTAGAATTAGCCACGAAACTTGAAGATGCGCCATGGCCGGCAAGCAAAGATGAGTTGATTGATTATGCAATCCGCTCGGGTGCTCCGTTGGAGGTGATCGAGAATTTGCAGGAAATTGAGGAAGAAGGGGAGATTTTTGAAAGTATAGAAGATATATGGCCTGATTATCCTAGCAAAGGAGATTTTTTATTCAACGAAGATGAATACTAAAATAAAAAATGGGGTTTTTTAAAAACCCCATTTTTTGTATCCTTATTCTTTTAATATTGTTTGTGCATTTTTGGGTGGAATTTCTTTCCATATAAAAATATCCTCTTTCGATTTGGGTTGAATACCTTCAAACCATTTAAATTCTTTTAGAAATAGCATTTCTTTTTCTACTTCAAACAAAGGGTACATGTTGCCATCAGGCTTTTTAATAAATTTGATTTGATCAATCTTATTTTCCTGAATAAGAATGATTATATCGCTACTTTTTGCAACATTCATTCCTAATAATACTTCGTCATCTTTTGGATAGTAAAGAGTTTCACCATTTCCATCAATGTCTAATTGATAGATTTTGTTATCCTTAACATGACCTAGCATGTTTTTACCTTTTATTTGATTGTAAAAAACACTGTCTTCTTTTGCGGTTAAGAATGACGAACCTCTAAAATGAAGGTAACGTATTGCTTGATTTTGCGTTTGAATTCCAATGGTATCTGCAACCATTTGATTGCCTTGAGCCCATAAAACAGGATCTTGAAATAAACGAATGGTTGAATCTTGCATACTATAAACCAAAGAATCACATTTTCCTTGCAAATCAGGTCTGAAGAATTTCACATGATTAAATGCTTTGATTAATTCAAAATCTGCAGAGTCTTTCGAAATTGTGAGAGTATCAGAATGTAAAAACAACGAGTCTTGTTCCGCAACTTGAATAAATACGGCAGAGTCGGTCATTAATGCTTCTTCGGTATTTCTAAAAGTTTCCAAAAAATGACCTCTTAAAATAATGTTGTTGACGGTATCTTTAAGTTCTACATTGTCAAAAACTCTGGCTGTTTCGTTGTTTTTATCCAAATAGATACTATCTCCTTTAATCTGATATTCCTTACTATTTAGTGTTGTATTTTTAAAAAATTGAGATATTCCTGTGTTGGTATTGTACCATCCATCCTCAGAGTAAAGTGTTTCGTTTTCACTCACAATAGTAGTAGGACCTAAGATAAAAGCAGTTTTACTAATGGTATGGTATTTTAATGTGTCGGAATACAGGATGTAATCGTTACTGTGTACTTCAACTGTATCTTTAAAAAACAACATATCTTGTTTTGTGTAATATCTTCCAATATTACTGGTAAGAATATTTGTTGCGTCAACAATTTTACCATGGTTGAAATAGTAACCAACACTTTCGTTCATGTCAAAATCTAAAAAATCGGTTGTTATGGTGACTGATTTGTTTTTTAGTTTAACATTGTCACGCATTTCGGCAAGCCTGGTATTGCCATTGTATTTTAGATAATCGCCATATATGTGAACGGTATCAGCATTTATAATGTGTACTTTACCAAAGGCTTCAATTCTATTTTCGGTATCATATTGATTTACACTATCGCAATACATTTTAATATTACCATGTGTGATAAATACATTACCCCAAAATACATTTCTGGGTGGTTTTTCATTTCTTAAAAACAAACCATCATCTGAATTTTTAATATCAACTTTGGATTTTTTCTGAGCAGTAGTTGGAATACTACATAAACAGATGAATCCGGTTAAGATGATTAATAATATGTGTTGTTTTGCTACACTAGGCATTCGCATTTACTTTAATAATTCGCTAATGATATCTTCTAAGCTGACTCCTTCGGCTTCAGCTTTATAATTTTTCATGATTCTGTGTCGTAGTATCTCAATAGCTACGGCTTTTACATCATCAATATCAGGAGAATATTTTCCTGATAGTAATGCATGGGTTTTAGCACCAATAACCAAGTATTGTGATGCTCTTGGTCCTGCCCCCCAGTTAATATACTTATTAGCTATAGGGTGAGAATACTCCGTATTTGGTCTCGATTTGGCCGACAAATTTACAGCATATTCCAATACATTTTTATTAATTGGTACTTTTTGTACTAATTTTTGATAGTATGAAATTTTTTCCCCTGAAATTATTTTATTTAAAACAATTTCTTTGCCAGAAGTAGTGTTTTCCACAATTGTAAGCTCATCTTCAGGACTTGGGTAATCCAAGTATATACTAAACATGAAGCGATCTAACTGAGCTTCTGGTAAAGGATAAGTACCTTCTTGTTCGATCGGATTTTGTGTTGCTAGAACGAAAAATGGCTTTTCAATTTCATAATTTTTACCATTAACAGTTACCCTTTTCTCCTGCATAGCTTCCAATAAAGCAGATTGCGTTTTAGGAGGTGTACGGTTAATCTCGTCAGCAAGAAGGATATTGGCAAATAGCGGTCCTTTTAAAAAGTTGAATTTTCGTTCACTGTTTAAAATTTCTGTACCGATGATATCCGAAGGCATTAAATCAGGTGTAAACTGAATTCTTTGATATTTTAAATCTAAAACCTGAGAAATAGAATTTACAAGTAGTGTTTTTGCTAATCCTGGAACTCCTACCAATAGGCAGTGTCCGTTACTGAAAATTGAAATCAGTACTTTTTTGATGATATCATCCTGACCGTAGATTTTTTTACCAATCTCAGTCATGAGGTTTTGATAATCTTCATACAATGAATTTGCAGCTTCTACTTCTGTTTTAAAATTCATAAGAATGTCAATTTTGTATGTCCTTTAAATAATTAGACACAGCAAAAAGCTGTGTCTGAATTGTAAACTTTCAACCGTTTATTTTTGCCAACCTTTAAATCTAAAATTAGCATTTTTATAGTCGTCGTCGATATGAACGTAAGTATTAGCTTGTTTTTCTTTTATCCACTTATTAAGCACTGATTGCTGTTTTTTCTGAGTTAGCATACCTTCAAATTGGCTCCAGTCATCAGAAATGTTAGCTGCGTGTGATTTGGTTTCTGATTTAATCTTAATGATTTTATAGGCATCTTTACCACCCGAAACATCTAAGAAAGGGGCTGAAATTTCGTTAATTTTTAACTTATTTACCTGTTGGCTTATTGCAGGAGGTAAGTTGTCTTTTTCAAATTTTGAAGCTGCGGTGTAGGGATTTACTAACAATCCACCGTTGTTCCTGGTATCTTTATCATCAGAGAAGTAAAAAGCTGCTTCATCGAATTCCATTTTTTCTTTGCGAATCAAATCTGCTATACTATCCAATTGTGCAGTTGCATGTTCTCTTTTTTCTTCATCAATTTTTGGCTTTAACAGGATATGGCGAACATTGATACGTTCTCCTTTTCTATCAATTAACTGAATGATATGGAAACCGTATTCAGTTTCAACAATTTTAGAAACCTTATCCGTTTTAAGATTAAATGCCACATTGGCAAACTCAGGAACTAAGTTTGCTCTTGGAGTATATCCTAACTCTCCACCTCGTTGCGCGGTACCCTTATCTTCTGAATAAAGTACAGCCAATGTAGAAAAATTATCACCATTAAGCACTCTGTCACGATATCCTCTTAATTTTTCGCGTATTCTATCTTTTTCGTCATCAGAAATTTTAGGATATTTTACAATTTGCTGAACTTCTAATTCACCTGGAATAATTGGTAAACTGTCTTTGTTTAACTTGCTGTAAAAGTTACGTACTTCGGCAGGAGTAATGTGAATATCTTTCGTGATTTCAGCCTGCATTTTATCTTTGATCTTTTCGTTTCGTGTATCGTCACGAAGATCATTTTTCATTTCAAGAATCGTTTTGTTGAAATACTGCTCCAATTTTTCTTTGGTACCAATTCTTTGAATGTACATTTCCATTTTACGATCCAAATCATTTTCAACTTCCTGATCGGTAACTTCAATACTATCAATTTGAGCTTGCGCAATCATCAACTTTTGAATCAACAAATCTTCAAAAATTTCTGTTTTTAAATCAACACTTCCTGATGTATAACCCTGTGCCTGCAAACTGATGAATCTTTGTTCAACATCAGATTTGAGCACAACTTGATTACCAACCACGGCAATTATTTTATCAACAACATTATCCTGAGCATTTGTGGAAATAACACCCATTAACAATATTGCCAGAACCGTGTAAACTTTTCTAAAAATGTAACGCATATTTTATGGTTTAATATATTTTGAATTTGTTTTTTGATTCTGCATCCCGATAAATATTTTCTTCGAGATTTCGAATGAACTCTATTTTACGCTTATTTATTAAAATCTTTTTAATGTCGTCTCTTACAAAAGGCAGAGGAGCAACAGTATTCTTAAATTCAACTTCTTTTATTTTTGCAAAATAATAGTGCGTAGAATCTTCTGATTCAATGTGTTTTCTGTGTTTAAGAAGGTTGTCTTCGTTTTTTGAACTCACAGGCATTCTACTCAATAGATCATTTGCATTTATCCATAGATCGCTAAAATTATCAAAATTTGTTGCATTCTGAAAGCAGTAGTCTTCCAATTCTTCCCAATCTTCCTCTTTTTGTGATTTATATAGCTTTTGAATTTTTTTAAAATCCGGTACTGGTTTAGGAATTTTAATGAACAGAGCTTTTATAATATTTCTGTTTAAAATAAAGTTATTTGAAAATTTACGATAGTAATTGTCAATTTGAAAAGAGGTTACAATTGTATCTAGCTTTTGTTCGATTAATTGTTGTTGGTATTTGTGAATAATTAGCGATGATCGATAGTCTTCCACCATTTTACTAACATCCTTATCTTCTTCGCTTAAATTTAATTCTGCTTTTGAAATAATCAATTGTTTTTTTACCCACTGATGAATATAATTGTCCGCAATTAATAGGCTATCTTCTTTATTGCTATTGTTAGGCACTATTGCCGAAATTTCACTAAAATAAAGAATATTGTCATTTACTTTTGCTGCAGGCTGATCGTTATCAGTGTTGTTACAGGCAATAATCCCAGTAAATGCAATTAGTAGTAATAGGTATTTATTCATTTTTGTTATTTGCAATTTTTAAAAATGTTGACTTTTTAATTGATAATGAATAGTTTTTCTTCAATTCATTCAACCAGATTTTTTCCAGTTCCATTCTGTAATCTTTAAGAACTTTAGTCTTTATTTCGCTTAAGTCAGCATTTTTACCATATTTTTCAGAGTTTTGTTTAAAATATAGGGCTAAACCTTTATTGTTTTTCGTCGATTGATCCCATATTTTATATTTTGTAATGAAGTACACCAATACTCCATCTTCGTATTGTTTTAGTAATGATTTTAATTCAGGATTGTCTTCCTGTAAGCTTTTTTTGTAATGTGCTAAGATACTATTGTTTGTAAAACTAACATATAATCGATTGATGTATTCTTTAAAATTTTCATAAATATCCTTCGACGCTTGTTTGCTAAGAAAATCTGCAAAGCTTTCTTGTGAATAGTCTAATCCATCTATTGTAAATAAGGGTTGCCATAAATCGGCATAAGCGTAATCAAGAATTGAGTGAAAATTAGCAAGACGTTCTATGTATTCAGTGAATTGATATTCCTTTTTAAGTTTTTCGATTAGTTCGTGTTTTGATATTCTTGAGCGATCATCATTGTAAAGTAGAGCAAGCAATTCCTCTTTGCATGTATCAAAAGAAGAATAATCTTTTTTGTCTAATAGTTGAATGATATGGTAGCCAAATTCCGTTTTGATAGGCTTACTATATTCATTTTTTACTTTAAGCTGAAAGGCAGCTTTTTCTATTTTTCTGTGGGTTTCAAACAAACCAAACCAAGGAAGTTCTCCTTTATTTTTTTTAGAGGTGATATCATTAGAATATTTGTGAATTAATTGGGTGAAATTTTCTCCTCTTAACAATTGCAAATAAATTGAATCAGCCTTTTTTTTAAGTTCCTCTGATTTAGAATTCTTGCTGAACTCTAGCATCAAATGGCGAACTTTTAACTTTCCAGGGTTCTTAATTTTATCCAAGGGTTGAATGATATGGTACCCGTACTTTGTTCTCACAGGTTTCGAAAATTCTCCTTTAGGAGTATTGTAAACCGAAGATTCGAATGGATAGTCCATGTCAAACGTTGTGAAATATCCTGTTTCACCATCGTTTTTCCTTACTGAAAGATCGTCGGAATGCTGATCGGCGAGTTTGTTGAATTCTTTCCCTTTTTTTAGTGATTTATAAATGCTTTTAGCTTCGTTGTATGCCTCCAATGTGTCTTTTGGAGTGGCGTGACCTTCAATTTTAACTAAAATGTGCCTTGCTTTTACAAAATGTTGAATTCTATTAAAGGTTTCTTGTAGTAGTTCCGGAGTGATATTAACAGGATATAGATAGCTATCGTAAGCTTGATTTTTATATGATTCCAATTCGAGTTGAACTTCTGGAATTGTATCAATTTGTAGCTTGTGTGCCTCCAGTGCTTTAACTTGAAATTCAATATATAAATTTAATGCTTCATCAATTGGAGGAATATTGTGATGTTCATCAAGGAGTTTGCCGTTTTGATATAGCTTGATGAAGGTTTTTGAAGGGAAAGGAATATTGTTTAATGTAAAAAGGGTATCTGAATTAACCGATTGTCCATTTCCTAATAATGAGCAACACAAAAGAATTATCAGATATAAAAGACCTTTTCTCATTCAACGGTATTAAATAAAATGCAATGATCTTAAAAAAAAAGGTAACCCGAAAATACGGGTTACCTGAAAATATTAGATGTAATTATCTACTATAGTTTGGAGCTTCACGAGTAATTGCAACATCGTGAGGATGACTTTCAGCCATACCTGAAGCAGTAATTTTTACAAATTTGGCATTGTGTAATTGTTCGATATTAGCCGAACCACAATAGCCCATACCTGCTCTTAATCCACCAATTAACTGGTAAATTACTTCGTAAAGAGTACCTTTATATGGGACTCTTGCAACAATTCCTTCAGGAACTAATTTTTTGATATCATCTTCAGCATCTTGGAAGTAACGATCTTTTGAACCTTGTTGCATCGCTTCAACAGAACCCATACCACGGTATGATTTAAATTTACGACCATTGTAAATGATGGTTTCTCCAGGAGATTCTTCAACACCTGCAAGCAATGATCCTGCCATAATACTGTCTGCACCAGCTGCAATTGCTTTTACAATATCACCAGAATAACGAAGACCACCATCAGCAATTACAGGAACACCTGTTCCTTTTAAAGCTTTCGATACTTCATAAATAGCGCTCAATTGAGGAACGCCAACACCTGCAATTACACGAGTAGTACAAATTGATCCTGGTCCGATACCTACTTTAACACCATCAGCACCAGCTTCAACTAACATTAAAGCAGCTTCAGGAGTAGCAATGTTACCAACAATAAATTGCATGTCAGGAAACATTTTCTTAGCAGTTTTTAAAACCTGAACCACACCTTTCGAATGACCGTGAGCTGTATCGATGATAATTGCATCTGCACTTGCTTGAACCAAAGCTTCAATTCTTTCTAGAGTATCTCCAGCAACACCAACAGCAGCAGCTACACGAAGTCTACCTTTTTCATCTTTACAAGCCAATGGTTTGTCTTTAGCCTTGGTAATGTCTTTGTATGTAACCAAGCCAATTAATTTGTTTTTTGAATCAACAACAGGAAGTTTTTCAATTTTATAAGCTTGAAGAATTTCTGCTGCTTTTTCCAGGTCTGTGGAGTCAGAAGTGGTAACAATGTTTTCACTTGTCATTACTTCTGAAATTGGACGATCCATATCCAGTTCGAAACGTAAATCACGATTGGTAACAATACCCAAAAGAGATTTATCATTATCAACAACCGGAATACCACCAATTTTAAATTCCTTCATTAATGCAAGAGCATCATGAACTGTTTTGTACGGAGGAATTGTAATTGGGTCGTAAATCATACCATTCTCAGCTCTTTTAACAGTTAAAACCTGTTTAGCCTGAGATTTAATACTCATGTTCTTGTGAATTACACCAATACCACCTTCACGAGCAATTGAAATTGCAAGAGCCGATTCAGTAACAGTATCCATCGCAGCAGATACCATTGGAGCGTTAAGCGTAATTGAACGAGAGAATTTTGTTTTTAAACTCACGTCTCGTGGAAGTACTTCAGAATAAGAAGGAACCAAAAGAACGTCATCAAACGTTAGACCGTCAGAAATAATTTTATCAGATACGAATGACATTATGCAATAATTTTAGATTTAAATTGCATGCGAAATTACAAAAAAATAGCGGAATAGAACTTTATTAAAATTCTAAAAAGTGTTAATTACGCATTTCCTTATAAAAGTTACTATTTTTAATTTGTTTTTTGTCTGTCATAAATATCAATTTTAAGTCAAATTCATTGTCTGATAATAATATGGATCGTTTTAACGAGATTCTAAAAAAATATTGGGGGTATTCTGAGTTTAGACCTTTACAGGATGAGATTATTAAATCCGTTTCTGAAGGGAAAGATACATTAGGATTAATGCCAACAGGAGGAGGTAAATCTCTTACTTTTCAAGTTCCAACTATGGCAACCGAAGGGATTTGTATTGTAGTTTCGCCTCTGATTGCTTTAATGAAGGATCAGGTTCTGAATTTAAAAGAAAAAGGAATAAAGGCGGAATTGTTATATTCTGGTCTTAGTAGTAAAGAAATTCAGATCATTCTGGACAAATGTTTGTTTGGCAATGTGAAGTTCCTTTATATCTCACCAGAAAGAATTGGTTCTGATTTGTTTCGAAAAAAGGCAGTTCAGATGAATGTCTGTCTTATCGCTGTTGATGAATCTCATTGTATTTCGCAATGGGGATACGACTTTAGACCATCCTATTTAAAAATAGCAGAATTAAGAGAATTATTGCCTGATGTTCCAATTTTGGCATTAACTGCAACAGCAACCACTAATGTTGTAAATGACATTCAGGAAAGATTGGGTTTTTCTGAGAAAAATGTCTTTCGTAAGAGTTTTGAGCGTAAGAATTTGATTTATCTGGTTCGTGAAAC
>Ga0209692_10002952_pt1 | contig 17234 bp, 20 predicted proteins | sample tdDd472_FD_187129 | JGI IMG/M metagenome (GOLD analysis project Ga0209692, IMG submission 187129) | Marine sediment microbial communities from the Atlantic coast under amendment with organic carbon and nitrate - tdDd47.2 (SPAdes)... | ecosystem: Environmental > Aquatic > Marine > Coastal >...
ATGCTGTTCGGGCTGGCCTTGACCATTGCACTCGCGATCGGCCTGATCTTCGCACTCTCGTCGACGGCCATTGTCAGCCAGACGCTCAACGAAAAGGGACTGATGCGCAGCGATGGCGGACAGGCGAGCTTCGCGGTTCTCCTGTTCCAGGATATCGCGGTCATCCCCATGCTCGCCCTGATCCCGCTCCTGGCGTTGAAGGAACTCGGCGACGCGCTGCATCAGGGCGATGACCATGGCGGCGGTCACGGTGCTTCCGCGCTGAACCTCAACCTGGTCGAGGGACTGCCCGGCTGGCAGACCGCGCTGATCACGGTGGCGGCTATCGCCCTGGTCGTGCTGGTGGGCCGGTATTTGACCGGCCCGGTCTTCCGATACATCGCACGCGCCCGGCTGCGTGAGCTTTTCGTCAGCACGGCATTGATGATGGTCGTCGGCATCGCCCTGCTGATGACGATGGTCGGCCTGTCGCCGGCTCTCGGCACCTTCCTTGCGGGTGTCGTCATGGCCAACAGCGAATACCGGCACGAACTGGAAAGCGATATCGAGCCCCTGAAGGGCATTTTCCTTGGCGTGTTCTTCATCACCGTGGGGGCCAGCATCGACTTTGCCCTGATGGGCGAGAACCTCGCGTTGATCGTCGGGCTCACGCTTGGCCTGATCCTTCTCAAATGCGCCGTCATGCTGGTGCTCGGCCGTGTCTTCAAGCTTGCCGGCGGCGACAAATGGCTGTTCGCGCTTGGCCTCGCGCAGGCCGGCGAGTTCGGTTTCGTGCTGGTGTCCTTCACGGTCGCCAATGCCGTTATTCCCTCGCCGGTCGCCGACCTGCTTCTGCTGGTCATAGCGATGTCGATGCTACTCACCCCGGCCCTGTTCATCCTCTATGACCGGCTGATCGCACCTCGCTATTCGCGCCAGCAGGAAAGAGAGGCTGACGAAATTCCCGACGGTTCCGGGATCATCATCGCGGGCCATGGCCGATTTGGCGGCATCGTCAATCGTGCCCTGCAGGCGGCCGGCTACCAGACGACGGTGGTCGACTACAGCAGCGACCAATTGAAGATGCTGCGCCGGTTCGGCCTCAGTGCCTATTACGGCGACGCGACACGTCCCGATCTTCTCCATGCCGCCGGCATCGAGAATGCCAAAATTCTGGTGATTGCCATCGATAACAAGGAAGCGGCGACGGAGCTCGCGCGCTACATGCACGAACATCATCCTCATGTGCACGTCATTGCCCGCGCCATAGACCGGTGGCATGTCTATGACCTGTGGTCCGCCGGCTGCCGCGACATTATCCGCGAGACCTATGACAGCTCGATCCGCGCTGCCCGCTCCGCGTTTGAAGCGCTCGGTCATTCCCGGGCGAAGGCAGATCAGCTTGTGGGCGTGTTCGAAGCGTACGATCGCAAGGCGATGCTCGAGACGGCGGAGGCATTCATCAACAGCGAGGATCCGCATGCGGACGACAGCGAATACTCCCGCGTGATCCGCGAAAACCTGCAGAACTGGGAAGCGGAACTGAAGGCAAGCATGGGAGAAACGCTCAAAGCAAGCCAGGATTAGTGCTGCCGTGAATCAGGCGCAGAGGGCGGAGGACGTTATCTTGCCCGCCTATGACCCTGGAATTACCGGAGCCTCTTCTTCGCCGCCGAGATGTAGTGCAGCCCGGTAATCTTCCTCAGAAGCGTCACCTTGCGCCGCATCGCCGCCCGCTTCCCGGACAGCCGCCTGTTCCGCTCTATGCTGCACAGCAGGACAGATGCGACGACCTCGCTTCCTTTCTCGATCCTCAGCGTCCGGTCCACCACCTCCCGCAAGACATCGGGATCGGCATGCATCAGCGACGTTTCATAGGTGTAATCGAGCGATCGCAGGACCAGGGCATCGACCGCCGCCCTGTGTCGCGCCTCCACCCCCTGCAGCAGCCGGATCATATGGGCATATGACGCCATCTTGCCGGTCAGGGAGTCGAGCGACACGCTGTTGGTCGCGGAGTTCGGGACATCGAAGCCGTGCGAGACGAGCATGTCCGGCATCTGGTGATAGGAATAGCCGCGCAAGGCGCACAGGATATTGATCACGAAATCCTCGGGAGCGGTGATCCTGTGCTCGCTGAGAAACGGCTTGTAGTCATATAGGGTTTCCAGCACCTCCCGTCTGAAAAGCCGGGTCCAGACATTCCAGTTGTCTATCCGGTCGTTGAGAAACCCTTCAAGCAGGCCGTCCGTCCCCTCGATGAAAACGGTATCGCGCCGTTTCCCGTTGTTAATGACAGACCCGACGACATCCGCGCCGCTCTTCAGCGCGGTGGCGTGCAACGCCGCCAGAAACCGGTCTTCGCACGTGTCGTCATAATCCAGAAACGCCACAAACTCGCCGTGGGCCGCCTCGACTCCGGCGATGCGGCTAAGCAGCGTTCCCTCGTTCCGGTCGTTCTTGACGCACCGTATGCACGGAATCCTGTCCGAAAACGCCGCTATGAAATGTTCCAGATCCTGTTCGGGATAATCATCGATCAGGATAAGTTCAAAATCGCGGAAGCTCTGGCGCGCAACGCTCTCAAGGCAACCAGCGAAGAATGGGCCGGCCTTATAGACAGTAATGATGAGCGATATTGCGGGAGCGTTTCGCACATCTTCGGACTCTTCATGCACCTGGGGAATCCGTATTTGAACCGTCTCGGGATGGTGAATTTCGTTCTATACGGTGCCCCCCTGCTTCCGCAACCGCGCACATGCGTCCCTCGATTTGGATCGTGCAATGCGGCCGGCCCTGAACGCGACACCGCAGGAGTGCGCAGATCAGGTTTCGGCAAGGCGTTTCGCGAATATCCGGAAAGCACGTCCGTGACGGACATGGCGGCGCAAGAAGGACACCATGCGTGAACTGCGCCGTTTGTTCGAAGCTACAGCCTGACGGGAACGCGCATCAGGAGAAATCGAACGTGGTGCCGGTGAAGCTTTCGGCGGCGAAGGCCACGTTGGGCTGGTTCATTTTGGCGGAGTAGCCGAGGCCGACGATCGAGAGAAACATCGCTGCGATGATCAGGCGGGGAAGCTGGTTGATGATCATGGTCTCTCTCCTTGTTCCGCGCCTTTTGCGCCCCGTGAACATGATTGGAGATTAGGCGTCCGTTGACCGGGACGATGTGCAGAGCGTCACACGCGAGTCGGCGCTGGGGACTGGAAGCGCGCGACGGCCATCGGCGTTCACACTGCTCTGTTCTCGCGCGATCCCGAGAATGCTAGGAGCCGAGCATACGGTTTTGAGGAACAGAGGCTTTTGCATCCTCTGCGCGGAAGCTCCTACCCCTCCGCGCGCATCCACGCCTTGAGTGCGTCGAAATCCCCGTGCTCGATGAACTTCGCCACGCGGCGTCCTACCGCCGCGCCGAATTTGTAGCCATGGCCCGAGCAGGCGGAGACGACGAGGCAGCGGTCCTCGTGGTGGACGAAGAAGCGCTCGTCTGACGTGAACGTGTAGGCGCAGGTGACGACGCTTTCGATCCGGTACTGCTCGATGTCGCGCATCGGCGGCGCGAAGAGATTGCGGACCGCCTCCCCCTCGCCCTCGACCGGATCGCGGTTTTCATCGGCGTCCGCGTTCTTGAACTTGTGCAGGCCGGAGCCGAATTTCAGGCCGCCCTCGCCGCTCGGCGGCAGGATATAGCCGTCGGTCTCGCCGCCGACATCGAGGATGACCGGCGCACGCCGCCATGCTTCCTTCAGATGGTCCGGCGGGTCGAGATAGACGACGGCCGTACGGTAGGTCGTCAGATCCGAGGTGAGAGCGGGGAACAGTTTCGTCACCCAGGCCCCCGCCGTGACAATCACGTAATCCGCCTCGATCCGGCGGCCGTCGGCCGTCGTCACCGCCGCCTTCGCCGGATCGATTTCGGTCACCCGCATCGTCTGGCGCAGCGAAACCCCGTTCGCCTGCAGCCATGCCGCCATGCCGTAGGCGATGTCACGGCAGTGCAGCGCGCCGCCCTCCGTTGAGACGAAGGCGTAGCGGATCGTGTCGGGATCGAGGAAGGGGAAGCGCTCCGCCGCCGCGCCCGGTTGCAGCACCTCGCAGGGCCAGCCGCCCTCCCGCAGCCCGTTCAGATAGTCCTCCGCCTCGTCGCCTTCCTCGCGGCTGACGGCCATGAAGCCGCGCGCGTCGAGATAGTTCGCCCCCAGATCGCGCCATAATTCGTCCCAGGCGTCATAGGCTTCCGAGATCGCCGCCCCATAGCCGGAGCCCGCGCCATAGGCACGGCGGATGATGCGGTGATGGTCGCCCGACGCGCCAAGCGGATTGGGGATCGTGTTCTGCTCGAACAGGATCACCTGGTGCCCCTGCTTGGCGAGAGCCCAGGCGGTGGACAGGCCGGCAATGCCGGCGCCGACGACGGATATTCTCATGGTCTACAACCGGATCACATATTCCTTGCGGGTGGTCTCGATAACCTCCCATGTTCCCTTGAAGCCGGGCCGCAGGATGAAGCTGTCGCCGGCCCGAACGGTCATCGCCTCGCCGCCCTCCTCCACGATCACCGAGACACCGTCGAGAATATGGCAGAACTCCCACTCGTCATAGGAAATCCGCCACTTGCCCGGCGTCGCCTGCCAGATCCCGCAGTAGAGCCCGTCCCGCTCCTCGGCGTTCCATGTCGTAAAGACCGGATCGCCGGAGATCAGTTTTTCCGGCGCGGGCCGGTCCGTCTCGGGCTCGGTCGCATTCGTGTCGACGGGCAGGAACAGTCTTTCAGGCATGATGGTCTCGCTGATGTGGCTCGCAATTGGCGACGATCACTCTCATATTGTCCGCATGCGGATCGACAAGGCAATCTCGGCCTCCATGGCCATGGACCAAACGACATGGAACCGCCACGCCAATCCGTGGAGCGTCTACACCAGGGTCCCGCTGATGATGTTGCTGGCGCTGGCCGTCTGGAGCCGCGTCTGGATCGGCTGGTGGGCGCTGCTGCCCGTCGGCCTTGTGATCGTCTGGACGTTCCTCAATCCGCGTGCGTTCCCCCCGCCGGCCTCCATCGACAACTGGGCGTCGAAAGTCACGCTCGGCGAACGGGCCTGGCTCAGCCGGCGCGCCCGGCCTATTCCCCGGCATCACCAAAAATGGGCGCTCGGCCTGTCGATCGCCAGCGGCGTCGCGCTCCTGCCGATGGTCTACGGCCTCTTTGTGCTGGAGCCGTTCTCGGCCTTCCTCGGCGCACTGCTCGCCTCGATCCTCAAACTGTGGTTCTGCGACCGGATGGTCTGGCTCTACGACGACATGCGGCGGGCGGAAACCGCCAGCGGTTCCGCGCCTAGCAAACCTGAACACCGCATTCCTTGATGGTGAATTCCGTGGCCGGCTCGGTGCGCGAGGCATCGAACTGCCGGCCGTCGCGGCATTGGGCCCGCGCTTCGAAGGTCTTGCGACCGGCGAGTTCGCCTTCCTTCGTGTTGACGTAATACTCGACGGCGCAGTCCTTTTCGAGGGCGAGCTGGTCGGAGAGCGTGTCGAGCCAGGCGGGATCGGCCGACTGGGCCATTGCCCCGCTTGTCGCGAAGATCATCGCCGCCGCGGCGGCCACTGTCCTGATGGAATGCATGTTGCGTCTCCGTGTTGTCCGGCTGACGGCCAGCTAATCAGCTTCGTGCGGATCGCGAATTGAGATGCGTCAAGCCTGCCGGCTCATTGATCGAAAAACGCTTCGGCCTCGGCCGGAATCTCGTATTTTAGCGCAGCCTCGTCGAAGGGAACGCGAAAACTGTCGGGCCCCTCCGTCGCCTCGCCGGTCTTGCGCATGACGATGTCGTAATGACTACTGCCGGCGCCCGGATCGAAAACGACCTCGTAGGAGCGGACGTAACACGCGCGGAGGCCTTCGCCGCACGTGCCGGAATTGTCGGCATGAACGGGAATCGATCCGAGTTCGATCACGTCGTTGCCGGCGACGCCGTAAACGACCGTGGCGCCGAGATTGTAGCCCTGCCCCGACCAGCCGGTCTCCATCGTCCAGCCGTGACGGCCGTCGCCGATTTCGCGCAGGCGGAAATTCTCCTCCGGCGCGATCCGGCCCCAGCTGCCGGACTGCTCGGCCAGTGAATTGCGAGCGGCCAGTTCGAGCCATTTGCCGGCTTCCTCCAGCACGATCAGGCCGAGCGAGCCGGTACAGACATGGCAACCGTCGGGGCCGCGCCCGCCCGTCATCGGATAGCCGCCGGTGACGATGTAGTGGCGAACCGTGCCGCCCTCGCTCACCGTGTCGAGCCGATGCGGATACATGCATTGGCGCTCGCCGCCGATCTTGCCGATCCAGCATTTTCGCGCCTTGTCGTAGCCGCCGTAGAACTGCTCCATGACGGCGGCCCAGAGCTTGCGCGGCTCGGCGGCGGCAGCGGAGCTTATGCCGGTGCGGCTGCCCGCTAAGGCGGAAAGCGGCGGCGCCACGAGCGCCACCGCGAGGATCAGGAGGCAGGCAAGGTTCCGTAACCGCATTGTCGCCTCCCCGCCGTTGTCAGGCCTTCGCCAGCGCCTGGTCGATATCGGCGATGATGTCGTCGACATTCTCGATGCCGATCGACAGCCGCACCACGTCATTGCCGGCGCCGGCAAGGGCGCGCTGCTCGTCGGTGAGCTGGCGGTGCGTGGTCGAGGCCGGGTGGATCACCAGCGTACGCGTGTCGCCGATATTGGCGAGATGCGAGATGATCTCCACGCCCTCCACGAACTTGACGCCCGCCTCGTAGCCGCCCTTGACGCCGAAGGTGAAGACGGAGCCCGCGCCCTTCGGGCTGTAGCGCTTCATCAGCGCGTGGTTGTGATGGTCCTCGAGGCCCGAATATTCGACCCACTCGACCTTCGGATGCGCCTTCAGATGTTTGGCGACGACCAGCGCGTTGTCGCAATGGCGCTGCATGCGAAGCGCCAGTGTTTCGATGCCGGTCAGGATCAGGAAGGCGTTCATCGGCGCGATTGCCGGGCCGAGATCGCGCAGGCCGAGCACGCGGCAGGCGATGGCGAAGGCGAAATTGCCGAAGGTCTCGTGCAGCACAACGCCGCCATATTCGTCGCGCGGCTTCGACAGCATCGGATATTTGTCGGTTGCCGACCAGTCGAAGGTGCCGCCGTCGACGATGACGCCGCCCATCGAGTTGCCGTGGCCGCCGAGGAACTTGGTCAGCGAATGGACGACGATATCGGCGCCATGCTCGATCGGGCGCAGCAGATAGGGCGAGGCCATCGTGTTGTCGACGATCAGCGGAATGCCATGATCATGGGCGATCTTCGCCATCGCCTCGATATCGGTGACGAAACCGGCCGGATTGGCGAAGCTCTCGATGAAGATCGCCTTGGTGCGCTCGTCGATCTGCGAGGCGATCGTCTCGGGCTTGTCGACATCCGCCCAGCGCACCTCCCAGCCGAAATTCTTGAAGGAATGGCCGAACTGGTTGATCGAGCCGCCATAGAGCCGGCGTGCCGAGATGAAATTGTCGCCCGACGTCATGATCGTGTGGAAAACCAGCATCTGCGCGGCATGGCCGGACGCGACGGCGAGCGCCGCGGTGCCGCCTTCCAGCGCGGCGAGCCGCTCTTCGAGCACCGCCTGGGTCGGGTTCATGATACGGGTGTAGATATTGCCGAAGGCCTGCAGTCCGAACAGCGAGGCCGCGTGATCCGTGTCGTTGAAGACATAGGCCGTGGTCTGGTAGATCGGCGTGATCCGGGCGCCCGTCGCCGGGTCCGGCTGCGCGCCGGAATGGATCGCAAGGGTTTCGAAACCGGGTATACGCTGGGACATGATGCCCTCCTCCTGATGGTATTGGACCGTCCTTGTGGCGGGGAACGGCAGGCCTGTCAAAGAGGATTTTTCCGCGCCGGCGTGCTTGGCGGGAAGGAAATTGCGCGTTCCGCTACTTGCGGATGCCGAAGCTCTGGAAGCCGGTGCCGAGTTGCGGCTTGCGCGACGACAGCGTCTTCGAATTGATGCCCGACCAGCCGATCTCGCGCGACAGCCGGCCATATTCGATCTTCGGGCAGCGATCCATGACCACCCTTATGCCGTTCTCCTCCAGCCGCGCCGCGCTCTCGTCGTCGCGCACGGTCAGCTGCATCCAAACGACCTTGGGCAGCGTCTCCATGGCAAGAATCTGGTCGGTGATGCCCGGCACCGCCGAGGACGCGCGGAAGATGTCCACCATGTCGACCGGCCCGGGAAGATCGGCAAGCGATACGTAGGTCATCTGCCCGAGGATTTCCTTGCCGGCCTGGCCCGGATTGACCGGGGTGACCTGGAATCCCTTGTTGAGCAGATATTTCATCACGAAATAGCTCGGCCGCGCCTCGTTCGCCGAAGCGCCGACAATGGCGATCGACTTCACATCATTGAGGATCGAGAGGATATAGGCGTCGGAATAGTCATCGTGGTTCATGTCCGTTTGGTATCACCGGCGCGCGCTGATGTCTCCAGCCACAATTGCCGCGGCTACAGTCTGAGCGCGACAGCGCTGACCCGCCAGCCCTCCGCTGTCCGCGCGAAACAGGCATGGCTTGCAAGATAGGGAAGCAGCGGCCCTCCTCCGAAACCCATCTGCACATGGGCGCCCAGGCCGTCCGGTGTGACGACGAAGTCCCAGCAGCAGGAGCGTATCTGCGGCGCGTCTTCGTCGACATAAAGCAACTGGCCGGCCTCCCACCACAGCGGCAGCGCGCCACGCATATAGCCCGGCTTGTCGCCCGGCGCCGCCGCGACGCCCCAGGCGTCGATCGTCGTGTCGGTCGCCGTAAGCAGGTCGCGCATCGTCTCGAAGGAGAGCAGGTCGAAGGAACCGGTGCAGGTCTGCCCGTCGAGCAGGCCGTTCGCCGCGATCATCCCGTCCGAGAGAAGCCCGCTGACGGTATGGGCGCCGTTCGATTCCGCACCGTCGCGCCAGATCGGCTTGTCGGCGAGAAACTGCCCGAGAAAGGACAGGATCTCCTCGCGGCGGAACCGTCCGATCTTTTCGAACCGGTCGTCCGGCACGAGTTCGCGCCCGCCGACGAAGACCGTGACCGTCTCTGCGAAGATGTCGCCGGCCGGGCTCGGCGGCCGGTATTTTCCGAAACCGGAGCCAAAGCGCCAAAGCGCATCGCGCGCTTCCGCCACGAATTCGGCAAGCCCCGGAGCATCGATCGCCTCCGGCGCGAGATTGAAAGCCTCGTAGCCGGGCCCTTGCTGCTGCGCCGAAGCCGCGCCGGTTCCCCACACAATGGCCGCGAGCGCCGCCAGGGCGCATGCCTGCGCGATCCGTTTGAAAAAGCCGTCCATCGCCAACCCCGACTGTCCGCCTCGGCAAACAACGCTACCGGCGATTACGGCAATTGCATGAAGCCGTTTTCGTCGTTTTCGGAGTAGGGATTATGGGCCAGTTCCCACAAATGCCCGTCCGGATCGGCGAAATAGCCGGAATAGCCGCCCCAGAAGACCTTCTCCGGTTTCTTCACCGCCGTCGCGCCGCAAGCGAGCGCATGCGCGAAGGCCTCGTCCACCGCCGCCTCGCTCGCCAGATTATGCGCCAGCGTCACCGCGCGAAAACCCGATCCCGCCTCCTCGACACCGGCATCCTCCGCCAGCGCCGCGCGCCCGAACAGCCCGAGCACCGTACCCTTCAGCTTGAAGAAGGTGACGCTCTCCTGCGAGGCCGAGGATTTCTCGAAACCGAGCTTCTCGTAAAACGCAGTCGACGCGGCCAGATCGGCGACGCCGAGCGTGATCATGGAAATACGGGGATCGAAACTCATCAACTCGCCTCACGTGAACAAATCAGGAACAATTTACGCCGGACGCGCGTCTATGGCAAGCGCCAGGGGAGCCAGCCGGCGGATTTCTCACAGCGGAATGGCCGTTTCCTCCTTTGCGGTCCTTATGACCATCATTGTGAAGAAGCGCGCGATATTGGTCTGATCGCGGAAAAGCCGGTCGCACAGCGCGTCATATTCCTCCATGTCGCGCAGCCGCAAAACAAGAACGACATCCGTCTCGCCCGTCACCGCATAGGCCTGCGAAACCGCGTCCTCCGCCGTCGCCAGGTCGAGGAAGCGTCGCATGTGCTGTTCTCCGTGCAGCTTCAGTTCCACCGTCACCAGCGCCTTGATGACCCGGCCGGACCGGGCGGGATTCAGGATCGCGACAATCCGGTCGATGATGCCTTCCTTGCGAAGCCGTCGGATGCGCCGCAGGCAACTGGAGGGCGAAAGACCCACCTCGTCTGCCATGTCGACATTTGTGCGCGACGCATCGCGCTGCATGAGGTTCAGGAGCTTTCGGTCGATCCGGTCCATGGCTGCGGCCTCCTTGCGACGCGCATCTTTGCAATAAAATCGCATGAAACTGCAATCTTTGACCGAAAATGCGATGCGTCCTGCGGTAGCGGACAAGGACTGTTTTGATGGAGTTCCGCCAATGCCGTTCCTCTTGTCCGCACTGCGCACTACGCGCGAAACAATCGGGATTTACTGGCTCCTCGTCCGCATCATGGTTCCGGTCACGATCCTGGCCGAGCTGCTTTCACGACTGGGCGTGATCGAGGCGGTCGCGCCGGCCTTCGCGCCGGTCATGCATGCTCTCGGATTGCCGGCGGAGCTCGGGCTGGCGTGGCTGACGGGCATGCTCGTCGGCATCTGGGGCGCGGTGCCGCTGGTCTTTGCGCTCGTCCCGGCCGGCGAGATGAGCGTGGCGGACATCACCGTCTTCTCGGCGCTCATTCTGTTCGCCCATGGCCTGCCCATCGAGCAGAAGATCATCCGGCAGGCGGGGCCCGCCACGGCTGTGACGACCCTGCTGCGCATCGCCGGCGGGCTGGTCTACGCCTTCGCGCTGCACAACTTGCTCGCGGCCACGAATTGGCTGTCTTCGCCACTCGACCCGGTCTGGATACCGATCAGTGAGACGCAAGGCTGGATCGAATTCCTTCTCGGCCTCGCCGAAAGCCTCGCCTGGATGTTCGTCATCCTCGTCGGTCTCTCCCTCGGGCTTCAGGTGCTGAAGGCGACCGGGCTTCTGGGCCTGATGATGAAGGCGCTTTCGCCCCTGTTGCGGCTCATCGGCATCAAGGGCGAAGCCGAGCATCTCACCGCCATCGGCCTGTTCCTGGGCATATCCTACGGCGCCGGCCTACTGATCCGCGAGGCGCGGTCGGGCGCGATATCGCCGCGCCAGATCTTCCTGTCCTGCGTTTTCATGGGTTTCGCGCACAGCGTGATCGAGGACACGCTGATCGTCATGGCGCTCGGCGCGGATGTTCTTGGCGTTCTCGTCGGACGGCTGATCTTCGCCTTCGCGGCCATCGCCGCCATCGCGGCGCTACTGCGCGGCCTGTCGGACGAGGCCTTCCACAGATGGTTGTTCCAATCTTCCGCTCCGGACGCCGCCGATCGGAAAATCCCGGATATGGCCGATGCGTAGAGAGGCGACGGGCCGGTCGCGAAGCTGCGTCTACTCCCCCGTCCACTCCGGCTTGCGCTTCTGCAGGAAGGCGTTGATGCCCTCCTCGGCGTCGCGGAACAGCATGTTCTCGACCATCACATTCGCGCAGTAGTCATAGGCGTCCGACAGGCTCATCTCGGCCTGGTGGTAGAACGCCTCCTTGCCGGTCTTCAGCGTCAAAGGCGATTTCGAGGCGATCACCTCGGCATATTTCTGCACCACCTGCGCCAGATATTCCTTCGGCACGATGCGGTTGACGAGGCCGAACTCCTTGGCCGTGCCGGCGTCGATCTGCTCGCCGGTCAGGAGCATTTCCATCGCCTGCTTGCGGTGGACGTTACGGCTAAGCGCCACCATCGGCGTCGAGCAGAACAGGCCGATATTGACGCCTGGCGTCGCGAAACTCGACGTGTCGGTGCAGATGGCCAGATCGCAGGAGGCGACCAGCTGGCAGCCCGCCGCCGTCGCCAGCCCGTCGATCTCGGCGATCACCGGCTTCGGCAGGGTGACGATCGTCTGCATCATCTCGGCGCAGAGCCGCATGGTCTTTTCGAAGAAGGCCCTGCCCCGGTCCTCGTCGGCGCGGTGCAGCGTCATCTCCTTCAGATCGTGCCCGGCCGAGAACACCTTGCCGGCAGCCGCGATGACGATCACGCGCACATCGGCGTCGTCGCGCGCCGCGCCAAGCGCCTCGACCATCGCCTCCATTGTGGCGATCGACAGCGCATTGGCCGGCGGGTTGTTCAGCGTCAGCCGCAGCACCGGACCGTTGCGGTCGCGTGTGACGAGCGGCGTTTCGACAAGGGCGGGACGTGCGGACATCGGGGCTCCTCCCAAAGGTATCGGTTGACGGATATCTACCAGCGCGCCAAACCCGACTGCAAGTCAGACCATCCAGGTCACGCCGTCAGAGCAATCCGATCATGAGCCGAGCATGAGCAAACACCCCGAACCGGTCGTCACCGCAGAAGAACTCGAGGACTATATCGTCCGCGAATTCTCCCAGGCCTTCAGGGACGGCAAGGTCTATCACATCGAGGATCTGGGACCGGGCTACCTCACGCTGCGGCTCGATACCAATGACACCCATCTGCGCCCCGGCGGCACCGTCTCCGGCCCCACTTTGTTCACGCTCGCCGATCTCGCCGCCTATTACGCGATCATGGCGCATATCGGCCTGAAGGGCCTGTCGGTGACGACGAGCATCCATCTCGACTTCATGCGCAAGGCCGCCCCCGGCCCGCTTTACGCCACCTGCACGCTCCTGAAACTCGGCAAGCGCCTCGTCGTCACCAGCGTCGCGATCCGGGACAAAGAGGATGAGCTGATCGCGCAAGGGTCGCTGACCTATTCGGTGCCGCCGAGGGATTAGCACCGACAGAACGCGAACGGCAGTCCCGCCGGGAAGCAGACATCGCATCGACACCGGGCGTCGGCCTCGCCCGGAGGTCTGCCTCAGACCAGCGTGCCGGGAGACGAGGGCGTCCCGGATAACAGTACGGCGAGGCTGCGCATGGCTTCGGCCAGCTTCCGTCTGTCTGGAACCGCTCCAAGCGCGATACGGATCCCTTGCGCCCCTTCGTCCCCGACATTGAATTCCCCAGCGCCACTGACCGCCAGCCCGCGTCCCAAAGCCCCCTCGACAATGGCGGCGGTGCGCAGGGGCGAAGCCAGCGGTATCCAGACATGAAAGCCCTCGCCCATGTCGGAGGACAAGGGGAGAATGTCAGCGGCAAGTGATTGCCGCACACCAGACTCCCGCCGCACCTCTTCCGTGATTTCCGCCGCCGTCCCATCCCTGATCCACTCACAGGCAAGCCCGGTCATGAGTGGGGGCGCCATCAGGGTTATGCCGCGAAGATGCCTTGCGACGTCGTCCAGTGCCTGTCCGTCCGGAACAACACAAAAGGCCGTCCGCAAAAACGGCGATATGCACTTCGCCAGGGTCGCGACATGGAAGGTGACCTCCGGAGCAAGGGCGAGCAGCGACGGTGGCGGAGAGGACAGCAACGGGCTGTAGGGATCGTCCTCGATCAAGACCATCCCGAGGCGGCGCACGACCGCAATCAGGTTGTTGCGGCGATGTTCGGGCATCGTCAAAGTGGTGGGGTTGTGCAGGGTCGGATTGAGATAGACGAGGCGTGCTCCGTGCGTGCGCGCAGCCTTTTCGAGTTCGTCCGGACGCATCCCGTGTTCGTCGGACTCGACGCCCGCGAGCTTGCGATTGGTGGCTGCGGCAAGCGCGATGAAACCAGGATAAGTGAGCCGGTCGGCAAGCACTGTCTCGTCCTCGCGGGTCGTTGCTAAAAGCACTGCCGCCAGCAACGATTGCGCACCTGCGCCGACCACCAGCCGATCCGTCGGCAAGCGCGGCGAACGCTTCCCGAGCCAAAGCGATCCGGCTGCCCGTTCGGCCGGCGATCCGGGCCCGGGATGATAGGAAAGCAGGGCATCCGCGCTTGAGCGCTTGAGCAAACCCTCGATACCGCCACGGATCAGCGCCGGAAGATTAAGACCCTGTGGCGCAGGGGGAATGTTCATCGACAGGTCGAGGATCGGTTCGTCCGGCCCGCCGAGCGTCACGAACGTTCCCCGCCCCGGAACCGCTTCGATCAGATTGCGGCGGCGGGCCTCGGCGAAAGCACGGGTGATCGTGGTCAGATCGACCCCGAGCCTCTGCGCCAGTTCACGCTGCGGCGGCAGGCGATCGCCGGGCTGGAGGTCGCCATTCGCGCGCGCCCGGGCCAGGGCGTCGGCGATCCGCAGGTAAAGCGGTCCCGCGCCTGCTTCCAGATCGGGGAGCCACCCCCTGTCACGCTTCATGTTCACGGCGCCTCCGAATTCGATATACATACACTTTGTCGCATTGTATGCCTACTGATTAAGATATTATATGCACGCAGCGCGGCGCGATTGCCACGCCGATTTTACGGCAAAGCATCGCCGACGCCGCGGAAGAAAGGAAAACCGTCATGTCGAACAATGATAAGCACTGGCCACGGCTCGAACCATGGCGGGTCGGAATACGCGGCAGATGCCCGCGTTGCGGGCAAGGACATCTGTTCAACGGCTTTCTGAAACTTGCGCCGAGATGTGAAATCTGTGACCTCGATTTTTCCTTCGCGGATCCGGCGGACGGACCCGCTTTCTTCGTCATCTGCTTTGGTTGTGTGCCTTCGGTGTTTTTCGCCGTCTGGGCCGAAATCGCGTTCGAACCGTCTTTCTGGTTTCACGTGTTCGTGTCGGTGCCGGTGGTCCTGCTTTCCTGCATACCATTGCTGCGTCCCCTGAAAGGTTGGCTGGTTGCGAGCCAGTTCTACAACAAGGCCGAGGAAGGAAAGCTTGTCAGGCAAGGCGAATAGGCGGGTTAGGACTCTGCGCATCGCCTGGATCTCCTGGACCCGTAGAGGTGTTCCGGCATCTTCGAGGAAACAGGCCTGCCGCACCGGGGATACTGCGCATCGATGCCGGGCCTCAATTCCATCCTCCAGCCGGTCTGGACCATGAATCGGCCGAACGCCCCCGCTGATTATTCGCGATATCATGCTGGTAAAATAATACCACATTTACAACCAATTGATTTTGCTAGCATAATTATGATTGCCGCCCAAGATCGTGCTTGACGCCGGCCCAAAACCCGCCTATTGCACCGCCAATCGCGCATGGACCCGTCCGGCGCGATTAAGTTTTTGCCGGGAAAACCGGCAATCCAAGCAACAAGAAAAGCCCGCTCCGGCGATGCCGGTCCGGGATGATGAACAAGGAACACACCAATGGGCACGTTCTCCCAGAAGCCCGCAGACGTGGTGAAGAAATGGGTGCTGATCGACGCCGAAGGTCTCGTCGTCGGCCGTCTCGCATCCATCGTCGCCATGCGTCTCCGCGGCAAGCACAAAGCCACCTTCACCCCGCATGTCGATGACGGCGACAACGTCATCATCATCAATGCCGACAAGGTTGCCTTCACCGGCAAGAAGCGCTTCGACAAGAAGTATTACTGGCACACCGGCCATCCCGGCGGCATCAAGGAACGCACGGCCGAGCAGCTGCTCGACGGCCGCTTCCCGGAGCGCGTCGTTGAAAAGGCCATCGAACGCATGATCCCGCGCGGCCCGCTCGGCCGTCGCCAGATGAAGAACCTGCGCGTCTATGCCGGCGCCGAACATCCGCACGAGGCGCAGCAGCCGGAAGTGCTGGACGTCGCCGCGCTCAACCCCAAGAACAAGAAGGTGGCCTGATCACCATGGCTGATTTGAACTCTCTCGAAGAACTCGGCGAAGCAACCGGCACCGTTGCCGCCGACGTCCAGGAAGCTCCGGTCCATGTCCAGAAGCTGGACGCCCATGGCCGCGCCTATGCCACCGGCAAGCGCAAGGACGCCGTCGCACGCGTCTGGATCAAGCCGGGCACCGGCCGCATCACGGTCGGCGGCAAGAACTTCACCGACTATTTCGCACGCCCGGTCCTGCAGATGGTCCTGCAGCAGCCGATCGTCGCGACCAACCGCGCCGGCCAGTACGACATCGACGTCACCGTCGCCGGCGGCGGCCTCTCCGGCCAGGCTGGCGCCGTGCGTCACGGCATTTCCAAGGCTCTGACCTATTACGAGCCGGAACTGCGCGGCATCCTCAAGAAGGGCGGCTTCCTGACCCGCGACAGCCGCGTCGTCGAGCGCAAGAAATACGGCAAGGCGAAAGCCCGCCGCTCGTTCCAGTTCTCCAAGCGCTAAGCCGCTTCGGATTTCGGAATTTTTCATGGGGCGTCCTTCGGGGCGCCCTTTTTCGTTGGCTGATCTGCCGGGACCTGAGCGCAAGGTCTGCGGCCGCAAGTGTCCGGCGGACTTTCGCCCTCGGGCAGATCGTCACATGATGCGCGCGCCCGATTTGCCAACAAGCTGAAGTTCATGGCAATTTCTCGCATATATTGCAGACGCCGGCGCGGTTGCATCGCCGCAAGCCCTATGCGATGAGCATCGAAAAACGAGGCCAGGGCCTCGTAAATCCAGCAATTCGATCCGTCTTTGAGGTGCGGACAGCCTGTCGCCGAGACCGCTCTGATGTCGACTACACTTAATCAGGAAACACTCGCGGCGCGCATTTCGGTCGTCAATGTCGCCTTCAACAGCGCGGGCGTGCTGGAAACCTGTCTCGCCTTCAATCCCCGCATCCTGACGCATGGCCGCCCGGCCCCCAAACGCCGTAGCATACTGCTGCCGATTCTCGATCCGGCCAACATCCTGTCGGCACGCAAGCGCGCGAAAACCGGCCGCCTGTTTGCGCGGAATTCTCGCCTCGCGGGATGCCGCCCACATGTGCCGGCCAGGGTGTGCGAATGATCCCGGCGTGGAAACTGCGCAGGGAGTTGAAGCGCCTTGTTCGCAAGGCAACCTTCCTGCCGCTGTCGCTGCTCGCGATACCCTTGTCGACGCCCTATTACGATTTCATCGTTTCGAGGAAGCGGACGACGTCCCCCGGCCATGTGCCGGAGCGGGACAAGATCGCCATCTACGTCATCTTCCCCCACAAAGGCCTCGCCAGATCGCATCTGAAAGCGATCGAGCACATCGCGGCAAAGGGCTACGCGCCGCTCGTTGTATCGAACCTGCCGCTCGGCGACGCCGAACGCGAAGAGGTGCTGGCGCGTTGCTGGCGGCTGATCGAACGGCCCAATTACGGTTATGATTTCGGCGGATACCGCGACGGCGTGCTCTCCATCGCCGACCGCCTCGGACGCTTGAAACGTCTCGTCCTGCTCAATGATTCCTGCTGGTTCCCCC
>Ga0209692_10002956_pt1 | contig 17207 bp, 13 predicted proteins | sample tdDd472_FD_187129 | JGI IMG/M metagenome (GOLD analysis project Ga0209692, IMG submission 187129) | Marine sediment microbial communities from the Atlantic coast under amendment with organic carbon and nitrate - tdDd47.2 (SPAdes)... | ecosystem: Environmental > Aquatic > Marine > Coastal >...
AGCAATCGTCGAGATCACCAACGGCGGTGTCGACTATTCCTTCGAGTGTGTTGGCAACACCAACCTCATGCGGTCCGCACTGGAATGCTGTCATAAAGGCTGGGGCGAGTCGGTGATTATCGGAGTGGCCGGAGCCGGTCAGGAAATCTCTACCCGCCCGTTCCAGCTGGTTACCGGTCGCGTATGGCGCGGTACAGCGTTCGGTGGTGTCAAAGGCCGCAGTGAATTGCCCGGCTATGTCGACCGGTACTTGTCGGGCGACATCAAAGTCGACGAAATGGTCACGCATGACTTGCCACTGGAGCGCATCAACGAGGCATTCGACCTGATGCACGAAGGCAAAAGTATCCGTTCGGTCATTCATTTCTCCGACTAGAGCGTGCTGACTATGGAACTCCTGCCCGAACCGCTTCCGGTTGACCCGATGCCACTGCTTGCAGCATGGCTGGACGAAGCTGCAGCCAAAACCGATCGGCCTAACCCCAATGCCATGTCTCTGGCTACCGTCGATGCAAGCGGCCAACCGGACGTGCGGGTAGTGCTTGCCAAGGAGCTGAACACTGAACTTGGCTATATCGTTTTCTACACTAACTATCAGTCGCCGAAAGGGGTAGAGATAGAAGCAAACTCCGCCGGTGCAATTTCGATGCACTGGGATTCGCTGGGCCGGCAGGTTCGTGCGCAGGGCATACTGTTGAAATCGCCGGATGAAGAGAGCGATGCGTATTTTGCGAGCCGTGATCGTGGCAGCCAGATTGGTGCCTGGGCCAGCGATCAAAGCCAGCCGGTGGCGTCTCGGGCGGCATTGAAACAGCGCTTCAATGAGGCAGAACAGCGGTTTGGTGATGAACCGGTGCCCCGCCCGTCGCACTGGGGCGGCTACCGGCTGTGGTTGCAGAGTGTGGAGCTATGGATCAGCCGCGAATCACGGCTGCATGACCGCGGTCGTTGGGAGCGGCAACTGGCATTAGTTGCAAACGATGCCGCCATTGAAGCCGCCGCATGGAAGAACCCGCAGCGCCTGCAGCCCTAATTCAAGTTCCAGCGCTCTCCCGAACGGCTCTGTTGCACCAGTTTAGTGCGCACACGTCGATTTTTATTACAAATCGTTCGCAAAGTGGAGCCAAAAAGCTCCTTTTCACGCCTTTTTGACCTCCGGGTGGGATTCTTTGCTCCGTGTGCTCACTATCTGCAGGCGTTGTCCCGTGTCCTGAAGTGACCGGCTTGACTGGGCTTGCAGCCATGGCGGGCAAATCCGCCCCGCAGCAAGGGTGTCGGGAATAGTGACAGAACGCAGCAATAATACACTTCAACCCTTTAGCAAGAATTCATAAGTCTTTGTTTAAAAATATCTTTATCAATGTTGGCACGGCTATTGCTTATTTAACAGTGCGCACAATAAAGGTTTCAGTGGACGACTTTCGAAATCTGATTACAGACATCGAAGCCAGAAGGACGGATCAGAAGAATAAAAAGAACAATAAGTAGAAGAAAACCGGAAGCAACAATAACAACAACAACAAGTCCACAAAGAAACCGAATTCGCGACAACAACAATAACCCGTAAACCCCACCTTCTCCGGTGGGGTTTTTTTATGCCTGACAGAACCCAATAAGAAACCGGTAGAAGCCCAAGCCTGTCACACGGGCATCATGCCACCCGGGAAATTTGGGTAACATTGCCACTCACCAGCGAATACCGAGTCCAATGCCAGCCAGCCTCCAATGCAACAACCTGACAATAGCCGTCCCGGGCAGGACTCTGGTGCGCGACCTGTCGCTGCAACTTCCCGAGAACGCCGTTACCGTTATGCTCGGCCTGAACGGCACCGGCAAGACGCTGACACTGCACACACTGGCAGGCCTGCGAGCAGTCGATAGTGGCAGTGTTCTGCTCGACGGGCAGCCTTTACAGCAGTTCTCAAGAGCCGATGTTGCAAGACGTTTGGGGCTGTTGCTGCAATCCTACAAGGATGCGTTTCCGGTAACCGTGCTGGAGATGGTACTGATGGGCTGCTATGCCCGTTTAGGCATGTGGCGCTGGGAAAGCAACGACGACATCGAGGCTGCCCGGCAGGCCCTCGACGAATTCGGTTTACTCGAAATGGAATCCCGCATTGTGACCAGCCTGTCCGGTGGTGAACGCCGGCGCGTCGCACTCGCCGCAATGCGCGTCCAAAACCCTGATATCTGGTTACTGGATGAACCCTCAAATCATCTCGACCCGCATCATCAGCTTGAGCTGATGGCGCGAATTGAGGCTATGCGTGCTAACGGCAAAACAGTTCTCACCAGCCTGCATGACCCGCTGCTGGCGGCACGCCATGCAGACTATGCATTGTTCCTGCACGGTGACGGCAGCTGGGAGTTCGGGGCGGCGTCAGAACTGCTTACACCGGAACGCATCAGCGAGCTGTACGGACTGACCTATGAGCGCCTTCAGGGGCAGGAGCGAGCCGCCCTGGTCCCCACCTAGCTTCCAGCGCAACCGCTGGCACTAAACGCGCGCGTCGTTTAATCTGGCTCCATGGGTAATCGACTGAGCAAAATCTATACGCGGACCGGTGACGATGGCTCTACCGGGCTGGGCAACGGTGACCGGGTGCAGAAAGACAGCGCCCGCGTAGAAGCGTACGGCACTATAGACGAACTCAATAGTGCGATCGGTATCGTCATTGCCAAAGATATTCCGGAAAAAGTAGCCGCAATGCTGCTCGATATTCAGCACGACCTGTTCAACCTGGGCGGCGAACTGTGTATCCCCGGGCATACGATGATCGGCGAAGATACCGTCACCAAGCTTGAAGCGGAGCTTGATGCTCTCAATACCGACCTGCCGCCGTTAAAGGAATTCATCCTGCCCGGTGGCAGCGATGCCGCTGCAAACTGCCACCTCGCACGAGCCATCTGCAGACGCGCTGAACGGCGTGTACTGACATTAGGCACGATAGAAGATATAAGCCCGACAGCACTAAACTATTTGAACCGGCTTTCCGATTTGCTGTTTGTCGTTGCGCGGGTATTAGCGCGCCATGACGATGGCACAGAGGTTCTCTGGTCGCGCAACAGCACGATAAAAACTGACTAACTGCCGGCTTCGCGAAAACCTGCAAGCGCACTGCAAAGCTGACGGGCGCCATCGGCAAGACGCAAACCGGAACGGCTTATCTTGTCACTCTCGATACCAACCAGCTGCTGATTGCGCACGGCAGACACGCGGTCAAACCGCTGCCACTGCTGCTGCCAGTCAGTCTGGCCACGACGCGCCACCGCCGCAACGATCACATCAGGGTCTGCAGCAATGATGGCCTCAAGTGATACCGACGGTGCCAGCACATCGGCATCGGCAAACACGTTGATGCCACCACAGCGACCGATTATCCGGCTGATTACATGCTCCCCGTTTACTGTGAACCACGGGTCTGCAGATATCTGGAAAAACACTTTCTGTGACGGTTCTGCAGCGTAGCTGGCGAAGGTCTCCGCCAAGCTGTCGGAATATGCGGTGGCGGCCGCATCAGCTATGTTCTGCGTGCCGGCGAACCGGCCTACCAGCCTTACGTGCTTCGCGACATCCTCCAGAGAGCGCGGCTCCAGAGTAAGCACCGGAAAGCCAAGCTCTTTAAGACGCAGCTGCATATCGGCCGGATTTCCCGAACCCCACACCAACACGAGGTCCGGCTGTAGCTGCGTGAGCCGCTCTAAATCGACACGAAAGGCGTTGCCGACGCGCGGCACTATCTGGGCGGGTGGCGGAAAATCACTGTACTCAACTGTACCGACGAGATACTCGCCGGCTCCTGCTGCAAACACTAGTTCCGCCAGTGATGGTGCCAATGCAACGATCCGGCGCGCTTCGCCGGTGCCCGGCAACTGCGCCGGTTTAGTGCCATCGCTGCAACCACCGGCAGCAGTCAGAGCAAAGCAGGTCAGCGCGAATAAGAACCCGGGAAGTCGGCTGGCGGTTTTAAACCAGCCAGTCATACAAAGTCAGGATAGCGAGCACGGGACACCAGATCAGCCATAGAGTGCGACGGACCAAATCCACCGCAGCACCGGCGCGGCGCGCTGTCTGATCGAATGATTCGGTTGCCTCCGGACGGACGAAGCCGGACGCACCCTGGCCCACCCAGCCAAGCACTTCGACCTGCAGCTGAAACAGACCGCCACCGGTTGCCGCAAAATAGTTGCGCAACGACTGCAGACCGCCATCGAAACTGCCGGCAAGCATATAGCCGAACAACAATAAGCGTGACGGCGCCCAGGCCAGCAGACCGTGCAAATAGAAGATTGTCTGCGAAGCCCCGCTAATCGGCTCGGCGGTAACTTTCTGCGTAGTTTCATGCCGCAGTTTGACGAGTTGCCAGGCAGCACGATGGCGCAACAAATCAACAACACGAAACAGCCAGGCGCCCAACGGCCCTAATAAAACAAACCAGAACACGACTGCAAAGATGCGATTGTTCGCCTGCACGTAAATAGCGTCATCGAGACCGGTAAACTCATCACCCTCTTCGCGCTTCACCTCAATGAGCTCGCGGGCAATGCTGCGCGCACGGGCCGTATCGTCGAGCTCGATCGCGTTGCAAAAGTCATTGCCCTCATCTAGCAGGTCCCTGGGGCCCAGGCAAAACAGCAACACCGCCACGGCAAACAAAAAATAGGGGATGTCGGCGAGGGTGCCGAACAACAACTGCGAGATCAGGATAACCGGCAGCAAGCTAAGCAGCACCACGGCAATAATGCCGGCCGACGCAACCCAGCGGCTGGTTCGTGACAGCTTCAGCAAACTCCAGTCGAACAACGGGTCAAGCCAGCGAAACTCACGCAAGTGAAACAGATGCGTAAGTAAACGCTCTATTCCCAAGCCAAGCAGCAACGCCAAAAAGTTCATCTATGCGCCCTTCAGTTCAGACGGTATCCGCTGCCAGTCAAAAGCCGGCCCCGGATCAGTTTTGCGGCCGGGTGCGATATCGCTGTGACCAACCACAGCTGCATCACTCAACCCCGGTACTTCCCGTTTCAGGAGCTCCAGTGTATCAAGCAACACCGCATACTGCTGCTCGGTATAGACCTGATCATCTACTCCTTCCAGCTCTACTCCTACAGAAAAGTCATTGCAGGCTTCGCGCCCTTCATAGCAGGAGCGGCCCGCATGCCAGGCACGGTGATATAGATCTACATACTGGACCAGTTCGCCATCGCGTCTGATTAACAAATGCGATGACACCTCTAACCCTGCAATTTCGGCAAAGTACTCATGCTCGCCTGCATCGAGCGTATTCGTGAACAGCTGATCTATATAAGGACCGCCATATTCACCGGGCGGCAGGGAAATACCGTGGACCACGATCAATTGCGGTTCACACGGACGCTCATCGCAGTTCGGCGATGCGACCTGACGCGCCTCGGCGATCAATCCGGTGCCCGGCTGCAGTGAAAGTTTCAGAATTAGGGTTCCCGTTGCTTAATCAGATGCGCTAAATGTATCACCAAAGCGCACGAATCAGTCATCCTGATAAACTCTGTGGCAATGAGCACACCCAGAATATTCTCCAGAGAACCACTGGCTGCAAATGCCGTGATCAGCGTGTCCGGCAACGCCGCCCGGCACATCACCAGAGTATTGCGCCTGCGCGCCGGTGATCAGGTTACTTTGTTCGACGGCAGCGGCTATGAGTTTCCGGCAACCCTGCAGTCCGTCGACAAGCGCTCGGCAGAACTGCTCTGTGGCGAGCCCCGCCAATCAATCACCGAGTCACCTCTCACCACCGAGCTATGGCAGGTGATTGGCAAGGGGCCGAAAATGGATACCGTCATTCAGAAAGCAACCGAGTTGGGTGTGAATACAATCCGCCCGCTGTACTCGCGTTACGGCGTCGTCAAACTGGATGAGCAACGGGCTGCCAAGCGTATACAACACTGGCAGGAAGTCGCCACCAGCGCCTGCGAACAATGCGGGCGCAGCATCGTACCCCGCGTCATTGCCCCCGAGCCTCTGGAAACGGCACTGGGAAGTCTCGATAGCGATGCAACTGCCGTAATGCTGGCACCCGCTGCCGGCGACACACTTGATACGCTGGTCGCAGAAGCTGACAAGATTGTTTTGTTAATCGGGCCGGAAGGCGGCTTCAGCGATGAAGAGCAACGTCTGGCAGCAGATGCCGGCGTCCGCGGCGCCAGACTCGGGCCGCGCATATTGCGCACCGAGACAGCTCCGCTGGCTGCGCTCAGCGTTATTCAGTTTCTCCGTGGTGACCTGAAGCAGTAAACGAGACGTTTACTGCAACCCGGTATGGGGGTCTTCCGGTTCTGCGGACACACCCGACCGGGCACCCGACTGGTATTCGCGAAGCGCCGCTTCAACCCGCTCCAGGTCAGGGATCAATGCAGCCTCGTTAATCATTCGTATTTTGCACAAGACCGGCTTTGCCTCATCCGGCTTGTAGGACAGATCCTGCAATATCACTTCGCGATTAACGCGGACAATTTGCGGGAAACCTTCGGACAACAACCCGTAAGTCGTTAGAGTGTCATTCGGCGAGAGTGCGTAGACAACAACGACCCGCGTTCGGCCGCCGGGTTCGGCCGCTGTTTCACCGCACAAGCCCTCAAATGACACCAGCGGAATGGAACGACCGTGCCAGGGAATAGTGCCCTTGTACCAAGGGTGCCCGGTTTCGCCGGACTCGGATTCACTGAAACGGACCACCTCGGCAACACTTGCGCGCGGCAAAATTAACCGCTCTTCGCTCAGAGGCACCAACAGGCTGTAGAGATCTTCGGTTGACTGCATTATGACTCAGCTCTTTACAGGTCGGCAGGTGCTTTATCGCCGAGCAAACTGCGCACGGCCTCCAGCATTTCCTGCTCCTGATACGGTTTACCCAAGTAGTCGTTCACGCCGAGCTCAATCGCACGCGCGCGGTGCTTCTCGCCACTACGCGACGTCACCATAATAATAGGCACATTCGCTGTATCGTCGCTGTTGCGAAGCTTGCTGGCGAACTCGTAGCCGTCCATGCGCGGCATCTCGATATCGAGCAGAATCACATCGGGAATCTCTTCCTCGACGCGCTCCAACGCATCGATACCATCGGTCGCCGTCACAACACGCAAACCATGGCGTTCAAGCAGCCGCTGGCTGACGCGACGCATAGTGATGGAGTCATCGACAACCATCGCCAACGGCACATATTTAACTTCGGCCTCGGTTATAAGCGGTGTAGTGTCTGCCGCCATCGGCATCGAACGCACCAACACAGCCACATCAAGAATAATTACGATGCTGCCGTCACCCAGAATCGTCGCACCGGACACACCGCGCACCGTTGCCAGCTGAGGCCCGACCGGTTTCACAACAATCTCGCGACTGTCCGCCGTTTTATCGGTAAGCAGCGCAACCGCCTCTTCATCGGTTTTAACCAGAATGATCGAGACAAACTCGGCGTCCTGTGGCATCCCGGCATCAGGCATGCCGAGATAGTGGCCCAAGTGCCTGAAACTGTAAGTAGTTGAGCCGTAGGTAATCTCCGGCACTGGCTGGTTGATGTAGCCATCGAATTCTTCGCGCGGAATGCGGATCACACCTTCGATCGATGTCATCGGCAGTGCATAGGTTTCTTCGCTTATCTCCACAATCAGCGCCTGCACTACGGCCAGGGTGTAAGGCAGACGAACGGTAAATGTCGTTCCGGTGCCGGGCTCGGAATGAATACCGAGGGTACCGCCAAGCTTTGCCACCTCGTTAACAACCACGTCCATACCGATACCACGACCGGCTGCCTGAGTGATCTGCTTCGCAGTCGTCAGACCCGAACGAAGAATCAGGCGCATCGCCGCTTCATCACTGATTACCTGGGTATCACTGAGCTCGCTCTGTTCAGAGGCGCGCTCACGAATATCCTCGACGTTCAGGCCGGAGCCGTCATCGGATACTTCAATAATGACCTCGGAGCCTTCACGCCGCAGCTTGATACCGATGCGACCTGTTTCATTCTTACTCTTCTGCCGGCGTTCTTCCGGCGATTCGATGCCATGAATAACCGCGTTTCGCAGCATGTGCTCAAACGGTGGCAGCATTTTCTCGAGTACCTGACGGTCAAGCTCGCCACTACCGCCCTGCACCACCAGTTCGGCCTTCCTGCCGGACTCTGCGGCTGTCTGACGAACCAGGCGGGATAACCGTGGCACATGCTGCTGAAATGGCACCATGCGCGTGCGCATCAGGTTGTCCTGCAATTCTGCAACGGTGCGCGCCTGTTGCCCCAGTAACGACTCGGTCTCACGAGACAGGTTCTGCAACAGGTCGCGAATACTGCTGACGTCGTTAGACGACTCCGCCAGTGCACGGGACAACTGCTGGATAGCCGAATAACGATCGAGTTCCAGCGGATCAAATTCTTCCTTGTCCTGAGCCTCCGCCTTATGGCCGTGCAAAATTTGCGCCTCGGTTTCCATATCCATTGCGCGCAGCTGCTCACGCAAGCGCGTGACGGTAGACCCGAGTTCTTCAAGGTTGAACTGGATCAGGCCCAGCTGCTGATTCAGGCGGGAATGGAAAATACTGATTTCGCCGGCGCTGTTGAGCATTTCCTCCAGCACCCCGGAATCGACACGGGTGAAATCGCGTGCCGCCGCCGGCATAGCGTCGGGCTGCAGCTCCGGAGTCAATCCGGTAGGCTCGGGTGCAACCGGCTCTGCGGTAGATGGCTCTTCCAGCGGCGTATCGACACTACCATCCGGTTGTTCATCGACCTTTGTGCCGGCAGGCGCATCACCGATGCCCAGCACTTCAACAATATCGGTACCGGACGGCACAGGCGGTGCCTTCAAGTCGCGGGCCAGGTCGCCGAGACGTGTACTGATGTCATCCGGACGATCATCGCCGGCTGCCGGCTCTTCGTCGGCGGCGACTTCCGCCGGTTCGTCCGCCTCAGCTACCGCAGCCTCTTCCTCCGGTTCGGATTCGAGCGCAGGCATCTCGACAGTAGGATCCTCGGTAGGCGGCTCCTGCTGGTAAACATCTTTAGGAATTGGCATGTCGACGGTGAGGTCTTCACCGTATCCTGCCAATTCGGCTTGATCCGCCGGCACGGCACGGCCATCGATCAGCTGCTGCAACTTGCTCTGCAGTTCATCTCCTACCTGACTAACCTGACCATTAGGCACCTCTTCACGCAGCCGCTGCAGCTCATCGAAACTGCTTTGCAGGAAGCGCACCACATCGTGGTTTATATCCCGCACGCCTTCTGACACTTTGCCGAGATATTCTTCGAGATCGTGACTGAAATCGCCTATCTGCAGAACCCCGGCCATCCGCGCACCGCCTTTCAGCGTGTGCAGATGGCGTTGCAGCTCTGCAATCGGCTCGGCATCCTGCGGGTCATTACTGAGTTTGAGCAGGCTTGAGTCGGCAGCATCAAGAATTTCTGCGGCCTCTTCTGCAAAGATCGCGGCAATCTCGGGATCGAAACCGGCGATGACCAACTCGTCGCCCGGAGCCAGATCATCCGGCAATGCATCTTCGGAAAGCACAACGCTTTGGGTCGGAATCGCTTCGGCAAGCGAGTCTAGCTGTGAAATTAATCCGGCGGGGTCAGGCGAATCCTGCGAGCTGTCGCCAAGCCAGTTGATTATGCCCTCCAGCAGGTCGGCGGCGGCATAAATCGCATCAATACCTTCACGGCCGAGCATCGCATTTTGCTCTTTCGCGTGCTGCACCAGACGATTGAGCGCCTCAGCCAGCGAGACAGCGGCGCCGGCGTCAGCCATCGTCAGACTGCCCTGCAATGTATGACAGGCTCGATAAGCCTCTTTCGTCACCTGGAATGGCGGCGCACTCTCACGGCAATCCGCGACAAACTCACGCAACGTAGCAAAGTGCCCGGCACTTTCTTTCTGCAGAATATCGAACAGCACAGGGTCCATTCCCGGCTCTTCGGGCTCTGCCGGCATCAGATCAGACTCGGGCAACAATGCTTCGTCGGCCGGCGCATCGATAGCTATCTCGACAGTCTCGTCGGAGGTGCCAGATTGTGCTGCCGGCGCTGCACCCAGCGGTGCTGCCACGAAGGCCGCTCCGCCGTCGGCGTAGCCGTGTGCATTGTGAATAATCGCCGCGACATTCGCTTGCGGGTCGACGCCGGTTTCAAGCTGCTCGATCATCTCGGAGGTAGCAGCCACCGCAGCCTGCAGCAGCTCCAGAATCTCCGGTGTCAGCTCCAGCGTATTGTTGATTACTTTATTAAGCAGGTTTTCTACAGACCAGGCGAACTCACCAACCAGTTCTGCGCCGACCATACGGCCACTGCCCTTAAGCGTGTGGTAAGAGCGGCGCACCGTTGTCAGCTCATCTTCGGCCTTCCGGTCTCCGGCCCAGATCGGGAATTCGCGTTCGATGGTGGTGACACATTCCTTCGCTTCTTCGAGGAATATCTCCAGCAACTCGGGATCAGGCGCATCGTCACCTGTTTTGATGACATCCAACGCTGGCATTTGAACCGTTGCCTGCGAAGCTGCCTCATCCAGTGCGGGTATTTCTACAGTACCCGGACCATCGGCATTGCCCAGCCCCGGCAGCTCAACAGTGGCCAGACCTGCATCATCCAAACCGGGCATCTCGACGGTTGCCTGATCACCCGATTCGTCGAGTTTCGGAATAACCTCGGTGCTGTCCTGAGACAAGGTTTCAAGTATCGCCGTTCTCTCACGCTGCGGTGTATCCAGTACTTCAGTACCTTCAGGACCTGCCTGCGCACTATCACCAAGCTGTATTTTGACGGTCGCATCATGGCCGACCGGCTGAGCATCGTCTGCTACGGCAACTTCCGCTTCATCCATCGCAGACAAGCAACGCTCGGCATTGTCGAGCATGTAATCGGGTTCTTTGCGGCCGTTCTGAATCGTCTCCATGTAGTACTCAAGACTGACGATCGCGTCAGCGAGACGGTTGAGGTTCTCCAGTGGCCGGTGTTCGTCGCCGTGGCGCACAAAGCCGACTATGTGGTGCCCGGCTTTTTCAACCAACGCCAGCGCACGGTCCCGCCCGAGCATTGCCAGGCCGGCGTAGATGCCACCGAGCAAAACCTCCAGCTCATCAATGTTGCTGCGGTCGCCCGGATGACCCATAACGCTGTTAATAGCTTCTTTGATGCGGGCAATATTGATGATGCATTCGCGCATGACCGACTGCACGACCTGCTGATAGTCGGAATCTGTCTCAACATCGAGATCGTCTTCCCCGGCGTCTGTGCGAGTTTGCGGCTCCACCAGTGATACCAGCTCCTCGTCGAGTTGATCTTCAACACTGAGCAATGCCGCCGCTATTTCAACAAGCTTACTTTCGTCCGGTACCGCGCCTTGCTGGATAATCTCGCGCAACTCGTCGCTGCGCTGGCCTACCGTTTCACGCAATCCGGCCAGACCGAGCACACCAAGGGTGTCACTGATCTTGCGCAACATATCGACTTGCGGTTCAAGATCACCGGCACTGTCCATACCGGTGCGCACATAAATATCGAGTACATCTTTGGCGTTTGCCAGGTCCTGCCGGATCGCATCGGCCACCGTACGCATCAGGCTGGCACTCGGTGCCGCCAATGCCTGACGTAATTGTTCGACCTGCTCGTCGCCGGGTATCAGGGTGCTGAGATTAAAGGCTTCGCGGATTGCATCAATGCGTTCGCCCTCACTGGAGGAGCGTGCAATGTAATACAACAGGTTGTTAATCAGGTCGGCCGGCGGCTGTGCCGCAAACGCTTCTTCGCCCTGCGCAGCCAGGCGCTTGATCTCACGATCGGCCTGCCCCATCAAACGTTTCAATGCCACGCTGGTTTCGAGCCCACCGCCCTCCAGCGCATCGATTACGCCACCAACGACCCACCACAACTGATGGACCGGGGGCAGACTGGCGGCACTTTCAAGACGGTCAGCAACCCGGCGCATATTCTGCAGGTCGCTGCCACCATCGGCGCCTTTAATCCAACCCAGCAACCCAAGTTGAAAGTGAGTGCGCCCCGCCTTTGCTATAGCAACGATATCCTGACCATCAGGCTCGGGCTTCGACACCGACAGTACTTCGCCGGGCGCGACACCGGTATCCAACAGCAGCAAAGTACTTTCGGACAACAACGGTTTATTGCGCGATGCCCTCAGATCGTTGAGCAACGGCAGCAGCACCAGCGGAATATCACGCCCGCCGGTCAGTATTGTTTCAACGTAGGCCGGCAGCTGCACGATGGCACGCGTCATAGCCTCTATGCGACTATCGGATGGCCCTGCATGTTCACCTGTAGCTATCTGCTTACAGGTTTTTTCCATCTCTTCTGCGAGCAGGCAGGCGCCATGGGCCTCAACAATTTGCAGAGCGCCCTTAGCGCTATGCAGAAGTTCTGCACAGCCGACCAGGTCGGCATCGCTGCCGTCACTGTCGACATAAGCCTCCAGCACCTGCCGGGCCTCCAGCAGGGTTGACAGCAACTCCTGATAGATCAGTGACAGTGACTCTGAAACGGCAGCACTCATTAACTCGTTCTCAAATCCCTTTGACTATGCCGACTGACCGGCAAATACCTTCGGCGCACCATCATCCGGGCCGCTATCATCGGAACCGTCGTCCGAACTCCCGTCCGAATTGTCGCTTCCCGGTGCATCCTTGTTTTCACTTCCGGCTGCGAGCTCTTCAAAACTCGCACGCTCGAGAACCGAAGTTTCAGAAAATGATTCGGGCAACCGGAAACCGGCAACCGACTTACGCAGCTGCGAAGCAAGTTCTGCCAGCTTCTTGATCGACTCAGCTGTAGCCACCGCGTTTTCGCTGGTCACGCCGCTAAGGCCCGTCAGCTCACCCATGTTCTTCTTCACACCCTGAGCAGCTACCGCCTGCTCGCGGGCCGAACCGGAAATATTCTGCACCAGCATCGCAATCTGATTGGATACCTGCTCAATCTCTTCAAGTGCGGCACCGGCATTCTCCGCCAGCAGCGCTCCACCAACTACGTCGGTCGTGCTGCGCTCCATCGAGACGACAGCTTCGTTGGTATCGGACTGAATCGTGCGAACCAGCACTTCAATCTGCTTGGTTGCGTTCGTCGAGCGTTCAGCCAGGCGCTGCACCTCGTCGGCAACTACCGCAAAACCGCGCCCTGCTTCACCGGCCATCGACGCCTGAATAGAGGCATTAAGCGCCAGAATATTGGTCTGCTCTGCAATATCGTTGATGAGTTCAACAATATTGCCGATCTCCTGCGAGCTTTCGCCCAGGCGTTTAATTCGTTTCGAGGTTTCCTGAATTGTCTCGCGAATGGTGTTCATGCCCTCGATAGTGCGGCGTACTGCATCACCGCCTTTATGCGCAACATCCACCGAGTGACGCGCCACATCTGCAGAGCGTTCGGCGTCGCCAGAGACCTCATCGATAGAGGCATTCATCGCTGCAACCGCATCAATCGCGGACTGAATCTGGCGGTTCTGAGCAGCCTGCGCTCCGTCAAGTTTCTGCGCACTGACTTCCGACTGTTTGGTTGCACTATCCACCATGATCGTACTTTCTTTAATTGTTACGACCAGCTCACGCAGTGCTTCAATAGCGTAGTTAATAGAGTCGGCAATAGCGCCGGTAATATCTTCGGTCACAGTCAGCTGAGAAGTCAGGTCACCGTCGGCGAGGTTGCCCAGTTCATCAAGCAACTGCAGGATTGCTTCCTGGTCGCGACCAGCCTGCACTGCCATTGCTGCTGCAGCCTGACGCTCGCCCGCTGCACGCAGATATATAAACAGCATCAGCGCAAGCACGACGACCGCAACGCCCAGCACCGCAAACGGCATTAACAAATGATCTGCGCTACCACCGGTCAGGTTAGCTACCGCCGCTCCCGAAGCTGTTTCTCCAAGAGACAACGCAGCGGCATCGATCTGCTTCCGCGCCTCAAAGGCCGGCCCGAGGCGACCGACCAATGCCGCGGTTTCTTCGAAGGCGGAACTCAACTGATCACTGATGCCATACAACTTGTCGACCGACGCCTTGGCGCCAACCGCAGTAACCTGATCGATTGCAAGTTTCGGATCGCCGATACGCAACCCTGTAATAATCTGCCGCAACTCTGTCTCGACTTCGGTCGCCCGTTGCACCAACTCCTGTCTGTTGCCAACACCACTCGCCAACGCCTCAATGTCGTTAACCAGCAACTGACCGAGAACACGCAGACGCCCCAGATTCGCTATCGCAGCCGGCTTGTCCTGCAGCGACGGATCGCTTTCCAGCTTGCTTGCACCGCCGACAAAATCCGGCAGCAACTTGTCCGCTTTATTGCCGGTAACAACGAGCAGTTCAATGTCGTTCTGGGCTGCCAGAACCTTGGGTAGTGCAGAGCGCACCGTTGCCAGTTCGGCACCGGATTCGGCTTTGAGGCTTTTCTGCAGCACTGCCAAAGCGCTGAAGGCATCGGTATCACCGCGGAAAGCCGCAGCCACCTCGACTCCTGCCGACTGCACCAGCGCCAGCGAACTCGCCGCCGCTTCGCTGCTACCTTTGTCCTGCTGCGTTTGCAGGAGCCAGATCCAGCCTGCCGACACCAATATCAGCAACAATGCGACCGCAGCGAGAGCCGGTATTAATTTCGCTTCGCTGGTTTTTTCGGCCATGACGCGTTCTCCAAAAATTCGGGTGCGTTTATCTAACTAAAGCACCTTTAACGGCAATCAAAAACTACTGATCGCCGGCGTGTTGAAAATCCTGTGTAGCCAGTAATTTGCTCATACTGAACACCGGCCATTGATTATCGTTTTGCTGAAACATACCTTCCAGATATCGCTCGCAACGCAACACCATCTGCGGAGCGTTATCTGTAAATTCACTGTCCAGAAACCGGCGGAAGCCGAATACTTCATCTACCAGTATGCCAACGGGAAACTCGCGACTATTCAGTACCAGCAAACGTGCAGCCCGCGACTTCTGGGTCGTGCCGGCACCGAGGTACTGTCGCAAATCAACCACTGAAAGCAATTGACCCCGAAGATTTGCGAGACCGCTAACCCATTTCTTGGAACCCGGTACACGCGACATCGAGCGCGGCACCACCATGACCTCGCGAACCTCATCACGATGCACCAACAGGTTCTCGTTGTTTACGCGGAACCCGATGCCAACCCACTCGGAGCCGTCACCTTTAGCATCATCGCGGCCGGACGTAACTTCCAGACACCGACGCTCGATCGCTTTCAGTAACTCGAAAGGATTGTCGACCAGTGACCTAAGGTCGGTATCGGCGGCTACGCTACTCATGGCTGCAAGCGTGCCTCCACGACTTCAAGCAGATCTTCTGCTTTCACCGGCTTAACGAGGTAAGCGACAGCGCCCTGACGCATCGCCCAGATCTTGTCGGTTTCCTGATTCTTCGTGCTGATCATGATGATCGGGATCGACTCCGTCTCCGGACTCTTGTGCAATTTGCGCGTAGCCTGAAAACCGTTCATGCCGGGCATGACGACATCCATAATAATCAGGTCGGGTAATTTCGCACGGGCCACCGATACGGCCTCTTCGCCGTCGGCCGCAACAATTGTGTCGTAGCCGCGTTGCTCCAACGCCTGACAATAGACGTGCTGCTCTACCGGAGAATCGTCAACAATAAGAACCAAAGACATAGCTACCGCCTCACCTACGCCGTTATCCGGCAACCTGATCGGCGATAGCGCCGAGCAGTTCATCCCGCGTGAACGGTTTCGTCAGATACTGCTCGGAGCCGACAATGCGCCCGCGGGCGCGATCAAACAAACCGTCTTTGCTGGACAGCATAATGACCGGCGTATTTTTGAAATTGTCGTTGTGCTTGATCAACGAACAGGTTTCATACCCGTCCAGCCGCGGCATCATAATGTCGACAAAAATAAGGTCGGGATTGTGGTCGGCTATTTTCGAGAGGGCATCGAAACCATCGACGGCCGTAAACACCGTGCAGCCCTCTTTAGACAACAGCGTTTCGGCAGTCCGCCGAATCGTTTTGCTGTCATCAATAACCAGAATCTTCAGACCCTGCAGACCAGGGCTGCCGTTATCACTCACCAATATCTCCCCACGCTAACAAGATAACGATAAACTGATGATATTTTTAACATAATGGTCGCATTGCCGCCATTGATTCACTGCACCGCGTTAACAGGCCTTTAAAACCCTGCTCCGGCGGGAGATGCATGCATCGAACGGCGTCTGCTACTTATGTAAAACCAGAATATCGAATTCACCTGGAGGCGCCGGGACTCTCCCTAACGACCTCCGCACAACAACTCGTCCGATAATACTCGCCATATGCCTATATTTCACCAGACCTGGCTCACGTTATGGCATGATTTCTGACTATTACGGTTAACTCAGCACGGAGAACCCCGATGAGCAGCATTCACCTCGGCGTCGTCATGGACCCGATCGCCGCTATTACGCCTGCCAAAGACAGTACGCTCGCCATGCTGCTGGAAGCTCAGGCCAGAGGGTTCCGGATCAGCTACTTTGAGCTGAATGACCTCCGGTTGGCGGCCGGTGAACCGCGTGGAAAGGCCCGCCCGGTTTCCGTAAAAGATGATAATAATCAATGGTTTGAGCTTGGCGACCCGGAAGACATAGCACTGGCAGATCTGGACGTGCTGCTAATGCGCAAAGACCCGCCATTCGATATGGAATACGTCTACAGCACCTACATACTGGAAAAGGCAGAAGAAGCCGGAGTGCTGGTCGTAAACCGGCCGCAGAGCCTGCGCGACATGAACGAAAAGGCCTTCACCGCCTGGTTTCCGGAAATTTGCCCCGACACATTGATTACGCGCTCAATGAGCGACATGCGGGCGTTCCTGCAACAACACCGCAAAGTCGTCGTGAAACCGCTCGACGGTATGGGAGGCCGCTCTATTTTTGTTGTCGACCAGAGCGACATGAATGCCAATGTAATCTTTGAAACGCTTACCGATTACGAGCAGCGCTATGCCATTTGCCAACAGTACCTGCCGGAAATTGTCGACGGTGACAAACGCATTATTCTGATTGACGGTGAACCGGTAGCCAAAGTGGTCGCGCGGGTACCCTCGGCGGAAGACAACCGTGGCAACCTCGTGGCAGGGGCGAAAGCTGACGTTCGCGATTTGACGGATGCCGACCGGCGTATTTGTGATGCAGTCGGGCCGGTACTGAGGGAGCGTGGCATTATCTTTTGCGGTAT
>Ga0209692_10002958_pt1 | contig 17204 bp, 18 predicted proteins | sample tdDd472_FD_187129 | JGI IMG/M metagenome (GOLD analysis project Ga0209692, IMG submission 187129) | Marine sediment microbial communities from the Atlantic coast under amendment with organic carbon and nitrate - tdDd47.2 (SPAdes)... | ecosystem: Environmental > Aquatic > Marine > Coastal >...
TCCGCTCACCGCGGGGCGCCCGCCCACAAAGCCCGCGATTATGCGGAGCAAAATCCGCCAGAACAGCCGGAAAACCGGACCTCAAAACCCGGCACTCCGCATAATCCCGTTCTCAGCATAATCGACGGCGCCGGAGAAGATGCGGAACTGTGGGCCGTTGTCGGAGGGGTTCTCGACGCGCTCGAAGCGGGCCTTGACGTTGAGGGCGAGGGTCTTGATCTGACCGGTGAAGCCGTTTTAGGTCAGCCACTGGCTGTCATTTAAAGCGCAAGCTGTTGACCCGGCTTCGTCATTCGCTGGAGGACACTTGCGGGTGTCCTTTTGCAGGGTCGCGGCGCCCCGAGGTGGAGCGCCGCTTCCGGGGTGGCCGCCTCAGCGCGACCAGATGAGGGCGTATCCGTCCTCGGTCTCCACGAGGCTCGCGTAGATCGGAGCGGGGAAGCTCGGATCGTCGAGCTTGACGGAGTGATATTCCCGGCCAGTTTCCTTGGCGGTCTTCTTCCAGCCGGCACCGATCTCGATGGTGCCTGCCAGAGCGCGAAGGTCGGGAGACTTCTCGCTTTCCTTCTCGGCGACGACAAGGCGGGCCTTGATATTGAGGTTGAGGGTTTTGATCACTCCGGCGAAAGAGCCGTCTTCGTTGCGGGTGAAAGTGCCGATCTGAGCCATTTGTCTTCTCCTTTGCTGTATCAGGTCGCGACCATCGCGGCCTTGATGGCGATCGGAGAACACCGGGCGACCGGCTCGCACCCGAAGGGCCGGAATGCAATGGAGGGCGGCGCAGGGCCGAGCTTCTTGTTTAGCGCGAGGAAGCCGCGCGCAGGCGTCAGCCGAGCACGGCGGGGAAGAAGATCGGCGCTGCGCTGTTGCGGGATCGAGGTCGGGCTGAGCAGCAGCCGAACCCGGTGTGAGATACGCCAGAAAGAAAGGCCGCAGTGGGCGCACCTCATGGAGCCCGATGGAGAGAAGGCCTCGGCTCATGACGCCGAAATCCGATGATGACGACATACCGAGATCAGGCGCCGCCCTGCATTACGATCCCCGACCGCTCACTGAAGGCGATAACGAAGGCGCGCCCCGCCACTTTGTTCATGGGCGTCAAGTTCGATTGAGAAGTGTGGTACGTTGAAGATGAGTGCAGTGGAGACTGCGGGATCGTCTCGGAAGAGTGGAAGCCAGTCGTACAGATGCGATGACCGGAAGGTCGACAGCTCCTCGAAAAGCGGTCGCAGCTGCATTTCGCCGCTGCCCAGCATTCAGGTCGCTTGCCAACGCCATCTCACCGCCGTCAGCTACCACTTCCGCCGCTTTTTGATGGCTGAAGTTCCTGCTGCCTCTGCTTCTCGCGACAGACTTCGTCGCAGCACAGAGCGACCATCGGCTTCAGGCAGCAAGCGCGTCGAGGATCGGGCATTCCGGCACGTCTTCGCCTGAGCATTGCGCCATGGTCTGGGCCAAAAGCCGTTCGATGCGCCGGAGGTCGGCGATCTTGGCCCTGATTTCCGCGAGATGCGGCTTTGTCCGTTCCTGAACTTCGGCACAGGTCTGGCTTTTGCGATCGACGAGGTGGAGCAAACCGCGAATCTCTTCGATGCCAAAGCCCAGTTCGCGGCTGCGCAGGATAAAGCGCAGGCGCCGGACATGGGTCTCGTCATACAGCCGATATCCCTTGGGACTGCGCGGCGGCTCCGGCATCAGGCCGATATTTTCATAGTAGCGGATGGTTTCGATGTTGCAGCCGGTTCGCTTGGAGAGCTGGCTGCGCTGCAACCCCTTCACCGGAACGTGTTCTATCACAATGCAATTTCCCTCTTGAGCCTGTAGTGACTACAGGAGTTATGTATCACGGGACCGAATAACTGTCATGAGGGTTTGGATGATGAATGGTGCACGAGAAGCGTCCCTGGATCCGGCGCGCGGGATCGACGGCGACGAAGCGGTCTTGGCGGATTCGCCCGAGTCCGACCGGTCGGCCTGGGCGACAACCGGGCTCGGCATACTGGGCGCGCTGGCCATGACCTCGTGCTGCATCCTGCCGCTGGTCCTGGTGAGTTTCGGGGTCACGGGCGTGTTCATCGCCCAGCTTGGTGCGCTCTATGAATACAAGTGGATCACCTTCTCCCTCAGCGCTGCCTTTATCGGCTACGGGTTCTGGAAGGCCTACCGGCCGATCCCCGCGGTGACCTGCGCCGATGGAAGCTGCGCCCGGCCGATGAACCGCACATTGATGCGGTCGGTCCTCTGGGTCGCCGCGGGCATCGTCGCGGTGGCGATGACCTTTCCTTATCTCACGCCCTATTTTCTCAGCTACTGAAAGGCTCCGAACATGAACAAATTCCTGCTTCCTCTCGCTATCGTAGGCGGGCTGGCCACGTTCCCGGCGTTTGCCGGTGAACAGCAGATAAATATCAGCGTCAGCGAAATGACATGCCCGACCTGTTCCTTCACCGTGGCGTCCTCGATGCGCCAGGTGCCATCGGTCGAAATCGTGGATTTTCAGGAAAGCGCCACTTTCGGCCAAGGCGTTTTCATCGTGACCTATGACGACGAAGCGGCTGATGCGGAGACGATCGTTGATGCCGTGATGGCCAACGGCTATCCGGCCGAGGTTCTTATGGCTAGCAACTGAGCCGAAGCGGCATCATGGGCGACGGCCAGAAGCGTGACGGGGGCAATATAGGCCTCGGCGTCATCGGCGCGGTCGCTTTGGTGCTGTGTTGTGCCGCCCCACTTCTTTTGCTCTCAGCCGGAGGCGGCGTGTTGGCCGCCGTCGCGAGCTATTTCGGGTACGCCTGGATTTTGGTTCCCGTGCTGCTGGCCGGGCTAGTGATCTTTGTCTGGCGGCAGCGGTAACGGCCGGTGACTTTGGTGAAAAGGGACAAATATGAGTGATGAGACCGGCAACAAGCTCCTGACAACTGGCATTGTCGGCACCGTAGTCGCGGCTCTGTGCTGTTTCACGCCGATCCTGGCCATTCTTTTGGGCGCGGTCGGTCTCTCGGCCGTGCTGGGTTGGATTGATTATGTACTGCTTCCGGCTCTGATATTTTTCATTGCATTGACCGGTTACGCCGTCTGGCGCCGCCAGCGGCGCATGCGGCAGACCTGAGAGGACTTCTTGATGACCGACTGCTGCACGCCTAAGGGCAATTACGATCTCGCGGTTATCGGGGCCGGCTCCGCCGGCTTCTCCGCCGCGATCACGGCCGCCGAACTAGGGGCGAATGTCGCGCTGATCGGGCATGGCACGATTGGCGGCACTTGCGTCAATGTCGGCTGCGTCCCGTCGAAGACCATGATCCGCGCCGCCGACGCGCTGCATGGCGCGCGCGCCGCACAGCGTTTTCCCGGCCTTGCGGGCGAAGCCAATGTGGTCGACTGGGCCGGTCTGATCGCGGCCAAGGACGATCTCGTCACGACGCTCAGGCGGAAGAAGTATGCCGACCTGCTGCCCGAATACAATGGCGTTGCCTATCTGGAAGGCAAAGCGCGCCTGAACGGCCAGGGCGTAATCGTGGATGGCAGCACAATCCTGGCCGGCAGGATCATCGTTGCCACCGGCTCCTCGCCGGCGGTGCCGGACATTCCCGGCATTGCCGAGGTTCCCTACCTGACGAGCACCACGGCGCTTGAACTCCAAACGTTGCCGCGCTCGCTGTTGGTGATCGGCGGCGGCTATATCGGCTGCGAGCTGGCGCAGATGTTCGCGCGCACCGGATCGGCTGTGACCCTCTTGACCCGCCGCCGCCTGCTACCGGAAGCCGAGCCGGAAGTCTCGGCGGCGCTGACCGGTTATCTCCAGGATGAAGGTATCGGCATAAAGACCGGGCTTGGCTATCGCGGAATTGCGCGAACAGGCGACGGTGTGGAGCTTAGCGTCGTCATCGACGGCGAGGAGCAGGTGATCGGCGCCGAGCAGGTTCTCGTCACTACCGGGCGGTCGCCAAATACCAGTGACCTCGGTCTCACGGAGGCAGGTGTCATTCTGGCCGGCAATGGCGGCATTGTGGTCGATGATCGGATGCGCACCACAAAGTCCGGCGTCTATGCCGCCGGCGATGTCACCGGCCGCGACCAGTTCGTCTACATGGCGGCCTACGGCGCCAAGCTCGCGGCGCAGAACGCGCTGAACGGCGATGCCCTCATTTATGACAACACGGCCATGCCATGGGTGACGTTCACCGATCCGCAGGTCGCCGGCGTCGGGCTGACCGAGCAGGCCGCGCAAGCCGCCGGCTTCGAGACCAAGACCTCGATCGTCCCGCTCGACCAGGTGCCGCGGGCACTTGCCGCCCGTGACACCCGTGGCCTGATCAAGCTGGTCGCAGACCAAAAGACCGACCGGCTGCTCGGCGGGCAGATCCTGGCGCCCGAGGGCGCCGACAGCATTCAAACCCTGGTTCTCGCCCTCAAGCACGGCATGACGGCACGGGCGTTGGGCGAGACGATCTTTCCCTATCTCACTACTGTCGAGGGGCTGAAACTCGCCGCGCAGAGCTTCGGCAAGGACGTGGCGAAGCTGTCCTGCTGTGCCGGATAGGAGGCAAAGATGGAACCTTTGCACCGATATGGCATTGCCGGGGTACTTGCGGCCCACATTGTCTGCTGTGGCGCGCTGGTGCTTGCCGCAACCGGGGTGATCAGTTTTGCCGGCCTCGCCAGTTGGCTTGTCGGAGGCGGCCTTTTCTGGCTCGCCGCCGCTGTCCTGGCCGTCGTCGGAATCATCTTGTGGCGCCGGAGTGTGCGACCGGGCGGCAGCGATGTTCACAACGATGCCGTCACGCGTCCCCTTCACGGCCAGCAAGAATAGGCGTTCGCCAGAGCCGGCGGCGGCTTTCATGAAAAGAAGGTAACCAGTCTGACAGCCGCAACGGACTGAAAAGGCAAAACCATGAGCAACGACAAAAATTTCGACCTGATCGTGATCGGCGGCGGAACGGGCGGAAACGGCGTCGCCCGGACGGCCGCCAACGCCGGCTGGAAGGTCGCGAGCATCGACAGCTTGCCATTCGGCGGCACCTGCGCGTTGCGGGGCTGCGATCCGAAGAAGATGCTGATCGCCGTGACGGAGGGGGTCGAATGGGCCCGCAGCCTCGACGGAAAGGGGCTCAAGGCACAGCCCGCCGTCAACTGGCCGGACATGATCGCCTTCAAGCGCACTTTCACCGACGCGATGCCCGGCCGCATCGAAGGTGCTCTGGAGAAAGCCGGCATTGCCGTTTTGCACGGCGCGGCGCGCTTCACAGGGCGAGATACAATCGAGTTAAACGGCGAGACGCTGTCGGCACGGCACTTTCACATCGCCACCGGCGCCCGGCCAATGACGCTGAACATCCCCGGCGAGGAATTGCTGGCGACCAGCACCGATTTCCTCGAACTGCCCGAACGTCCGGACAGGGTGGTGTTCGTCGGCGGCGGATTCATCGCAATGGAATTCGCACACATCTCAAAGCGTGCCGGCGCGCGCGAGGTGACGGTTCTGGAAATGATGGAGCGGCCGCTCGGCAATTTCGATCCAGACCTGGTCGCGATCCTATCCGAAGCCACGGCCGAACTCGGCGTCGATCTGCGCACGAAGGCCAAGGTTCTTAAGATCGAGAAGAATGGTGCGGGTATCGCGGTCACCTACGAGACGCCGACAGGCGTTGAGACTGTCGGGTGCGATCTGGTGGTCCATGCAACCGGCCGCGTGCCCGATATCGACTATCTCAATCTCGAAGCCGCAGGGGTAGAGTACAGCCGCAAGGGCATCAAAGTCAGTGCCTTCATGCGCACCACAAACCCCGCCATCTTTGCCGCGGGCGATTGTGCCGAAAGTGGCCCGAACCTGACTCCCGTCTCGGCCAATGAAGGCCGGATCGCGGCCAAGAACCTGCTGGCGGGCAAGGACGAGCGTGAGGTCGATTATCCGCCGATCCCAAGCGTTGTCTTCACACTCCCGCAATTGGCCACGGTCGGGCTTACCGAAACGTCGGCACGCGATAAGGGATTGGATTTCGACACCCATTTCGACAAAACAGCGCGCTGGTACTCGTCGCTGCGCGTCGGCGCCAGGCACACCGCCTACAAGGTTCTGGTCGAAAAGGGGACTGGAAATATCCTGGGCGCACACCTGATCGGCCCCGGCGCCGAGGAACAGATCAACCTTTTCGCAATGGCGATGGCTACAGGCCTGACCGCGAACCAGATCAAGGGCCTCATCTTCGCCTATCCCAGCTTTGCGTCCGACATCGGTTCGATGGTCTAGGAAGATCGGATACGCGCTGGCGGACCAACAGTAAGGACCCGGCATATGCGTTATTATCGACGTTCTAACCCTGTCGCCGAAGCCGGCGAAATCATCCAGGACGCGATATTCGCCATCACCTTCACCAAGGACGTCAAGCAGCTCTTGCGCTGCGCGGCGTAGCAGATGGGATGAGAGACCAAGGCCCTGAATCGTTCGAAGTTCGCGTTGCAGCCAAATGAGGAGACCGGTTAGCGTTGCGCCGTATCGCCATCTGGCGATCGCAGCAGCATCGGGCGGCGGAGAGTGTCGACCTCCTTCGTCAACTGCGCGCTGCGGCGGTCGGCCCTGTCGGCGCGACGTTCCGCCTCGATGGTGCGCCGCATGAGTCCGGCATTCTCGGTTGCAAGCTGTCGAATCTGGTGCTGCATATCTTCGATCACGCTGCGCTGTTCGGTGATCTTGTCTTGGATGGTGATGATCCGGTCGGGCACGCGCTGCCGCTGGCGGGCACGGGCAAGATCATCGAGGATATCACGGTGATTGGCGTAAATGGCGTTGCGGCTGACGCCTGCCTCGCGTGCGAGAGCGGCGACGGTCAAACGCTGTGTCGACACGTCAGAGGGCTCCCCGGCTCCTCCCGTCAATCGATCAAGGGCGGCGCGCAGCTTCTCGGCCGTCGCCTGCATGCGTCGGTCATGCGGGTTTGCGGCTGGCGGCTTGGCCATGGGATTCCTCCGTGGCGGAAAGATCGGACAGAATGCGCTCGCACTCGGCGATACGCGTTTTGGCGAGAACAAGGCTCGCCTCGTCGAGTCGCTGGTCAGCAATCAGAGTGAGATTGCGCTCGAGGCGAGCCTGCCAGACGGGCCGGTGACGGTCGGTGACAGCGAAGTTCGCGCAGCTCACGCAAGTGCTTTCGGTGCGCCACAGCGGGTTCGGGCCGCGTTCGTCGCCCATGCAGGCGGCGGTCTCGGTGCGATAGACGCAGTAGCCCCAATCGCAGACGCCGAGCCGCATGCCACTGTCCTCGATGAGGAAATCGACATAGGCGGCAAGTTCGCCATCGCGGGTACGGCCCCGGAAGCGCGACCGCGATGACAGCAGGCGTCCGGCCTTGCCGCCGAGGCGCGAGGTAGTGAGCAGTTCCTCGAGAGCGGATCGTGTCTCTTCGAGGGTTTGGGCATCCACGAGCTCGCCCAGATCGAAATCCGTGCCGACATAGGCGCTGTCGGTCATGATCCGGGTCACGTGCCCGAAATGATGCTGGAGAGCATGAAGGCCGGTGCGGTCGCGTTTGCCGACAAAGCGGGCGAAGGTCTTGCGGCCCTGATGCGTGGTCAGGTGCCAGGGCGAGCCGTCCTCCTTGCGAGGCAGATCGATGAAGGGAGCGAACCGCTCGTTCAGGCGGACGATGAGGGAACTGGCGGTTATGACCTCCGGGGCACGGCAGTCGACGATGCCGCTGCCGGCAAGGGAGAGCCAGAGTTCCGATCGCCCAGTCGCGGCACGATAAGGCTCCGACAGCCGATGCAGAACCTCGATGGCGCGCAGGACGGGTGGCGGCGCCGGCCACAGATGCGGGGTTCCGACCTCATTGGCGGCGGTCTTGAATATCCGTCCGCAGAGATAGGCAAAGACTTCGCTGCCATCTGCGGATGGGTGCTCTTCGATGCAGTCTGCCTCGAGCGTCAGGATCTCCGAGACCCGCGCGCCAACCAGATAGGCGATGGTGATGAAGCAAGCCTCCTGGATCCGGTTGATCAGCAGACGCAGATCCTTTGTCCGGGTCAGCGGTGCATGCCAGGGGACCTCCTCGCCATCGATGGTGGAAAAACGGAACGATGAGACGAGATTGCGAACCGCCTGCCGGTGAGTGAAGAAGGAGCGGCCCTGATCATCGATGCGGAACGGAACAGCCTGGTCGCGCAGTGCAATGACGTCATCGGCCGGCTGACCGATCAACCGGATTGCCGCCGAGACGAGTGGAACGGCGATGACGTCCGGTGTGAAGGGCAAGCGGCGAACGGTGTGGGCGCCGAATCCGGAAAACCGGCTGGCACGCTCATCGCCAAAGGGATGCTCGGGCGGCGGGAACGCGAGCTTGGACCTCTGCTGATAGAGGGCGAGCAGAAGATTGGCGTAGTCATGTCTGGTGCCGGGCCTGATTGGCGCGCCCGCGTGCGTTCGTCGTGCGGCGACGTGATGCATGAAGCGCTCGGCAGCATCACGATCCAGTTCGTCGAAACCGTGCATGGTCTGTTCGGTCATCCATCGGATCAGGACGCGAAGCTTGAGCGCTGTCGTGACGAGCGACCGTGGCCGTGCCTGTCGACGGCCCGGCGGCGGATCGACGTGTAGCGACCATATGAAGGCGCGGGCATCGTGCAGCCACCGGTCCCATCGCTGATCGGTGAAACGGCTGCCATCCGGGAGTTCGAAAGCCCAATCGATGAGAAGCTGATGGGATCGCAGATCGGGTCTCGCACTGTCGAAATACCATTGAGAGTCGGTCCAAACCGACCGCGAAGATACGCGCTGTGGGGGACCGCAACGGCTGAGGCTCCTGATGGGCGTTGGCATGATCATTCCAGTTCCGGCAAGGCTGGCATGCTGGCGGCGAGAACGCGCGCTGCCTCATGCATATCCGTGGGGAAATCCGGCAAGATGTCCTGGGTGAGAATGCGCCATGACGGCGCGTAGAGGAGGTTCCACCGCCGCGGATCGAGCCGGTCGCGGGCCTGTTCGAACCGATCGATGGCGGCAAGAATGCGGGCCAGGTGCTCCATGTCGACGGGGATGACCAGGCCGGGGCACGCAAGGCATCCGCCGAAACGCGGGCACAGGCGCTCTGTACCGTCACGGCCGGGAGCGACGGGGGCAAGACAATCGTGGCCGAAGGGAACGGTGGCACGGGTCTCGCGGGACACTGGCGCCGGCTCGTTCCGGTCATCAGGCCCGCGTACCCAGGCGATCATCAGGTCTTGCAGGCGGGCAATAGTTTGGCGCTGGAAGCGCGTCGTCTCCTCGCTCTTGAGATAGGTCTCGGTCGTTGCGGCACTGGCATGGTTCAGGATCGATTGTGCCGCAAGAACGTCGCCGCCGGACGCACGGTAATGCTCGGTCGCGACGGTTCCACGAAACAGCGCGGGAGCAAAGCTGGCGATCGGCTCACGCGGCTTGTCGGGATGGGCGGCGTTCCAATCTTCGATGCGGCGGTTGGCGCGATCCGTGAACCTCAGGATGGCCCGCCTGAGAACGGAATGTTCAATGACCTCGGTGCGGCTGCGCAGCGAGCGGCGGACGGGTTCTTTATTGACGCTGCGCGTCAGGAAGAGCCGATCCTGCTCGCCAGGCGGCGCCGTGGCCACGATCGGTTCGGTCAAGGCCAGCATCATCTCGATCAGGTTCGGCGCGGCGTACCGTCGGCGCCGATCGAACGACCGTCGCTGCGCCTTCTGAAGCCGGGCACCGGTCTTGGCCTTGGTCCATTCGACAATCGTGCGATGTTCGTCGAGCGGGTGCGGAACGAGGCAGTTGCGGCGGATGTGGCGCAGCGGTTCCGGATTGGCGGCTGTCTGGATGGCGATCGCCAGGAAGAACGGAACGAGCGTGTCGGTGGTGATGTGGAAATACTGCGCCATGGTGCGGTAGCCGCCCCAGAACCTGACGAGCGTGGCGGACCTGATCCCGTGTTCTTCGAGAGCGGCCCTGTCGGGCATGAGGCCGCCTTCGATCCGGCTGATCCGCCATATCCATCGGTCGAGCCCTTGGCCGCGCAGCGTTTTGGGCGGGAGCTCGGGACGCCGGCTGATCTCCTGCCCATGTTGAAACCGCGCCCAGATCTCGTCGATCTCCTCATAGCAGGCGCACAGGATCGCCTTGATCTGTTCCGGAGGAAGCCGCCGCCGCGGTTGCTGGTGGGTCCTCCTGCCGGGAAACGGGTTCCAGGGAATCTCCAGGTCGCGCGCGAGCACACCCGGTCGGTTGCGCTGGCACCACATGAGTAAGGGCCGAAGGACATCGAAGGCGACGGCGTGCGCGCCGCGGGGCGCGCGAGATGCCCCTTCCTTCTTGAGCCAAAGCACATAACGGCCGAGGGCCGCTGTATCGAAATCGCCGGCCATCTCGATCATCCCGTCGTCGGCAACGAAGCGGGCAAAGCGGCGGATCGCTCCCCAGGTCGTTCGTCGCGTGGTCGGTCTCTTGCCTGCGCCATACGCACGAAAAGCGTCGACGAGAAGCCGGCGCAGATCGGCAGGCAGGTCGGATAACTGATCAGAATCGAAACGCTGAGCGGCCTTGCCCCACGCATCCGTGAACATGATCGTGTCGCTGGACAACGCAAATACCGAGGTCCCCGGCTGCATCGACGCAACCGCAAGCCGGCGATCTATAGAACTTCGCCTACGGCCGGCCATGGGGCACCAGTTCGCCGTATAGATAGGCGAGGCTCTCGGCCAGTGTGTCGGCATGAAGCTCGACACAGCGCAGATAGATGGCCGTCGACTGGATCGAGGCGTGACCGAGCAGGACCTGCACGATCTTCAGCGGGTTGAGGTCGGGCGTTGTCGCCGCCTGCTTCTGCAGGCGCACCAGCATCGTCATTGCAAAGGTGTGGCGCAGCCAATGCCCCGATCCCGAAAGCCCTGCTGCCCGGAATGCCGCGCCGAACGCTGCGGAGAGTCTCGCTCGTGTTACGGGATCGCCCTTGCTGTTGAGGAAAAGCACCGCCGGCGTCCGATAGTCTGGCCGGGCCTTGCGCAGCCGCTTGACGAGGGCCGCGCGTTCCTCTCCGACATACCAGTGGGTACGGTCGATCAGACGCAAGGGCGGGTATACTGACCGCGGCCGATCACCCTTGGTGATCGTCAACGGGACACCGACAAGAGGATCCTGCTCGATATCGAGATGAGCAACCTCTGGCACCTGGCGAAGCTGCAGGCCGCAAAGTTCCTTGCGGCGCATGCCGGTTGCCAATGCCCACTCAGCGATCAGACGATAGGGCGGATGGAGATGCCGAAACAGGCATTGGAGCTGATCCACGCGAAGTGGTCGCGGTAGCCGTTCGGCTTCCGAAACCGTGAGGACGTTCGCCATCACAACTGGCGGGCGATTATCCAGATGCGCCAGCATGCCCTGCCGACGCGATGATCGCGGGGAGACCTCGACATAGTCGAACGGAAGCACGTCAATCAGGCCGCGCCGATGCGCCCATGAATAGAAACGGCAAACGGTGCGGACGCGGTCGTTCACGGTGGAGCGGGCATAGGGCCGTCCGGTATGGGGACTCGGCATCGACAGCATTCGGTTACGGTAGGCAGCGATCGTTCCTTCGTCGGCGAAGCGCCATTCCAGCCCGCTCTGCTCCAGACTGTCGAACCAGTCATGCAGGTGCTCGCTGTACGTCCGTAGCGTCTCCGTCGCATGTGAGCGGCCGGGGATGGTGGAAAGCTCGATCAAATAGCCGAGGGCCGGCTCGATGATCGACATTCGCGCATCGAGCAAAATGGGGAACCCCGCCGGAATCCCTGCAACGCCGGCGATCGCCCGCACGATCGAAACCATCCCGCTCTCCGGAGACAAGGCACCCGGAGGCGCAAAAGGACATCAACACTGCCAAATGCCTACACTGTCGATGAAACCGACAGATGACAGCATCTGAACAAAAGATAAGCGGAGCGCCTACGGCGCAAGACTTCCTTCTAATGCGAGGGGTTCCCCTCGCGCTCTCCCGTTCGCCACGTGGCAGGGGTGCAGGACTTGTCCTGCACCCCATGGAAAAGCTTGAGGTGCCGCCGCCACGTCAAGCGTTGTCCTCGCTGCGCTGCGGGAACGCTTGACCCGGACGTCTACGTGCCAAGACCTCAAAACAATGGGCGCTAAAAGACACTTCGCTGCACATGACCTAAGCCGTTCTTGGTGGTGGTGAAAGTGCCGATGTTTGCCATTGTCCTATTCCTTTTCGATGTTTCGGGCCGCGCCCATCGCGGCCTCACATGAGGAACTACTCGTCAAGCTGTGTTTCTGAGCTCCTGAGCGGCGAGTTCCGGACGACGCCCCGCCGGGTGCGGAGCGTCGTGTCGGTGTTCGTCAGTCGCCGTTGCGACGGTTCGGTCGGGACCAGATGAGGCTGTGGCTCTGACCGTCTTCGTCCTCGACGAGGTTGGCGTAGATCGGGGCGGTGAAGCTCGGATCATCGAGCTTGAGACCCAGGTAGTTTCGGCCCTCGTTGGACTGTTTTGACCACCCGGCTCCGATTTCGACCCGGCCCACGAAGACGCGGTGGCTAGGAGTATTTTCGCCGCTGGCGCGCGTATCGGGAACGATACGGACCTTCTTGGCCTGGAGGGAAAGGGTGACGATCTCGCCGTTGAACTCGTTTTCGCCGGACTGCTGGAAGTTTCCGATGGTAGCCATTGTCGTTCTCCTGACTTGGTTGTTCGAAGCCGCCCTGTGCGGCCTCGATAGCGGTCGTGAGACGACGATCCGGCCGACTGCATCCCATGGGCCGCAGCGTCAGCGGAGGACGGCGGCAGCCAAGCTTGTTGTCCCGCGAGGAATGCGGCGAAGCCGCAGGGGAAGAAGGTTGGCGGAGCCGTTGCAGGCAAAGGCCGGACCGGCGTCAGACCAGCCAGAAGAGAGGCCGTTCAGGGTGGTTCCGGCATCAACCCCAGGAGAAGAACACCGGCTATCGGACTGTCAGCAATCCATTCGGCACGGTCGGCGCGATCGATCCCACTGCATGAACCAGAGGTCTGAGCCCGTTTCCTGATCCGCGCCTGTGCACGTATCAACCTCACATCCGGTCGCCGCTCGAGCGGCCGCACCATAATCCCGCCTGCGGCGGCAAAGGCTCAGGGGACGAGACCAGTCTCGATGACGGCGATTAACCCATGCCGCAATGCGGTCGTCCACCTGGTTCCGGCGGGGCTGATCACGCCCGTGCCGAACTGTTACGCGCTTACGTCGTCAAGGCCTGACACGAGCGCCTTCGATCACCACGCCGGCGGTGACGTATTTCCACAACGCCACCACAAGCTTGCGGGCCAGCGCAGTGATCATCACCTTTTTGAAGCGACCGCCGTTCTGGGCGACGCGCTCGTTGAACCAGCGACTGAGCTCGGACGCGGGCTGGTGCCGCAGCCACAGCCACGCCATCTCAAGCAGCGTCGAGCGCAAGCGCGGATTGCCGGACTTGCCGATTCCCTGTTCGCGGTCGACCGATCCGCTTTGCCATGGTGTCGGCGCCAACCCGGCATAGGCTGCCACCTGCCGGCGGTTGTCGAAGTGACGGAACAGACCTTCGCCCCAGAGCACGGCCGCAAATTCCGGTCCGATGCCGACCACCTTCGTCAACATGACCACTTCGCGTGCTGACTGCTGTTCGTCAACGAGCATGGTGTCACGCTCGGCTTCGACCGCCTTGATCTGGTCGAGCAGCATTTCCATCCGGTCGAGCTCGCGCACGACCTGGCATTTCAGATGCTCCGGGAGTTCCCGCCCGTCACCGGTGCGCAGCGTTTCCAGGCGTTCGCGACGATCACGGCGGAGAGGATCGTAGCCTCTGATCCCCTGCGAGAAGAGCAGGCCCTTGATCCGATTGCTGTGCCGGATGCGCTCCTCCATTAGAACCTTGCGTTCGCGAACGATCCGGCGGCGATCCTCCTCATCAGGCGTGGGGATGCGCAGCATCGAGCACACCCGCGGCTCGCCGCGCTTGAAAGCGAGCAGCGCCCGGATAAGGGTCTCGCCATCGAGCCGGTCCGTTTTCACCCTCCGTCTGCGACGGGATGTTGCTATTGATGCCGCGTCGACGACATGGCTTTCGTGACCTTCAGCTTCGAGAACCCTGTGCACCCAGAAGCCGTCGAGTCCGGCCTCCTGGATCGTCACGAACGGATAGTCCTGGCCAGTTCGGTCGCGGGCTTTCTGTTTCAGCTGCCCCAGGCGAGAAAGAAGCCCGGCAATGTCACCGCCGGGAACGCTGTGGCGAGACAGTTTCTCGCCGGCGCCCGGCGAGATCGACGTGATCAGCCAGGTGTTCTTGCTCAACTCAATGGATACATGGATCGCCTGAAGGTTTTCGTAAGTCGATTTGCCTGTGTGTTTGCTCTGCGTCATCTTCCTGCTCCTTTCCGCAACGAACAACAACGACTGCAGCATCAGAGCAGGTCGCCCCCGTTACTCATAGGATCTCGATGGCTGTCGAAGAGACCGGTAACGATCGGCGCGCATCCCGAAGGGACCGCAATGAAATGGAGGACGGCGGTCCGGGGCTTTCTTGTCTCGCGAGGAATGGTGGCGCAGCCGCCAGGGGAAGAAAGTTCCGGCACGCCGTTGCGACAAGCCGGGCGAGGCGAAGCCGTTTGCCGGTCAGACATGCCAAATCGAGACCGCGTTGGGCGAGCTCCGTGAGAGACGACGGAAAAAGGAATAGGCCGTGACGTGGCGAACAGGCTCACCGCCACCCGTTACAGGCGCACAATCGGCAGATCGATCTCGTCACGGTTTAAGGCGGCCCAATTGCCGGTTCGGGATCTCCCGCACTATCGGCCAACGATCTATCTATCTCCGGTGACCGAACGTGCGACCGGAAAAGAGAGAACAGGCATGCGTCCGAATGTGGCCTTCCGCTGACAAGCTGTGCGGCTGTTGCCGGGGCTCCGCTTTGGCACGGCGTGATGCGGGGAGGCAGGTTTCGCAGGTGCTCCGTCGTCCCGGGCCATCGGACCGAACTCTGATGGCGAGAACGCGCCGCCGAAGCGGCCTGACATCAAACGCCGCACATCCCCTCGCACTCGTTTGGCCAGAGATCGAGCTGGCCATGATCGGCCAGCGTCGAAAGATCGGCCTCCTCGAGAGGAACACCGGACCGGTGCAGATAGACCTCGCCGCGAATACCCCGGATCCCGGTTCGGATCGCACGGTCGACATCAATCGCATCGCGCCAGGCCTCCTCGTCATGGTCGCGCATGGCGCGCCATCGGGAATTGTCATGGAACGGACAACCGATGCAGGCCGATTTCGGCGGGTCGGGATAGCCGCGATCCCGCAGCCAGACTAGGCAATCGCGGCGGGTCATCCGCTCCTCGATCAGCGGCCAGCGGTTGCGCTGCCAGGCCTCGCGGCTCGGCTTCATGCGCATCACCTCGTCGAAGGAAATCCCGATCCATTGCTCGACGACCGCGAAGGTTGGCGAGCGTTTGCGGGTGAGCTCGACCAGCTCGCGGACCTTGCGGCGGATCGGCTCGATCTTGTAATCGCCCGTACATTGGCGGCGGATCATGCCGATGGAGACATTGCCGCGACGGTCGACCGACCGCGCGAATGCGGGGATCGACGCCCACCGTTCGCCGCGACCGGCGGCGAGCAGATTGTCCCGCATGTTGCCGGACCCGACGATGAAGACCGGGAATGGTAGCACGTTCGGCGACATAAGCCAGTCGAGATGCTCGTAGACGGCTCTCGGCTCCCAGCCGGTATCGGCAAAAATCGCGCAGTCCGGCATGGGCCCGACCGCGCCATGCGCTGCCATCAGGGCGAGCGTCGTCGACTGTACGCCGGCGCCGAGCGATAGCGCGCGCAGCCGAATTGCGGAGGGCTGGTCGCCCTCCGCAGTCGCATTCGAAAGGGAGGGCATCAGGCCGCCTCCCGCTCTTCAACCACCTCGGCGGGCTGCAGCCCATGGAGATAAGTCACCGCGCGTTGCGCGTGCGCCGCCGCTTGGAAGATTGCCCGCTTGTCATCCTTGAGCACACGCAACCACGAGTGAAGGTAGCTTGCGTGATCGGGTCGGGGCTCGCGTTCGGGCACGATGCCGAGATCGGCGCACAGGAAGCAGCTCCCGAGCTCGGCAATGAGTTCTTCGCGGGCGCGTTCGGAGCGATCCTTGTGATAGCGGGAAAGATCGCGTCCAACGCGGTGTGCTGGCGCCGTCCAGTGGGTGGCCTCATGGCTGAGAACGGCGACGTACGATTCCGCATCCCGGAAGCTCTCGAAAGGCGGCATCTGGATGTGGTCGCTCGCGGAAGCGAAGAAGGCTTTCGTTCCGCCGTGGCGGATCACCGCGCCGGTGTTCTCAAAGAAGCGGTCGGCATGGTCGATCCGTGACACCGGATCGATGATCCTGTCCGGCCGGTGATAATAGTGATCCGGCAGCCCATCGATCTGATCGCAATTGAAGACGGTGTAGGTCTTGAGAAACGGGATATCCCGCTCGACCTCGTCGCCGCGAGAGTCGGTTTCGGTCTTGGTGAAGCGGCTGGCATAGACCACGGTCGCACCGGTTTCGCCCTTGCGGACCTGGGCTCCGATCTGACCGGCCTGTCGGTAAGTCATCCAGAGCGGTGCTTCGAAGCCTCGGGCGATACTCTCCGACCAGAGGAGCAGCACGTTGATGCCGGTATAGGGCTCGCCCGTGTGCCTGAGGGGTCGGGTGATCCGGCCGTCGAGCCCACTTGCGCTCCAGGGTTTCATCCAGGGTCGGACGCCGTTTTCCAGATCGGCAACGATCGTCTCGGTGATCCGCGCATAGATATCGATACGCGGGCTCTTCTCTTTCTTTTTCATTTTCAGACCTCCTGATTTTCAGGACCGCGCCGATCGCGGTCCGTCACGAGGTCCGCCAATGGCGGGGCTTAAGGCAGGAGCGGCACCCGAGCCCGGGCCCCGGTGCGCGTAGCGCAACGGGGTGGCGAAGGGCCGGAACGAAGAGGAGGACGGCGAAGCCGTTGCCGCTGCTGCCGGCTCCGCCCGGACCTTACCCAGGACGGACCACGGGCGGGGCACCCGCGCAGCGGTAAGGCGGCGCCTGGCGCCGCCTTCGAGGAGTGAGAGGATTGGTGGTCAATGGACCGAGTGGCCGCCGGTGTAGGGGTCGTATTCGAAGAGGATGACGATCTCGGCGTCTTCGACTTCGTCGGCGGGGAGGACGCCGTATTCGTCGTCGGACTTGAAGAGGACGATCGGGGTCATG
>Ga0209692_10002962_pt1 | contig 17193 bp, 23 predicted proteins | sample tdDd472_FD_187129 | JGI IMG/M metagenome (GOLD analysis project Ga0209692, IMG submission 187129) | Marine sediment microbial communities from the Atlantic coast under amendment with organic carbon and nitrate - tdDd47.2 (SPAdes)... | ecosystem: Environmental > Aquatic > Marine > Coastal >...
GGGTGTCAGACGGGCATTCTTATGCATGTTCATTCGGTCCTCCCCGATTAGCTTCTGTTCTCGCAAACATCAGCTTCTCAGGCTGGGATCGAATGAACAACCTCGTGAGACATCACATCTAGAGCGGGTTTCAAGTCGTTATATCTTCAAAAGTTGTTAAAACCTGGGGAAAAGCGGCCTAATCCGCTTGCATGTGTCTCTATGCGGGCTATATTCCGCTAACCTTACGATTCATCGTTCTTTGGAGACTTCTTCCATGTTGATTTCCCCGGCTTATGCCCAGGATGCCATTGCAGGCGCTGGCGGCGGACTCGCCAGTATGTTGCCTTTGGTTCTGATTTTTGTCGTTTTCTATTTTTTGCTGATCAGACCGCAACAGAAAAAGATGAAACAGCATAAGGATATGCTGGAAGCCATCCGGCGTGGCGACAAAGTGGTTACGGGTGGTGGCATTATCGGCACTGTGACCAAAGTGGGGAACGACGACGAACTCACTGTCGAAATTGCCGAGAACATCAAGGTCAAGGTCCGACGCTCCATGGTTTCCGAGTTGGTTTCCAAGACTGAACCGGCCAGTGGAGAAGGGGCTTCCAAAGACGAAGCCAAAGAAGGCGACGCTAATGATGGCGAACCGTCGAAAGGCGGCGGCTTAAAGCGTCTGCTGGGCGGCAAGTAACCTCAAATATCACCAAACATTACCGCGGTAGGTCCGCTCCATGCTTCATTTCGCCAATTGGAAGATTTCCATCGTTCTAGGAGTCTGCCTGTTCGGTCTGACTTTTGCTTTTCCCAACCTTTTGGACCGGGAAACGGCAGGGTCATTGCCCGACGGCATTCCTCATAAGCAAATCAGTCTGGGGCTTGACCTGCAGGGCGGTTCGCATCTGCTCCTAGAGGTCGATGTCAAATCGGTTCTCCGTGAACGGCTGACGTCTTTGGTCGATACGGTTCGTACGACACTTCGCAAAGATCGGGTCGGTTACAAGGGGTTAGGCGTTGAAGGGCACGCCGTCGTCGTGACGATCCGCAAGGCCGAGCAGTTTGACGCAGCGTTCCAGAGTCTGCGCAGTCTTGATCAGGGGGCTCCCGGTCATACCGGTGAAAATGGACTTATTCGCTTGGAGTTGACCGAGCAGGCGATACAGGACCGTATTAAGTCGGCGGTCGATCAATCCATTGAAATCGTCCGTCGCCGGATCGATGAAACGGGTGTGCGGGAACCGACCATCCAGCGTCAGGGCGAAGATCGCATTTTGATCCAGCTTCCCGGAGTGGACGATCCAGAGCGTATCAAACGCCTCCTGGGTAAAACCGCTAAGATGTCTTTCCACCTCGTCAACGACAATGTCGCTCCGGGCAGTCGCGCCCCGGCGGATTCTCATTGGCTGCCTTCTGTGGAATACAAAGATGCGGCCGGAGCGGTGCAGAGAGTTCTGGTGAATAAGCGGGTCATGGTGAGCGGTGAAAACCTCATCGATTCCCAGCCGACGTTCGAAAATGGCCGTCCTGTGGTGAGCTTCCGCTTCGATTCCTTCGGCGCCAAGAAATTTGGCGATGCAACCAAGAGAAACGTCAATCGCCGTATGGCTATTGTGCTGGACGGCAAGGTTATCAGCGCACCCCGGATCAACGAGCCGATTCTTGGCGGTAGTGGAATTATCTCCGGTCAATACACCACCCAATCTGCTCAGGACTTGTCCTTGCTGCTAAGGGCCGGTGCGCTACCTGCTCCCCTAACGATCCTTGAAGAACGCACGGTGGGACCGGGACTTGGCGCCGACTCCATTGCGGCGGGCAAGATCGCTTCGATTATTGGCTTGGTCGCCGTGATGATTTTCATGGTGGCGACCTATCGCACTTTTGGGGTGTTTGCCGATATCGCTCTGATGGTCAATATGGTGCTGATTATCGCATCCCTCTCGGCATTGCAGGCGACCTTGACCCTCCCCGGTATCGCGGGCATCGTGCTGACCATTGGTATGGCGGTGGACGCCAACGTGCTGGTTTTTGAACGTATTCGGGAAGAATCGGCCATCGGTCGCGGTATTGTCAGCGCCATTGAGGCAGGGTACAGCCGGGCAATTACGACGATTGTCGATGCCAACGTGACCACGCTGATTGCTGCTTTACTGTTGTATGAATTCGGTTCCGGGCCGGTGCGCGGCTTTGCGGTTACTTTGGCCGTCGGGGTTGCGTCCTCCTTGTTTACGGCAACCATGTTAACCCGTTATCTCGTGTCCATCTGGGTCAAGCGTAAGCGACCCAAAGAACTGCCGGTTTAGGGGAGAGAGACAATGGCTGGTTTGAGACTTATCCCCCAAAAACCGGAACTGGAGTTCATTGGCAAGCGCCTGATATTTTTCGCCTTTTCCGTTTTGCTGATAATTGCTTCGGCAAGCCTTTTCGGTGTCAAAGGGTTGAACTACGGCATCGACTTCCAGGGCGGTATTTTGATGGAAGTCCGTACGCCCGAAGCAGCCGACATCAAAGACCTACGTAAGCGTCTTAATGGCCTGGGGCTTGGCGAAGTCGCACTGCAGGAGTTCGGTGCGCCGACCGACGTGCTGATCCGAGTGCAGCGTCAGGAAGGCGGCGAAAAGGAACAACAGGAAGCCGTCGAAACCGTAAAAGTGGAATTGGGCGAAGATGTCAAATATCGCCGAACGGAATTTGTTGGCCCCAAGGTCAGTGAAGAATTGTTTATGGATGGCGTTATGGCGGTTGGGTTGGCCGTGGTCGCCATCCTCATCTACATTTGGTTCCGCTTTGAATGGCAATTTGGCTTAGGTGCTGTGATCGCCCTGTGTCACGACGTTTTTTCGACCATTGGCCTGTTTGCCATCACCGGTATTGAATTCAATCTTTCAACCGTGGCGGCTATTCTGACCATCGCGGGCTATTCGATTAACGATACGGTCGTGGTCTACGATAGGGTGCGTGAAAACCTGCGTCGCTATAAGACCATGCCGATCCCGGAACTACTCAACAACTCGGTCAATGAAACTCTGTCGCGCACGGTGATGACCTCGCTCACCACTTTGCTGGCTTTGCTTGCTCTTTATTTCCTCGGCGGTGAGGTAATCCGCGGGTTCAGCCTGGCGATGATCTGGGGTGTTTTGATCGGGACCTATTCTTCCATCTGTCTTGCCGTGCCGCTGTTGCTCTATTTCAAGGTGCGCCGCAAGAAAGAAGGCGAAGACGACGTAACCCCCGATTTCTCCGGGGCTGAGGAAACCGACTAGGCCATGATTGGCGGCGGCGGAATAAGTCTCGATATTACACCTTTAACGCCTGCTGGACGGCAGGTGGTGAAATCTTACGGCGAAGGTGGTTTCAATATTGCGGGAACCCATTTCGATGGATCGGTTTTGATCTTTCCCGCACGTACGATTCCCTGGGCTGTTAAAAGCCCCGAAGAAATCACCGACGAAAGCCTCAAAGAGCTCGTTGAAGCCAGTGAGGAAATCGAGCTGGTTCTAATCGGCTGCGGCCCCCGCTTCGTTGCACCGCCTAAAGGTCTGCGGGAGTTTTTAAAGGCTTCTGGTATGGTGCTTGAGTGGATGGACACAGGTGCGGCTTGCCGGACCCACGGTTTGATGCTCATGGAGGAGCGCCGGGTCGCCACGGCTTTGATTGCAGTTGAGTAATTGCAGAGGAGAACGGCTATGAGCGCCAAGCCTGTTGTTGTCATCGTTCGGTTTGATTTGCCCGCTGAAATGAGCGCGGGAGAAGCGGCTCAGTTGTTTGAAGCCTCGGTGCCGCGGTATCAAGGGGTCGATGGCCTGATTCGTAAATACTATCTGCTTGATCAAGACCGTTCCGGCGGCGGCTGCTATCTTTGGGAAAGCCGGGAAAAAGCTGAGGCGTTTTATGGGGATGAGTGGCGAAGCGGTATTGAGGCGCGTTTCGGCAATAGCCCGGTATTGACCTATTTCGATGCGCCGGTGATTGTCGATAACAGTTAAACGACGATAGAGAATCTTCGAAAAAAAGCCCGGCGGAAGATGCCGGGCTTTTTTGCTGGGAAAAGGTAACTCTACGCTTTGGCGAAGTTTTCCGCGGCGAAGTCCCAATTGGCCAAACTATCGAGGAAGGTCTGGAGATAGTCCGGGCGGCGGTTCTGGAAATCGAGATAGTAGGCATGCTCCCAGACGTCGGCGGTCAGAAGCGGGGTCTGGCCGTGGACCAATGGACAGTCGGCATTGAGGGTTTTGACGATTTTCAATTCGCCGCCTTCGGCGACAAGCCAGACCCAACCGGAACCGAACTGTCCGATACCATTGGCTTTAAATTCTTCTTTGAACTTATCGAAGCTCCCCCAGGTGGCGTCGATCTTGGCGGCCAGATCGCCGGTCGGCGCACCGCCGCCATTTGGTTTCATGGAGTGCCAGTAGAAGGTGTGGTTCCACACCTGAGCGGCGTTGTTGAAGATACCCGTTTTGTCGGGATTGCCGGCCGAATCTTTCATCGCCGCTTCCAGGTCTGCCTGAGAGCTTCCGGCGGCGTCACCCAGCATATTATTGAGGTTGGTCACGTAGGCATTGTGGTGTTTGCCGTGGTGAAAATCGAGCGTATTGCTCGTGATATGGGGTTCCAGCGCGGTCTTGTCGTAGGGGAGTGCGGGGAGTTCAAAAGCCATGTTCGCCTCTTTGTAATCAGAATTGTAAGAAGGAAAAAACGAATGTTTCCAAAAGATAGGAAGAGGGCCGGACGATTGAAAGAGGAAGATTTATTTTTTTTGAGCTAGATCAAAAATCGATTACGTGCCGCTTCTTCTGCCCACTGACCCGATAGGATAGCTCCCTCAATAGTGGCGGGCAGTTCGGTCGCCGTCCAGTCACCGGCAAGGAAGAGGTTGCTAAATGCCGTTGCTGTACCTGGGCGATGGTTTGCGTTGAGGGGGGATTGATGAAAGGTTGCCCGCTTTTCACGAATAATGCGATGGCGCGGCACTGTGCTGTCGTCTTCTTCAAGGTAGGGGGCGATTTCGGCCCAAACCTTTGGTGCGATATTATCGTTGTCTATGGCATTCGCTGCGCTGACAGTGACCGAAGCAATATGCCCTCTGGTAAAGAGCCATTGGGTCAGGGTTCCGACTAGCCCGAGAAAGGGGGCTCCGCCTTTGATCCGGGCTTCGGCTTGGAGCCTGAAATGAATGTTGAGGATCGTATTCGCGCCCTTTGGCGGTTCCAGGTCAGGAATGAATTTGGATGTTTGTTTCGGCGGTAGGGCCAGAATGACAGCGTCTTTTTGGTCGAGAGGGACGGTTTCTTTACCGAAATTGAGTCCAACGATCCGTCCATTTTCGTTTTTCAGGTCCTTGAGCGGAGTATTGAACTTGATGTTCTCAATCTTCTCTATGGCCGGATCGATTAGCGATTCGCTCAGGCCTTCTTTGGGGAGATAAGGACGGCAGGATTTTTCGCCTTTTGTCAGGGTTTTACTAAGGGCTGACCAAAGGAGTTGGGCGGAAGCCTCGTTGGGCGGCGTATTTAGGATACCTAAGGTCATCGGCACCCAGAGTCTGCGAAATAATTTTGATGTCGGGTTGAGGGTTTCCGAAACTGTTTTGTTGATATCTGCTTTCCTGAGCTTCTTTATGTCTCGGATGAGGTCGAATATGCCGGTTTCCGGGACGCGGCGGTCCTTAAAAAACAGCGAGAAAGGGATGGGGCCGCGATCAGGTTTGAGGATCCAACTCAGCCCCGACTGGGGCTCGGCGAATGCAATGGCGGCGGGGGCAACTTTATAAAAGGTGTCGAGCGCTCCAATGGCCCGAGCATAGACCAAGGTTGCTTCATAAGCCCCGAGGATCAGGTGGTTCCCGTTGTCGATCCGGCAGTTTAATGTCGTGTCGTAATAGGAGCGGCATCTTCCACCGGCTTGAGGCGCAGCCTCGAATACCCGCACTCGTTTCCAATGAGGCAAAGCGGCGACAGCAGCGGACAAACCGGCGAGACCGGCCCCGACGATATTGAGGGTTGTCACGGCTGCACCGTTAAGAGGTGTCGAAAAGCAATCCAGGCTTTGGCGGAGCCGGAAAGCGATAGTTTTGGCGTCAGTTGCCGCCACCCCCGGCGTTTCAGCCGTTGTAGAATTTCGTGGTAAACGGCCATCATGATGATCGCCGGGCGGAGGTGTTCGGCCCCTACTTTTTTGAGGGCCTCTCTTGCGTCCCGGAAGTGTTCTTCCGCTTGCCCAACCAGTTCTTCACAAACCCGATGAAGATTTTCATGGCGTATTATCGCTTCGGGCGTTGCGCCTGAGACGCCATGCCGCTTAAGGAGTTCTTTGGGTAGGTAGAGACGTCCCATGGCAGCGTCTTCGGTGAGATCCCGCAAAATGTTGGTGAGTTGTAAGGCGTCGGCCAGGGCGAGGGAGAACGTCTTGGCTTCTTCTTCATCGCGTCCGAAAATCGCCAGAGACAAAAGCCCAATGGTTCCGGCGACGCGACGGCAGTAAAGGTGTAAATCTTCTTCAGAAGGAGCAATAACCGGGCCTTTGACATCCGTTTCCATTCCGGCGATCAGCTCGAGAAACTCTCTTTTGTCGAGCTTGAAGTATTGAATGGCGGGGAGTAGGGCGCGGCTGATGGGGCTGTTCGGTATCCCCGCATAAAGCGCATCAATTTCTTTTTTCCAAGCCTCCAACTTGCTCAGCTTTGCGGTTGGCTCACCCGGTTCGTCGGCAATGTCGTCCAGTTCCCGGGCAAGGGCGTAGAGTGCGAACATGGCCTCCCGGCGTTTGCGGGGCAGGAGGCGCATGGCCCAGTAGAAAGAACTGCCCGACTTGCGCACGATAGCGCGTACTTGTCGTTTGTCGTCTTCGCTTACCGCGCTTGTCACCGGAACCATCCTTTCATCATGCCCTGCATAGCGCATGTGAGCTTGCGGGAAAAGGATAGTTCGACCCGATGCGCCAGGGGGTCGTCGGACCGCAGCTTCTCGGCCAGTGACCGCGCCGCCTCGACCGTCGCATGCGCCTGGATGCGTAAACCGAAATTGTCGATCATGCGGGGCAACCGGCTGGCCTGTGCGATGAGCTTGTCGGTTTCATCGAGTGCTTGATCTAGAATATGGCGTAGCGCCTGAGGTGATCTCGTTTCATTAAGGCAATCAACGGACAGCCCGGCTTGATCGAGCCATTGGGTCGGAAGATAAACACGGTTGAGAATTCGGTAGTCGGGACCGCAGTCCTGAAGGTGGTTGGTGATCTGCAAGGCCGCGCAGAGGGCGTCGGAGGCTTTGCCCGTTTGTTGGTTCAATGCGTTGTGTAAATCGAGCAGGAAGCGGCCGACGGGGGCGGCAGAGTGAGCGCAGTAGACTATTAGATCGTCCCAGGTTTCGTAGCGCCGATCTTCTGCGTCCCAGGTGAAGGCCGTTAAAAGGTCTTTCAGGTAGGGTGTTGCTGGATCGTCCTGTTTTAGGTTTTCCTGCAGCGCCGTCAACTGGTTGAGTTTCTCGGTTTTACTCAGATTTGGAGAGTCGGCGATGTCGTCAGCTTGGCGGGCGAAACGGTAGAAGGCCAAGACATGAGGACGTACTCTCGCACTCAACATAAGCGAAGCGACGGGGAAATTTTCAGTATTGGCCGTCTTTTGAGGCGCTGCGGTCGGTTCCATGTTGTGCTATATGCCATGGCTAGAGCCATCAGGAACAGGAATAACTGGCGTCATGTCCTTTCCCGCTTGGGCTGATGAAGTCCGCCGCCACGATAAAGACCGCTTTACCTGCGCCATGTTCGCCCCCGAACCGGCGCGCACCCACTTGCTTGCTCTTTATGCATTTAATCTGGAGCTTTCCAAGGCGCGGGAGGTGGTTAGCGAACCGTTGCTTGGGAGAATCCGTCTCCAGTGGTGGCGGGATACCCTGGATGGTTTGAAGAGCGGAAAAGAGCCTGAGGGAGATGTAGCGAAAGCCTTCGCCCAGACGATTGACCAGTGTGGTCTGGCGAGAAGCGCTATTGACCGCCTGATTGATGCGCGGGAATTCGATATGGAGGGCGTTCCGCCCGAGGATATGGCGGCTTTGGTTGCCTATTGTGAAGGGACATCGTCGCAACTGGCCCAACTGGCTCTGAAGATATTCGCTGTTGAAGACCCGGCTGCTGCAACGGCGGCGCGCCATATGGGGATTGCCTGGGCGCTGATAGGGTTGGCTCGCGCCGTTCCATTCCATGCCCGCCAGGGGCGCGTTCTTTTGCCACGCAATCTTCTTAAAACGGCTGGGATTGCTCCCGAACAGATCAGAAAAGGCGAGGCGCTGAGCAGTGTCGTTGCTCAAGTAGCGGATGAAGGTCTAGAGCATTTGAGCCGGGCAAGGGAATTGGCTCGGGAGGTAGATAAGAAAGCGTTGCCAGTGCTGTTGCCCACGACGCTGGCGGATGTTTATCTCAAGGCGTTGAAGAAATGCAGCTATGATCCTTTTGACCCGTTAATGCTTACCGTCCACACCAAGGGGCGGTTTCGCCTGATGCTCAATGCTTGGCGTGGGCGATATTAGGATAATGCCGTTGTTCCGTCTTTTTCTTCTGGTGTTTGTTCTTTGGAGTCTGCCTTTGCAGGCCGCTCCGTTAAAGGTGATGGAAGTGGCGAAAGGGGTTTATGCGATCATCGGCGAGACGGGCCAGCGGTCAAAAGAAAACCTCGGCAACAACGCCACCTTTGGGGTTGTGGTGACTTCTGGCGGTGTCGTTCTGATCGACCCGGGAGGGTCGGCCAAGGGAGCTGCGCGGGTTGAGGAAGCGATTGCAACGATTACCGACAGGCCGGTTGTCGTGGTTATCAATACCGGCGGACAGGACCACCGTTGGTTGGGGAATGGGTACTTCAAGGCCAAGGGCGCTCGCATCATTGCATCCGAAGAGGCCGTGGCCGATCAGAAACAGAGAACCAACGATCAGTTGACGGGATTGGGGTTTCTGATTGGCGAGGAAGGGCTGTCGGGGACGACGCCTGTCTACGCCGAAGAAACCTTTATAGATGCATTGGACCTGTCCATCGGTGGTGTGGCTATGCAAATTCGCCATTCGGGTCCGGCCCATACGCCGGGGGACTCTTTCGTCTGGTTGCCCGACAGTCGCGTGGTGTTTAGCGGCGATATTGTCTATCTGGATCGAATGCTGGGGGTTATGTCTTACTCCAACTCCGCTTCCTGGGTTGAAAGTTTTAAGGCCTTGGCCGCCCTTGAGCCTCAAACCGTAGTGCCTGGCCATGGCGTCCCGGCGCCGCTTGCTAAGGCGCGCGCCCAGACGCTGGATTATCTGGTGTCGCTTAGAACCAAAGTGGGCGCTGTGATTGAGCGAGGAGGGCTGATAGAGGAAGGCATCGCTGTCGATCAATCGCAGTTTTCACATTTAGCCAACTTTGGAACCCTGGCGCGACGCAATGCGCAGCAGGTTTTTATGGAAATGGAATTTGATTAGGCTTCCCCTATGAAATCTGAATATTTTAAAATTCTAATGAAACCGTTATAGTGCCCGTAAGTTCAGTTTAGTTGGAAGGGGTGCGTCATGTTGAGCAAGGCAGTTCTGGCTTTTTCCCTTTGCTTGATTCCATTCGCCGTTCAGGCCGCCGATGGGGCGCGAGCCAAAGCGATTGTCGAAGAAAAATGCCATCTGTGTCATGGCTACGAAGGGGAGGCGTCCAACGCCATTTATCCCCGTCTGGCTGGGCAAAACGCCGTCTATATCGCCAAACAGCTCGGCGATTTTAAATCGGGCGAACGTGAAGGCACCATGACTGAAATGGTGGTTGATTTAGAGCCTGCGGACATCGCCGCTCTTGGGCAGTATTTCTCATCTAAGCCGCCACTCTCACATAAAATTCATGATCCCGACTTCGCCGCCGTCGGTAAATATCTCTATGACAAAGGCAATCGCTATTCCGGCGTGGCTGCATGTAAAAGCTGTCACGGTGAAAAAGGTGAGGGATCGGAAAAGCTGCCACGGCTCGCCGGACAGCATAAACGCTATTTGAAGTCCCAATTGGAAGATTTCAATGAGCGTAAACGAACCAACGATAATGCGGTCATGCATACGGTGGCTTCGAAGTTGAACGAGTTCGAAATCGAAGCGCTGTCCCTTTATATTAGTGGTATGTAGGGCAAACGCAAAAGACCGCATTCGCGGCCTTTTCATCAACTCATCGATTTGATTGGCGGAAGTTAGTGGAACATTTCCCCTTCGGCGGGGCCACTTGCCAGTAGTTCATCGACAACGAGAACGATGCGTTTCCACATGCGGTAACCATCCATATTGCCTTGATAGCGAAGCTGCTCGGCCCGCATGTCGGCAACGGTTGTGGCGTCCTGACCATGCTGCTCGGCAAGCTTGGTCGCATTATGATAAATGTCGGCGTCTGTTACATGTATCCCCATGCGGCGCAGTATGCTCCCGGCTTCGTAAACGGGGAGTTAAACTTCTTTAAGAATCGACGGATATTTTATCGAGCCAAGCATCAATTTCGGCTAAAGCGCGTGCCGCCTGCGCCTCTTTTTTCGCCTTTCCTTTCAATCTCTTGCCGCGATGGTCGCGTCCTTCGATGGTCGGGAAAAGGCCGAAATTAATATTCATTGGCTGATAAGAACTCTCTTCCGCGCCGCCGGTAACATGACCGAGGAGCGCACCCAGAGCCGTCGTCTCCGGCGGCAGGCTGGGGGCTTGCCCCAGTCGTTTTTCAACGGCGAATCGTCCGGCAAGCAGTCCGATGGCGGTGCTCTCGACATACCCTTCGCAGCCGGTAATCTGACCAGCGAACCTAATGTCCGGTCGTTTTTTTAGGGCGAGGGTCTGGTCAAGGAGGCGAGGGGAATTGATGAATGTATTGCGGTGAATGCCGCCGAGCCGTGCGAATTCGGCGTTTTCAAGGCCTGGAATAGTGCGGAAAATACGGACCTGCTCGCCATGCTTAAGCTTGGTTTGGAAGCCGACGATATTCCATAGTGTGCCCAGTTTGTTGTCTTGGCGTAACTGCACCACGGCGTAGGGACGTTGATCCGGCGCATGAGGATTGGTTAGCCCGACCGGCTTCAAGGGGCCGTAGGATAGGGTTTGCGGACCTCGCTCAGCCATCACTTCAATGGGCAGACAACCTTCGAAATAGGGTGTGTCTTTTTCCCAGTCTTTGAATTCGACTTTGTCGCCCTCTAAAAGCGCCCGGATGAAGTTGAAGTATTGGTCTTCGCTCATGGCGCAATTGATGTAGTCGGAGCCGTCGCCTTTGTCGTAACGCGACTGGAACCAAGCGCGCTCCATGTCGATGCTATCGCGGTGGACAATGGGGGCGATGGCATCGAAAAATGAGAGAGACTCCTCTCCCGTCAGATCGGCAATCGCCGCAGCTAAAGGCTTGGACGTCAGGGGACCGGTAGCGATAATCGTTGCGCCCCAATCTTCGGGAGGCAACCCAGTGATCTCTTCGCGGAGGATCGTAACGTGAGGATGGCTTTCAAGAGCTTGCTGGACGGCTATTGCAAAAGCTTCCCGATCTACAGCCAGTGCGCCACCGGCCGGGACCGCGTTTTCATCGGCGCATTTCAAGATCAGGGAGCCGCAGCGGCGCAGTTCCTCGTGCAACACGCCCACCGCATTGGCCGTGGCGTCGTCCGAACGAAGCGAGTTGGAGCAGACCAACTCGGCAAGGGTACCGGTTTCATGGGCCTCGGTTTTGCGCACTGGGCGCATTTCGTGGAGGACCACCGGAATGTCGCGTTGCGCGATCTGCCAAGCGGCTTCGCTGCCCGCCAAGCCGCCGCCAATAATATGAATGGGCTCTGTCATGGGCGGAGAGATAGACGGACTGGCGTGGCGTTTCAATAATAATCGCGCGGTCCTCGTTATTGACAGAACCTGCGCCGGAGATTACCTCTCGCTCGATAATCGTTCTCTAATATAAGGCTCCTCGCAAAATGGAAGCGCTCGCAGATACCAAATACATTACACCGCTGCTGATTACTCTGGCCGTCGTGCTGGCGATTAAGCTGCTGCCCCGGTTCTTTTCCGGCGCTAAATATGTGACCCCGGAAGAGGCGGCCAAGGCGATTGAAGGGGCTGGAGAAGCCGTGGTTATCGATGTCCGCTCAGAGAGTGAGTTCGTCGGCTCTCTCGGCCATATCAAGGGGGCTATCAATCTACCGCTTGGCGACCTCGGGAGCCGCCTCCAAAGCTTAAAGGAGCAGCTCGAGCCCTATAAGCAAGAACCGGTCTATGTGGTCTGTCGAACCGACAACCGCTCGGCCATCGCCGCCGGAACGCTTAAAAAATCGGGTTTTAAAGACGTTCGCGTCGTTACGGGCGGCATGATACGCTGGACCCGTGAAAAACGTCCCGCCGAAGGAATCTCGTAAATTAGTTGAAATGTGATGGCCGTTACAGCCTTGATGCCTATCATGAGTAGAGTTCAATTATCTTGGTCATGACATGTCTTTCGGAGGGACGATGAATAAATTTTTATCAGCCGTGGCGGCTTTATTGTTCTTGAGCGGTACGGCTCATGCCAACGATCTGCACCGTTGTGAAACCGGCAATGCACCTCAAGGCGAGTACGTCGTTTATTTCGATACCGGCAAAACGGTCATTAAGCCTGAAGGTAAAGAGGAGCTGAAAAAAGCCGCCGACCGGGCTAAATATATGCTCGATGTTTGTGTCGTTGGGCAGGCTGATAATCAGGGTAATCAGGAATTTAACAAGAAGTTGGCGATGAAACGGGCCAAGGTGGTTGCGAGCGAATTGCAGCGCTTGGGCGTTCCGGCGTCGACTCTGGTGACCATGGTGCAGGGCGAAGCTTTTGGTGATTCGCTAACCAAGATGCTCGGTACGAAAAAGAACACTCAAAGCCGTCGGGTTTCGGTTCGCTTAATGCGCTGAGCCTTTAAGCTGTCGCAATTAGAGAAAAGTCCGGTTTTGGCCGGGCTTTTTTGGTTGCGCCATAATGGCGTCATTTTCCTCCGGCATAAACGTTTCCGCGCATAAGAGGGGCGGTTCTTTTTTATGTGATTGGAGGAAGGTGTTATGAGAATCGCCAAACGAGTCTTTTTTATTGCCGGAACGGTTGGGCTGATGGCTGCGGGGGCGGCCTGGGCCGGGAACTCTCAAGCCTATCGCTGCGAGGCCGCCGAACCGCCGGAAGAAACCCATATTATCCATTTCGGTACGGGCAGCACCAAAATCACCGAGCGGGAACGGGCGGATTTGATCTGGCTGGCCGACCGGGCCAAAGGGATGATCGATGTCTGCGTGATTGGGCAGGCGGATAAGCAGGGTGCGGAAAGTTTCAACCTAAAACTGGCTGAGCGGCGTGCCGCAACGGTTGCCGGATTGCTTAAGGCTTACGGTGTGGCGGACGATCATCTGGTCGTTCAGGCGCGAGGGGAAGCCTTTGGCGATGAATGGCTGAAAAATTTCGTCAAGCAACCTACCGACCGCCGGGTCGAGGTCCGGTTGGTTCGCTAACCGGCCGGATGATCGCTCTCGGGCGCTTCGGGCAGCGTGTCAAACAGTTTGACGCCGCGTAACGCGTTGGCGCTGAAATAAAGCATCCCTAGCGTGAAGATCGGCGTTAGCGTGGTGAAGTTGATCGCCAAATGAATGAACGGTGCGGCGATCAAAAGGTAAGCGCCCATGAGGTTGCGTTTGTAGAGAAAAAAGGTGCCGATACCGAAAAGTACGGCGATGGCGAGATTTTCCGGGGTGAGTGCGCCGTAGCCTTTGTTTTTGACGGTAACCCCCTCGATCAGCACGATGACGCCGGTGGCGAAGCAGTTGGCCCAGAGGCCTTCCATAATGGTTTGTTCTGCGTCCTGGCGTGTGTTGAGCTTTGCCTTGAGCATGGAGAAGGGCTCTCTTTTCGGTCAAAATAAAGGAGCCGCATCCTACTCGTCAGGATGCGGCTCTTGATGTGACTTACGTCAATCTAAAGCGGTTTTTATTCCCGGCTGAAAACGGCCTTCAGGGCGGGCAGAAGTTCGCCTTCTTCCAGGTATTTCAGGCCCCAGACGCCGCCGAAGATGATCGAGCAAAGTGCAATCACCGAGCCGATGGCCAGGGTGGACATGCCGGTGATGCCCTGGCCGACGGTGCAGCCCAGCGCCAGAACGCCGCCGATCCCCATGATGGCCGCGCCGATGATGTGGCGCATCATGTCGCTTGCATCCGAGAAGGCCTCCCAGTTGAAGCTCTTGGTCGCGATGGCGACGATGAACGAACCGGTGATGATCCCGCCGGTGGCCGCGATACCGAAGTTGATGGTCGCTCCCGTATAGGTCATCAGATACTGGATCGACTCGCCGGCCGGGGCGACGAAACTAAACGAGGCCAAGGGCAGGGGTTCGAAGTCGTCGAAGCCGATGACGCCGGTGATATACCAACCGAAAGGCACCAGAAGCCCGATGATCAGGCCGCCGAGTAAAATCTCTCCGGAGCCGCGGAATTCTGAGCTTTTGAAACAAAAGACCAGGAGGCCGCCCGCGACGATGGCGGTGACGACCCAGCGCATGGCTTCCACTTCCGAGCCGATCATGGCGGCCAGCAGATTGACCATCGACTGGCTTTCGATCTCCATAGCCGAAAGGTCGATGTTGGCGGCGCTTTCAAGCTCGACGCGGGCCAAGCCAATCAGGCCGCGCATGGTCATGTAGGCGAAGATGCCCATGACGAGAAACACGACGACCGACTTGAGGTTGCCACCGCCGATGCGGACCAGCGTTTTGTTGCCGCAGCCCCCGGCCATGGTCATGCCGAAACCGAACAGGGTGCCGCCGAGGATCGCCCCGGCCCAGCCCAGATTGGCCGATGTGTAGATTGTGGTTGAAACATCGATCATTTCAGCTGTGTGCAGAGCCTGCGTCCCGATAATCGCGACGGCGGTCGCCAGGAACCAGGCGCGAAGCCGGTTATAGTCTTCCATGAAGACCATGTCGGACAGCGCACCCATGGTGCAGAAATTTGTTTTGTTGGCCGTTGCGCCGAAGACCAGACCGGCCAAGAAGGCGGCAATGCCGACAACAGTGGTAATGGGCATCTCTTCCATGATGCGCTTACGCTCCCTAATACGATTGACCTCACCCCGGTTTTCCCGGATGGAGACGTTACATACAACGACTCTCTTATATTTGCATTTTCTAATGCTATAATACATGCTGTGCTCAAGACAAGGGGCAAGCAATATGTACTACCCGCAGGGATGCCCAAACCGGTAGCTTCGCTAAAGCATTAGTCTTTACTAATAAACAGCGAACAGGAAGAAAACCATGAGCGAAGACGATTCGAATCGCAAAAGCATGACGATCATCGTCACCAAAGGAACCCTGGATTGGGCCTATCCGCCCTTTATCCTGGGTACCACGGCGGCGGCCATGGACGTGGACGTTACCATGTTCTTCACCTTCTACGGTCTGGGTCTTCTGAAGAAGGGTCTCGACGGTCTGCAAATTTCGACGCTCGGCAATCCGGCCATGGAAATGCCGATGATGGGGATGCATATGACCATGCCCAATATCGTTTCGGCTCTGCCGGGGGTGGACGCCATGGCGTCGAGTATGATGAAAAACCTGATCAAGAAAAAAGGCGTGGCCTCCATACCGGAGCTTCGCGAAGCGGCCATTGAGTCCGATATCGAAATGGTCGGCTGTCAGATGACGCTCGATCTATTCGAGTTGGACCGAAAGGACCTGATTGACGGAATTGAGATTGGCGGGGCGGCGACATACATGGAAAAAGCCCTCAAATCGGACATCAACTTGTTTATCTAACCGACTCAAAAGACTTGAAAACGATCACCGGCATACGGTGGCTTTTTGTAACGGGTTGGACGAACAGGGAGACGAAAGAATGTTGAAAAAAATTATTATCACCGCCGTTTTGGCGGTTTTACCGATCACCGCTCAGGCGGCCGATAGTAACGCGCTTCAGGGTGAAGCCGTGAGCGTTATGAAAGGTTTTGGCGGCGCTCTTAAAAATGAATTGGTCACGGCCATCAAGAAGGATGGGCCGATCCATGCCGTGGGAGCTTGCAACGAAAAGGCCCCGGGAATTGCCAAGGCGAAATCCGTCGAGGGATGGAGCGTTGGGCGCACTTCCTTAAAGCTGCGTAATGCTGAGAACAGGCCAGATGAATGGGAAATGAAAGTCCTTCAGTCCTTTGAAGAGCGCAAGAAGCAGGGAGAAAATCCGGATAAAATTGCGTTCGGTGAAGTGGTCGAACAGGATGGAAAGAAGGTTTACCGCTTCATGAAGGCCATTCCGACGGCTGAGATTTGTCTGAAATGTCATGGCAACCGTATCGAACCCGATGTTGCGGCCAAGCTCGACGGACTCTATCCGGGCGACAAGGCGCGCGGCTTCAAACCGGGGGATATCCGTGGGGCCTTCACCTTGAGTAAGGGGCTTTAATCCGTGCCACGGGATATGGACCCTTCTCTTGCAATTATGGAAACCGAAGCGGGAGCGGCGGCTGAAGAAAAGCCGCTGGCCCGCATGTTCTCGCTCTGCAATGCCGAGCAGAACGCCGAATACCAGCCGGAGAAGCGGTCGTTGCGCATTCATGGGCATTCGACCACCATCCGGCTGGAGCGGGCCTTCTGGTCCGTTCTCGATGAACTGGCGCGGGATGAGGGAGTGACGGTGGCTGCCGTCGTGACCAAGATTGCCGATCACTGCCAATTCGCCAACGAGAAAAACTTGGCTTCGTGCCTGCGCGTGGTTTGTTTGAAATACATCAACACCTGTGTGTAAACTGTAGCAAAGAAAGGCCCGGAGTTGGGCTCTATATTTCGAGGAAGGGAGACGTAACCTATGAGCGACGCAACTGAAACACTGGACACTAAGGGCCTTAACTGTCCCTTGCCGATCCTGAAAACCAAGAAAGCCATCAAGGCGCTGAATTCCGGCGATACGCTGGAAGTCCTGGCCACCGACCCCGGGTCGGTCAAGGATTTCGACGCTTTCTGCAAATCCACCGGCAACCAGCTGGTCGAAAGCGGTGAAACCGACGGCGTCTACAGCTTCTTGATCAAGAAAAGCTAAGCTAGACCTTAACCGGTTTTAAGATTTGGAAAGCGGCCTCCAACAGGAGGCCGCTCAGACTGCTGACAAAGTCCTCGCCTTTGGCGGGGACTTTTGATTCAATGGGGTATGCTAAAAACGCCCTCACCCCAGCAGACGGCTCTTGAGATGGTGACGCTTGAGAGCTTGGTTCCA
>Ga0209692_10002965_pt1 | contig 17184 bp, 17 predicted proteins | sample tdDd472_FD_187129 | JGI IMG/M metagenome (GOLD analysis project Ga0209692, IMG submission 187129) | Marine sediment microbial communities from the Atlantic coast under amendment with organic carbon and nitrate - tdDd47.2 (SPAdes)... | ecosystem: Environmental > Aquatic > Marine > Coastal >...
GGCCGGGGTGCGGTTCCGCCTTTCCGCGCCCTCCACGCGCATCGAGGCTGCGGTGGGTGCCTTTGCCGGGTCGATCGGCGGTGTCTCCGGGGTCTGGGGGCCGCCCACGGTGGCCTATCTGACCGCGCTGAACACGCCCAAGGCCGACCAGATCCGGGTGCAGGGGGTGATCTACGGGCTGGGCGCGCTGGTGCTGATGGTCGCGCATGTGGCCTCTGGCGTGCTCAACCGCGAAACGTTGCCGTTCTCGGCGGCGCTGCTCGTCCCCACGCTGCTGGGCATGTGGCTGGGCGGGCGCATCCACGACCGGATCGACCAGCAGGCGTTCCGGCGCGCGACGCTGGTAGTGCTGACACTGGCGGGGCTGAACCTGCTGCGGCGCGGTCTGATCGGCTGAGGCGCCGGGTCAGCCGGTCGACCAGGCGCGCGGCTGTCTCATGCCGGCGATCTTGCAGACCTGCTTGACGTAGCCCTGCGGGAACAAGCCGAACAACACGTCCTTGGCCTGCGACTTGCTCAGCCCTTCGGGTTCGGCGAGATACTTCAGCACGAAGCGGACGTCGGGCATCACCCCGTGCTCCTCCTCCCAGGCGCGGACAAAGCGGATCACCTCCATGTGCCGGTCGGTGAGGGTGATACCGTCCTGTTCGGCGACAAGTTCGGCAAAACCCGGGCTCCACAGCGACGGATCGGTCAGATAACCGTATTCGTCAACCGTCACCTCGCCTTCGGGAAGGCGGATCCGGGTCAGGATGTCAGGCCGCGTTCGCATATGCGGAGTTTGGCATATATATCTGGATTTTCCAAGCGGAGATCACGGGGCATGAAAAAACGCCCCGGCGCGGCGCCGGGGCGTTGGGGGTCCGTGGGCAGCAGGGCGCCGCGATCAGCCGATCGCAACCGCCTTCACGTCGTCGTCGATATAGGGAACGTACTGTTCGAAATTGTCCGAGAACATCTGCACCAGCTTTTTTGCCTGCGCGTCGTAGGCGTCCTTGTCGGCCCAGGTCTGGCGCGGGTCCAGAAGCTGGGTATCGACACCGGGCACCGCGACCGGAACCTCAAAGCCGAAATTCTCGTCCTTGCGGAACTCCGCCTCGTTCAGCGAGCCTTCCAGCGCGGCGGTCAGCAGCGCGCGGGTGGCCTTGATCGGCATCCGGCTGCCGGTGCCGAAGGCGCCGCCGGTCCAGCCGGTGTTGACCAGCCAGCAGGTGGCGCCGTGCTGGGCGATCTTCTCCTGCAGCAGCTTGCCATAGGCCTCCGGACGGCGCGGCATGAAGGGCGCGCCGAAGCAGGTCGAGAAGGTGGGTTCAGGCTCGACCACGCCGCGCTCGGTGCCCGGGGTTTTCGAGGTGAAGCCGGACAGGAAGTGATACATCGCCTGCGCCGGGGTCAACCGCGAGATCGGCGGCAGCACGCCGTAGGCGTCGCAGGTCAGCAGGATGATGTTCTTGGGGTGCCCGCCCATCGCGTTTTCCGAGGCGTTCGAGATATACTCCAGCGGATAGGCGCAGCGCATGTTCTCGGTCAGCGAGCTATCCGCGAAATCCAGGTCGAAGGTCTCGGGATCATAGACCATGTTCTCGATCACGGTGCCGAACTTCTCGGTGGTGGCGTAGATCTCCGGCTCCGCCTCGGGGCTCAGGTTGATCGTCTTGGCATAGCAGCCGCCCTCGAAATTGAAGGTGCCGCGATCCGACCAGCCGTGCTCGTCGTCGCCGATCAGGATCCGCGCCGGATCGGCCGACAGCGTGGTCTTGCCGGTGCCCGACAGGCCAAAGAAGATCGCGGTATCGACCGGGTTGCCGACCGCATGGTTGGCCGAACAGTGCATCGGCATCACGCCTTTTTCAGGCAGCAGGTAGTTCAGCAGGGTGAACACCGATTTCTTGTTCTCGCCGGCGTATTCGGTATTGGCGACGAGGATCAGCTTCTTGTCGAAGTTCAGCGCGATCACGGTGTCGGAGCGGCAGTCGTGGCGCGCCGGGTCGGCCTTGAAGCTGGGACAGTTGATAATGGTGAAATCGGCTTCATAGCCACCGAGCGTTTCGCGCGTGGGGCGGCGCAGCATGTGGCGATTGAAAAGCGCGTGCCAGGCCAGTTCGGTCACCATGCGCACGTTGATCGCATAGGCCGGGTCGGCACCGCCCACCAGGTCCTGCACGTAAAAGTCGCGGCCCTTCATATGCTCCAGCATGTCGGCGTAAAGGGTGTCGAACCCCTCGGGCGACATCGCGGCGTTGTTTTCCCACCAGATCGTGTCGATGACGCTGTCGGTCCTGACTACATGCTTGTCCTTGGGCGAACGGCCGGTGAACTTGCCGGTGGTCACCAGGAACGCGCCGCCTTTGCCAAGGGTGCCTTCGCCGCGCTTCACCGCCGCTTCGATCAGCGCCGGCTCCATGAGGTTGTAATGGACATTGCCCAGGCCCTCGATGCCCTGGTCCTCGAGGCGGAATTGCGGGTTGACCCGTCCGGATGTCATGCGTTCGTTCTCCTATGGCGGCGTCTGGCGTCGCGGTTCGTTCTATCGCTGTGCGGGGCGACCCCGGGTGAAATGACCCGGTGAAGCGCTCTTAACATGACGTTTTAGGCCATGAACAGAACGCTTGGGCGCAGTTAGCGCAACCAAGGCGATGTTTAGCGCAACCACCCCGTGCGCGGGCCCGCAACCTGCGACAATTCAACCATGCTTAAGGAAATTCTGTTGCCATAGGGCCGTATTGTTTTGGCGAATCGCAGTTAAGGATTGATTCGCCACGTGAAAAAAGGGCAGAATGATGGAAAAAACGTGGCAGTCACGAGCAGATAGGTGAACTCCAATGTCTAAGATCGCGCTGGTTGACGACGACAGGAATATTCTGACGTCCGTATCCATGACACTCGAGGCCGAGGGGTTCGAGGTCGAAACCTACAACGACGGGCAGCAGGCGCTCGACGCCTTCAACAAGAAACTGCCTGACATGGCCGTGCTGGACATCAAGATGCCCCGCATGGACGGCATGGACCTGCTGCAGCGGCTGCGGCAGAAAACCCAGATGCCGGTGATCTTTCTCACCTCAAAGGATGACGAGATCGACGAGGTTCTCGGGCTGCGCATGGGCGCCGACGACTACGTGAAAAAGCCGTTCTCGCAGCGTCTGCTGGTCGAACGCATCCGCGCCCTGCTGCGCCGGCAGGAGGCGGTGGCGGGCGATGCCGCCGGCACCGGCCCCGAAACCAAGGTGATGGAGCGCGGCAACCTTCGGATGGACCCGCTGCGCCACTCGGTCGCCTGGAAGGGCAACGACGTCTCTCTCACGGTGACCGAATTCCTGCTGCTGCAGGCGCTCGCGCAGCGCCCTGGTTTCGTGAAAAGCCGCGATCAGCTGATGGACGTGGCCTATGACGACCAGGTCTATGTCGACGACCGCACCATCGACAGCCATATCAAACGCCTGCGCAAGAAGATGCGCAGCGCCGATCCGGACTTCTCGGCGATCGAGACGCTCTATGGCATCGGCTATCGCTATAACGAGGAATAGGGGCCGCTCCGGCCCGTTTCACAAGAGGTTGACGTGCGCGATACAGGCGCCACTCAGATGAACCGCGACGGCGATGTCGTGCTGGGCGATGATTGGGTCGCCCCGCGCGAGACCATGGCCGCGGAGATGCGCGCGAACCGCGACCGCCGCGGCTTCTTTTCGCTGCGCGGCTCGCCGCTGACCCGCAAGATCATCGTCTTCAACCTGATCGCGCTGATCCTGCTGGTTGCCGGGCTGCTCTATCTCAACGCCTCGCGCGAAAGCCTCATCGCGCAGCGCGCCGGCGCCCTCGCCGGCGAGGCGCGGCTGATTGCCAATGTGTTCGAGGCGCAGCTTCCCGCCCGCGGCCCGGTGAACCTGGCCGCCGGGGACGGCATCGACGTGCCCGAAACCCTGTCCGCGCTGACCCTGCGCGGCGGGGTCGAGGTGGTGGTGTTTGATCCTGCCGCCAACGTGGTCGGCAAGACGCTGGGAACCGGCGCCAATCTGCCGCCTTCCGCCGCGCCCGAGACGGGGCGCACATTAATCAGCGATGGCCTGTCGGCGCTCTGGAATGTCGTGGCCGGGCTGTTCTCTGCCCCGCGCGAGGCCGCCGCGCCCGCCATGATCGAGGACCGGCTGCGCGCCGTCGTTCCGCCCGCGTTGAACAGCGGGGTGACAGGCGTTTCAACCCTGGCCAACGGCGCCGCCTCCACCGAACTGGCCGCGATCACCCCGATCCTGCAGGGCGGCAAGGTGGTGGGCGCCATCGCCGTGGTCAGCCCCGCGGGCGAGGTCGATGCGCTGGTGCGCGCCGCACGCGAGCGGGTGCTGCAGATGTTCATCGTCGCGCTTCTGGTCTCGGTCGGGCTAAGTCTGGTGCTGGCCTCGACCATCGCCAATCCGCTGGCCGATCTGGCCGAGGCCGCCGAACTGGGCCGCGACCGCAACGCGCGCAAGATGAACCCGGGCCGCGTCCGCATCCCCGACCTGACCGCGCGCCCCGACGAGATCGGGCGGCTGTCGCGCGCGCTGCGCGGCATGGTCACGGCGCTCTATCACCGCATCGACGGCAACGAACAATTCGCCGCCGATGTCGCGCATGAGATCAAGAACCCGCTGGCCAGCCTGCAATCGGCGGTCGGCACCCTGCGCATGGTCAAGCGCGACGACCAGCGCGAGAAACTGCTCGATGTGATCGAACACGACGTCCGCCGCCTCGACCGGCTGGTCAGCGATATCTCCAATGCTTCGCGCCTCGACGCCGAACTGGTCAAGGAGGAGGAAGAGCGTTTCGACCTGCTCGCAATGCTGTCGAACCTCAACCAGTACCTGGGCGAGGACGCCCGCGCCAAGGGCATCGACTATATCACCGACCTGCCCGACGACCCGATCGTCATCCAGGGGCTGGAGGCGCGGCTGGCGCAGGTCTTCGTCAACCTGATCACCAACGCGATTTCCTTCTGCGATGAGGGCGACGCCATCCGCGTCTGGGCCCGCAAACGGCAGAACCGGGTTTTGGTGGTGGTCGAGGATACCGGCCCCGGCATCCCCGAAGAGGCGCTGAGCAAGATCTTCAAGCGGTTCTATTCACAGCGCCCGGAGGAGCATTTCGGCAACAACTCGGGGCTCGGGCTGGCCATCTCCAAGCAGATCGTCGAGGCCCATGGCGGCGTGATCTGGGCCGAGAACATCCGTCCGACCGAGGTCGACGTTACCTCCGACCCGCTCGGCGCCCGCTTCGTCGTGGGCCTGCCGGTCTAGGCCCGTGGCGGCACCCGCCGGTCCCTCCGCCCCGCCCGAGACCATCCTGCACGCCTCCTGCGTGGCGCTGGCAGGGCGTGCGCTGCTGATCACCGGCGCCTCGGGGCGGGGCAAGTCGTCGCTGGCACTGCGGATGATGGCGCTGGGCGCGACGCTGGTCGCCGACGACCGCGTGGCGCTGCGCCGGTCCGGCGACGCGGTGCTGGCCGGCGCCCCGCCGACGATTTCGGGCCTGATCGAGGCGCGCGGGCTTGGCCTGCTGCATGCCGATCCGGCCGGCCCGGTTCCGGTCTTCGCCCTGCTCGATCTCGACCGGGACGAGACCGACCGCTTGCCGCCCGCGCGCCACCGTGATCTGCTGGGACGGCCCGTTCCCTTGCTTTTCCGGGTCGATGCGCCACATTTCCCTGCGGCACTCTTTCAGTTCCTCAAGACCGGGCGGCGAACCCTATGATGGCCACGACCCAACCGTCCCCCGTGCGCCTCGTGCTGGTGACGGGCCCCTCCGGCGCCGGCCGCACGACGGCGATCCGCGCGCTCGAGGATCTGGGGTTCGAGGCCATCGACAACCTGCCGCTCCGGCTGGTTCCGCTGCTGCTCGACGGGCCGCGCCCGACGCGGCCGTTGGCGCTGGGCATCGACCCGCGCAACCGGGATTTCTCGACCGCCGGGCTGCTCGACATGATCGAAACGCTGGCCGCCCGCGTCGATGTCGAGCCGACCGCGCTTTACCTCGACTGCCGCGAAGACGTGCTGATCCGGCGGTTTTCCGAAACCCGGCGCCGTCACCCGCTGGCCCCGGCCGAAAGCCCCGAGATCGGCATCCGCCGCGAATTGGGCCTGCTGGCCCCGATCCGCGACCGCGCCGACGTGCTGATCGACACCTCGGACCTGACGCCGCAGCAGCTGCGCACCGAGACCGAAGGCTGGTTCGCTCCGGACGGCGACGGGCGGCTGGCGCTAACGGTGCACAGCTTTTCCTACAAGCGCGGGCTGCCGCGCGGCATCGACATGGTGTTCGACTGCCGGTTTCTCTCCAACCCCTATTGGGTGCCCGAACTGCGCGATCTCAATGGCCGCGACCCGCGCGTTGCCGGCCATGTCGCCGCGGACCCGCGGTTCGACCCGTTCTTTTCCCGCGTGCTCGACCTGACCCGTCTGCTGCTGCCGGCCTATACCGAAGAGGGTAAGTCGCATCTTTCCATCGCCTTCGGCTGCACCGGCGGGCAACACCGCTCGGTCACGCTGGCGGAATCCCTGGCCAAGGCCCTTGCAGAGGACGGACGGCAGGTGTCAATTAGGCACCGCGAGCTGGACAGCCAGCACAATGAATGAGGGGCCGGGGGCCGCGCACCGGATGATCGGGATCGTAATTGTGGCGCATGGCGGGCTGGCCAGGGAATACCTCGCCGCCGTCGAGCACGTGATCGGCAAGCAGCCGGGCCTTGTCGCCGTGTCGATCGAGCCGGATCACGACCGCGACGCCAAGCAACGCGAGATCAGCGCCGCCGCCGACTCGGTCGATACCGGCGACGGGGTGGTGATCGTGACCGACCTGTTCGGCGGCTCGCCCTCCAACCTCAGCCTGCGGGCCTGCGCCCCCTCGGACCGGCGGATTCTTTACGGCGCCAACCTGCCGATGCTGATCAAACTGGCGAAAAGCCGCCACCTGTCGGTCGGCGACGCGGTGCGCAGTGCCATGGAGGCGGGCCGCAAGTATATCAACAGCCGCAACATCGGCCCGAATGAAGTCTGAACAAGTCATATGATCCGACGCACTCTGAAAATCTGCAACGAAAAGGGCCTGCACGCCCGCGCCTCGGCCAAGCTGGTCGAGGTTGTCGAAGGCTTCGATGCTCAGGCCGAGGTGATGCGCGACGGTTTGACCGCCTCGGGCGACAGCATCATGGGGCTTTTGATGTTGGCAGCGTCCAAGGGAACGACTATTGACGTCGAGACGTCCGGACCGGATGCTGAGGCGTTGGCCGAGGCGCTCGAGGCGCTCGTAGCCGACAGGTTCGGTGAAGACTACTGACGCAGCCACCGGCACGCCCTGCGATGAACGGGAAGCAAAAATTGGTCGATACCGCGCACAACAGCAACACAAGGCTCTCAGCCAAACCCGAGGTGGCGTCTCAGGGCGAGGTCTATGACCGACGCACGCTGACTTATTCCAATTCCTTCGACGATCCCTGGACCTCCTTCGCCATCAAGGCGATCGAATGGGCGACCGGCAAGCCGTCGATCCTGCGCATGGTCAACAAGTTCGAGAAGATGAACGCGGACTACCGCGGGCAGAAATTCTGGCGCGGCGCGCTCGACGTGATGGGGATCGATCTGCAGACCCCGGCCGAACAGCTTGCCAACATCCCCGGCGACGGCCCTGTCGTGGTGGTGGCCAACCACCCGCACGGCATGGTCGATGGCATGATCCTTGCCGACCTGATCGGCCGGGTGCGCCTCGATTACCGCATCCTGACCCGCTCGGTGCTCACCGGCCTGGACGAGGCGGCGACCTCCTTCATGATCCCGGTGCCCTTCCCGCACGATCCCGATGCCCAGCGCAAGATGGTCGAGATGCGCGCCAACGCGATGGACGTCCTGGGCCAGGGCGGTGTCGTCGCGCTGTTCCCCTCCGGCGTCGTGATGTCGGCAGACACCTGGATGGGTCCGCCGGTCGAGCGCGAATGGAACGTGTTCACCGCCAAGATGATCCGCAAGTCCGGCGCGCGCGTGGTCCCGATCTATTTCCCGGGCCGCAATTCGCGCGCCTACCAGATCGCCTGCCAGGTCTCGCCGATCCTGCGCCAGGGTCTTTTGCTGCACGAGATCGTGCGCTCCTGCAACAAGCCGCAGGCGCCAGTCGTCGGCGCCCCGCTGACCGAAGCGCAGATGGCGCGGCTCGAAACCGACCCGCGCGGCTTCATGGCCTGGCTGCGCGACCATACGCTAGCTCTGGGCTCCTCCTCCTGAACATCTCCGCGCAGAGCGCCCCCGGTCTTTTTCTGGCCTGAAATACTCCGGGAATGATGCGGCAGCTCCAATGAACGCATCTTGTTGGATGCCTCGGATCCAGGGGCGTCGCACCGCGCGAAGAGGGCGGGGCAACTTGGCCCAAGCCCCACCATGATCCTATTGTCGCCACATTCCCAACTATTTTATCAACGCTAATCAACCAAGACCACGGTGGAGCGATATCATTTCGCCAAAGCTGCTCCGCGATTCAAAAACGCCAAGAACCCAGCAGGTTAGAGATGCCGTCACATCATCGCGCAAGAGTGTTCCAGACAGTTATCCTGATCCTGTTTCTCGGCCTCTCATACCTGTCATTTGTCCTGGTACACAAAATCGCACAAAGCAGATCGGAAGAAAGCTTCCAGGTCTTGGCCGATCAGATCCTGACCTCGATTGATCGACGGCTCGAGGAGTATGATCGCATACTTGATGGCGTTTCCGGTCTGGTGATGGCCTCTGACGTGGTGACGGCCGCCGACATGGAGGTCTATGCAAAATCCCTGGATATTCCCGGTGATATGTTTGTGCTTGATGGGATCGGCCTGGCATCGGCGGGCAGCGTTGATCCCGGCGCCGGGGCCGGTGGGCCCATTGTTGGCGGAATGAACAAGCGCACCGCCACATCCTCCAAACCGGCGGAAGACCAGTTCATCGTGCAATATGTCGAGCCACTGGCAAGCCATGAGCAGTTGCTGGGATTGGATTTCGCCAGCGATTCCGAGCTCCTGCCCGTCGCGGAACGCGCACGCGCGGCGGGGGAAACAATCGCGACCGTGCACTTTCCCGGCCGATCGCTGCAAGATCGTTACGCTCAGATCCTGTTGCTCAAGCCAATCTACAAATCTTCGCAGGACAGGACTGTTTTCTTGGGTTTTGCCTTGGCCGTGTTGAATATTGAAAATGCCTTCAAAAACCTGACGCCGTCGCAAGGCAAGTTTCTGACCCTGCATGTGGAGGCTGGCGCGGATACGTTGCGCGGCCCTCTTGAAATCACACCTGCCAGCACCGCCATGACGCCTGATTTTGCGATTCACCAGTCGATCGAAAAGTTCGGGCAAACCTTCTCGCTGTCGATGAGCAGCACACCCCAGTTCGACGCCGTCCAGCCCTTCCGTGCAAGATGGGTTGTTCTGGCATTGGGGCTTTTCATTACCGCTCTGGTGAGCGCGATCATGCACGTCCTGATCAGAAAGAACATTGCGATCTCTGCCGACGTCACGCGAAAATCGCGGGACCTGGAAACCCAGATTCAGGAGAACCGTTGCATCCTTGAGAACGCGATGCTCTCCATCGTGTCAGTGACCAAGACGGGTCAGATCATCCATTGCAACGAGGCCGCGCTGAAGCTTCTGGTGCATCTGAATGGTCCCGATAACATGGATGGCGAAATGATCAGCGACCTGTTGCCGGATTTCGACATGCAAGAGGGGGACGGTTGGTCAAAAGTGGTCATTGCTCCGATGGCGGGGGGCGAGCCTTTGACGATTGAAATTGAAAAGAAAACCTGGTTCACGGCCGACGGCGAGGAGCGGATCGCCCTTTTGATGCGCGACATCACGGTGAGTGAACGTCTCACGCAGGAAATCGCGGAGGCCGAGCAACGGTGGAACCTTGCCCTGATGAGTGCACATATTGGCGTGTTTGATATCTGCCTGCAGACAAGGACTTCGGTTGTTTCCGATGTCTGGCGCGAGACCCTGAAAATACCGGCGCTGCCCGGATGCAACAATCCTTATCAACTGCAGATGGCCAAAATCCATCCCGATGACCTGGCCATTCTGAAAAAGGCCGAAGATTTCTGTATCAAGGGTCATACCGAACGCGCCACGGCCCGTTTCCGCGTAAACGTGGAACAGGATGAGTGGCGCTGGATCGAGTCGGACGCCGTCGTGGTCAAGCGTGCCCCGGACGGGACTGCCCTCAGGATGCTCGGGATACAGACCGATGTGACGGAGCGTTTCAAGCTCGAGCAGATGAAACGCGAGTTCGTGGCAACGGTCAGCCATGAACTCAGAACGCCGCTGACGTCGATCAAAGGCGCCATCGGGCTTTTGCAAGCCCAGTTGAAAGGGGTCGAGATTTCCGGCGTCGATCGCCTGGTCAATATCGCGGCATCGAATTCAGACCGGCTGCTCAGCCTTGTGAACGACATTCTGGATCTGGAAAAGCTCAACGCCGGCGGAATGAAGCATGATATGGAACCGGTCAATCTGAACGAGATCCTGACCCTTGCCTCGAAGCAGGTCGAACCCTATGCCGCGCAGTGGAACGTCGAGGTCAAGGTTGTGGAGCCCGAGGTGGACAGGAACATCTGGGCCGACAAGAAACGGATCAATCAGGTCATTACCAACCTGTTGTCAAACGCCTGCAAGTTTTCGGACCCGGACACGGCAGTTCGGCTGACCGCCGAAGTCCAGAACGCCTGCGCGAAAATCTCGGTGAGCAATATCGGTCCCGGCATACCGGAAAAGTTCCGCAGCACGATATTCCAACCCTTTTCGCAAGCGGACAATTCCGACACCCGTCAACGGGGCGGCACCGGATTGGGCCTGAGCATTTCGCGCCGCTTGGTCGAAGAAATGGGCGGCAGCGTCGGATTCAAGAGCGACCCGGGCAAGGAAACCGTTTTCTGGTTCACCTGCCCTTTGGCTGACGATCTGGAGATCGTTCGCGTCGCCTGATGAACCTTGGCGGGGGCTCCCCGCTTTCCCTTTCCCCGCCTCAACGCCTCAGCGGGTCGGTACCGGCATCTCGCCGCGATAGTCGTAGAAGCCCCGCTGCGTCTTGCGGCCCAGCCAGCCGGCCTCGACATATTTCGTCAACAGCGGGCAGGGGCGGTACTTGGTATCGGCCAGCCCGTCGTGCAGCACATTCATGATCGCAAGGCAGGTGTCCAGCCCGATGAAATCGGCCAGTTCCAGCGGCCCCATCGGATGGTTCGCGCCCAGCTTCATCGATTCGTCGATCGAGCGCACGTTGCCGACCCCTTCATACAGCGTATAGACCGCCTCGTTGATCATCGGCATCAGGATGCGGTTGACGATGAAGCCGGGAAAATCCTCGGCGCTGGCCGCGGTCTTGCCCAGCCGTTCGACCACCGCAAGGCAGGCCTCGTAGGTCGGCTGGTCGGTGGCGATGCCGCGGATCAGCTCGACCAGTTGCATCACCGGAACCGGGTTCATGAAATGAAATCCCATGAACCGCTCGGGGCGGTCGGTGCGGCTGGCCAGCCGGGTGATCGAAATCGACGAGGTGTTGGAGGTCAGGATCGTGTTGGCCTTCAGATGCGGCTGAAGGTCCTCGAAAATCGCCTGTTTCACGCTCTCGCGCTCGGTCGCGGCCTCGATCACCAGGTCGGCCGCACCGATGTCGGGCAGCGACAGCGTCGTGGTGATCCGCTTCATCGCGGCTTTCACCGTCGCGTCATCAATCTTGCCGCGCGAGGCCTGCCGCGCGAGGTTGCCCTCGATGATCTCCAGCGCAGTGTTCAGCGCGTCCTGGCTGACGTCGGACAGAACGACGTCATACTCGGCCAGCGCCATCACATGGGCGATGCCGTTGCCCATCTGACCCGCCCCGATCACACCAACAGTCTGAATGCTCATCGCCCTGCCTTTCGCCGCGTTTCCGGGCCGACCATACCGGCGCTTTCCGCCGTGGTACAAGGGCCGGTGAACATCGCGATTTTAATCAATTGCCCGCATTAGTCGAATCGCAACGCAATTTCCTCCAGTCTGACAGCCAGGACCACCAGACGGAGGGGCGAGATGAGCCTACACATGACCGGCGCCGGCGCGCTTGAGGACCCGGTCTGCCACTACCCGGGGTCGCGCCTGCCGGTGCGCGGCCCCTGCACCAGCCTGGCGGCCCCCTACATCGCCTTCCTCGGCGGCAGCGAGACCTTCGGCCGCTTCGTCGCCGCCCCCTTTCCCGCGCTCGCCGACCGCCGCCTGGGCAGGAGCTGCGTCAACCTGGGCAGCATAAACGCCGGGCTCGACGTGGTGCTCGGCGATCCGGGCGCGTTGCGGATCGCCACCGGCGCCGCGCTCTGCGTGGTTCAGCTTCCCGGTGCCCAGAACCTCTCCAACCGCTTCTACCGGGTGCATCCGCGCCGCAACGACCGCTTCCTCGAGGCCACCTTCCACCTCGCCGCGCTCTACCCGGATGTCGATTTCACCGAGTTTCACTTCACCAACCATCTGCTCACCGCGCTCTACCGGTCCTCTGCGGGCCGGTTCGCGCCGATACGGGACGAGTTGCGCAGGCTCTGGGTCGCGCGCATGCAGCGGCTGATGACGGCGCTGGGCGGCCGCGCCCTGCTGCTCTGGCTGCAATACGGCGATGGCCGGCCGCGCGCGGACGCGCCCCTGGGGGCCGAGCCGCTTCTGGTCTCCCGCAGCATGGTGGATCAGGTTCTGGCACAGGCACGCGGGCTGGTCGAGGTGCCGGTCACCCCCGCCGGGCAGCTCGAGGGAGAGACCCGCAAGATGGATTTCGGCCCGCTGCAGCGACCGGCGGCCGAACACATGCTGGGGCCCGCCATGCACACCCGCATCGCCGACCGGGTTGTCGATGTCATCGCCGGGTTGCGCTAGCCGCCAATAAAAAAGGCCCGCCAACCGGCGGGCCTTTCCAATTCGAGCGGGCCGATTGGCCCCCGCCCGGGTTATCCCAGCTTTTCGGTCAGTTCCGGCACGGCGGTGAAGAGGTCGGCGACCAGGCCGAAATCGGCCACCTGGAAGATCGGCGCCTCCTCGTCCTTGTTGATGGCGACGATGATCTTGGAGTCCTTCATGCCGGCCAGGTGCTGGATCGCGCCGGAGATGCCGACCGCGATGTAAAGCTCGGGCGCCACCACCTTGCCGGTCTGGCCCACCTGCCAGTCGTTCGGCGCATAGCCCGAATCGACCGCCGCGCGCGAGGCGCCGACGGCGGCGCCCAGCTTGTCGGCCAGCGCCTCGATGATCTTGAAGTCCTCTTCGGAGCCGACACCGCGACCGCCGGAGACGACGATCCCGGCGCTGGTCAGTTCCGGACGATCCGAGGCCGCCACCTTGTCCTCGACCCATTCGCTGAGCCCCGAGGCCTCGGCGCCGCCCACGGTCTCGACCGGGGCCGAAGCCTGTTCGCCGGCGGCGTCAAAGGTCGAGGTGCGGAAGGTGATGACCTTCTTGGCGTCCTTCGACTTCACCGTCTGGATCGCGTTGCCGGCATAGATCGGACGCTCGAACGTATCGGCGTCCACCACGCCCGAGGCGTCCGAGATCACCATCACGTCCAAGAGCGCCGCGACCCGCGGCATCACGTTCTTGGCGTCGGTGGTGGCGGGCGCGACGATATGCGAATAATCACCGGCCAGCGACACGATCAGCGCCGCCGTGGCCTCTGCCAGCCGGTGCCCCAGCGCCGCGTCCTCGGCGACCAGAACCTTGGCCACGCCGTCGATCCTGGCGGCCTCCGCCCCGGCTTCGGCGGCCGAGCCGCCGGCGCAGAGCACGGTCACATCGCCCAGCGCCTTCGCGGCGCTCACCGCCTTGGCGGTGGCATCCAGCGCCAGAGCGCCGTCGTTCACTTCTCCGAGCAGCAGAACAGCCATCACACCACCCCCTTCTCTTTCAGTTTCGCCACCAGCGTATCCACGTCCGGCACCATCTCGCCGGCCTGGCGCGCCTCGGGCTCGTCGGTCTTGACGATTTCCAGCCTCGGGCTGACATCGACGCCGTAATCTTCCGCCGTCTTCTCATCCAGCGGCTTCTTCTTCGCCTTCATGATGTTGGGCAGCGAGGCATAGCGCGGCTCGTTCAGGCGCAGGTCGACGGTGGCGATGGTCGGCATCTTGACCTTGATGGTCTGCAACCCGCCGTCCACCTCGCGGGTGACCACGGCATGATCGCCTTCGATCTTCAGCTCGCTGGCAAAGGTGGCCTGCGACCAGCCCAGCAGCGCCGAGAGCATCTGGCCGGTGGCGTTCATGTCGTTGTCGATCGCCTGCTTGCCGGCCAGCACCAGGCCCGGCTGCTCTTCCTCGACGATCTTGGCGAGGATCTTGGCCACCGCCAGCGGCTCGATGTCGGTATGCACGTCATCGGCGGCCACCACCAGGATCGCCCGGTCGGCCCCCATCGCCAGCGCCGTGCGCAGCGTTTCCTGCGCCTGCTTGACGCCGATCGACACCGCGATCACCTCCGAGGCCGTCCCGGCCTCCTTCAGGCGGATCGCCTCTTCGACGGCGATCTCGTCGAACGGGTTCATCGACATCTTCACATTGGCAAGATCGACACCCGATCCGTCCGCCTTGACGCGGACCTTCACGTTGTAGTCGATCACGCGCTTGACAGGTACCAGTACCTTCATGAGCGTTGGTCTCCTTGGTTGCTCGGCGCGGGAAACAGGGCGCCTTCGTCATTCGGACATGTGTTAGCGGCTGGCGCGGCGGGAAAACAGGGGGAAATCGACCTGTTTGCGCTCTCGGACGCCGCGTTCGGGCCGGGGCGGGCGAAAAACGCGCTCAGCGGTTGGCGCCCGGGATCCAGAGCACGTCGTCCATACCGCCGTTGTTGGCCACCCGCGCGGCGACGAAGAACCAGTCGCTCAGCCGGTTGAGAAATTTCACCGCAGCGGGGTTCACCGCCTCCTGCGCCGCCAGTTCGACCGCCGCCCGCTCGGCCCGGCGCGCCACCGTGCGGCAGACGTGCAATTGCGCCGCCAGCGGCGTGCCGCCGGGCAGGATGAAACTGCGCAGCGGCTCCAGCTCGCCGTTCATTGCGTCGATCTCGATCTCCAGCCGCTCGACCTGGCCCGCCAGCATGCGCAGTGGCGGGTACTCGGCCTTTGCGTCCTGCTCCATGTCCGGGCGGCACAGGTCGGCGCCCAGATCGAAAAGGTCGTTCTGGATCCGCGCCAGCGCGTCGTCCATGTCGTCGTCCTCGACCTCCAGCCGGGCCACCCCGACACAGGCGTTCAGCTCGTCCACCGTGCCATAGGCATCGACGCGGGCAGCGTATTTCGGCACCCTTGCGCCATCGCCCAGCGCGGTGTCTCCGGCATCCCCGGTGCGGGTGTAGATCTTGTTCAGCACCACCATGGATCAGGCGGCCCCCTGCCGCTTGAGAAAGATGTAGAGAAGGATCAGCCCCACCGCGAGCGCCTGCATCACGATCCGCAGTTGCATCAGCTTGTTGCTGTATTTCTGGTTGAAGGCGCCACCCTTGGCAAAGCCGCCGATGCCCAGCATCAGCACCACCGCCACGGCCACCACCGCCAGCACCACGATCACGAACAGCGGATCACCCATATTGCCCTCGCTTGGCTTGTATCCCTGTCGCTACCTAGCGGCAATCGGCGCAAAAGCGAACCGGATTCTCAGATCCGGGTCACGATCCAGTCGATCGCCCGCGTCGGCAGAACCCGCCGCAGGTAGCCGGTCAGGTAGGTCGGCACGGTGACGTAATAGCGCGCCCGTGGCCGCCTCGCCTCCAGCGCGCGAATCAGTTTTTCGGTCACCGCCTCGGGCGGCAGCTCGAAACGGTCCTTGCCGGTGTCGCGGTAGAGCCGCGGCAAAAGCTGCGCCTCATAGGCCGCCCGCCGGGCCGAGTGTTCCCAGTCGATGTAACGCTCGAAATAGGCGATGCCCTTCTTGCGCAGCGGCGTGGTGATCGGGCCGGGCTCGATCAGCACCACGTCGATGCCGCTGCCGCGCAGCTCGATCCGCAGGGTGTCGCTCAGCGCCTCCAGCGCGTGCTTGGTCGCCGCATAGGCGCCGCGCCAGGGGATCGACACCAGCCCCAGCGAGGACGAACATTGCACGATCCGCCCGTGCCCCTGCGCCCGCATCACCGGGATCACCTGCCGCGTCAGATCGTGCCAGCCAAAGAAATTCGCCTCGAAGATCGCCCGCAGCCCGTCGCGCGGCAGATCCTCCACCGCGCCCGACAACTGGTGCCCGCCGTTGTTGAACAGCGCGTCCAGCCGCCCGCCGGTGGCCTCCAGCACCTGAACCAGCCCTGCCGCGATACTGTCGGCGTCGGTGTAATCGATGCACGGGCTGTCGAACCCCTCGGCCCGCATCCGGTCGCAATCGCGCTGCTGGCGGCAGGCGGCGAACACCCGCCAGCCCCGGTCGCGCAGCCCCCGCGCCGCGTTCAGCCCGATGCCCGATGAGCAGCCGGTGATCAGGATGGTTTTCTGCATGGCCGGGTGGCGTGTCTCCGTTGGATCTGTCGGGGGCAATCTATGCGGGCAAACCGGCACCTGCGCAATGGGGCGCCGGTCCGGTCAGTCCGCCTTCTTGCTGACGAGCGAGGCCGCGACCCAGCCGATCTGCTGGTCCGGCAGCGTGCGCAGCCGCAGCCAGCCGGTGCCGGAGGCGCTCAGCACCTCGACCTCTTCGCCAAGCGCCAGCCGCGCGACCACCGGATAGATGGTGCCGGGCCCGTCGCGCATGTTGACCCGCGTGCCGGTGACCTCGCGCAGGTCCGGCTTGGGTTTGGGCGGCGGGGCAGGGACCAGGGCGGGCTCCGGCGTCGTCTCGCGCAGACCGGCAATCCCCTGGTCCAGCGCGGTCAGGGCAATGCCGGCGCCGGCGCCGGAAAACCCGGACAGGTCGGTGCCCAGCCCCTGCCGGATCTGCGCCAGCCGGTCGGCGCGGGCCAGTTGCCGCGCCTTCAAGGCCGCGCGCTGGGTCTCCGGCGTGGTCTCGGAGGGCGCGTCGGCCCGGTCCCGGCGCGGCGCGATCACCGGCGCGGCGGGTGCGGGCTTCGGGCGCACCACTGCCTCACGCGGCGCGGGCTTCGGCGGACGCAGGCCGCGCGGCTCGAACGCCCCCCCGCCGGAGAGCTCGTAAAAGGCCCAGGCCAGGATCAGAAAGGAAACGATGATCAACCGCGACACAAGGCCCCCGACG
>Ga0209692_10002971_pt1 | contig 17159 bp, 13 predicted proteins | sample tdDd472_FD_187129 | JGI IMG/M metagenome (GOLD analysis project Ga0209692, IMG submission 187129) | Marine sediment microbial communities from the Atlantic coast under amendment with organic carbon and nitrate - tdDd47.2 (SPAdes)... | ecosystem: Environmental > Aquatic > Marine > Coastal >...
GTGCCAGCAACACCCGCCCGTCAACGTCAATGAGCGCGACGGCCGAGACCAGAACCGTTTTCACGACCGGTAATCCGCGTTGATCGAGATATATCCGTGGGTCAGGTCGCAGGTCCAGACCGTGGCCTGCCCGTCGCCAAGGCCGAGATCGACGGCGATCACCAGGTCCTGCCCCTTCATGTAGGTGGCAGCGTCGGCCTCCCGGTAGTGGGGGGAAACCCAGCCCTTTTCGGCCACCAGGATCTCGCCAAAACGGATGCTGAGCAGGTCGCGGTCGGCGGCGGCGCCGGACTTGCCGATGGCCATAACCACGCGCCCCCAGTTGGGATCCTCGCCGGCGATGGCGGTCTTGACCAGCGGTGAGTTGGCGATCGAGAGCCCGTGCGTCTTGGCATCGGCGTCGTTGGCCGCACCCGTCACCCGGACCTCGACGAACTTGGTCGCGCCTTCGCCATCGCGCACGACCTGCTGGGCAAGGTCCAGCATCACGCCATGCAGCGCGGATTCGAACGCCGCGTTTCCGGTGGCGTCGACCCCCGCGGCGCCGGTGGCGCAGAGTATCAGGCTGTCAGAGGTCGAGGTATCGCTGTCGACGGTGATGCAATTGAAGGTGGTACCGGTCAGTTTCGACAGCAGCGTCTGAAGCGCGCCCTGGTCAAAACCCGCGTCGGTAAAGATGTAGACCAGCATCGTCGCCATGTCCGGCGCAATCATCCCCGAGCCCTTGGCGATGCCGGCGATGTTTACCAGCGTGCCGTCGATCTCCAGCGTGGCGCAGGCGCCCTTGGCAAAGGTGTCGGTGGTCATGATCGCGCGCGCGGCGGGCTCGATGGCCGCGTCGCTGAGTGTACCGGCCAGATCGTCAAGCTTGGCGGTGATTCGCTCATGCGGCAACGGCTCGCCGATCACGCCGGTCGATGCGGTAAAGACCCGCCCGGGTGCAACCCCGGTCGCCTTGGCCACCGCCGCGGTCACAGCCGCAACCGAGGTTTGACCGTAATGCCCTGTAAAGGCGTTGGAATTGCCCGAGTTGACCAGGATCGCGGCGGGCCCGTCGGAGGCGCCGCCCAGCTTGGCCTGGCAATCCAGAACCGGGGCCGAGCGGGTGGCGGAGCGGGTGAACACCCCGGCCACCGCGGTCCCCGGGCGCATCACCGCCAGCATCACGTCATCGCGACCCTGGTAGCGGACCCCGGCCGCCCCGGCGGCGAACCGCACGCCGCCGATCCGCGGCATCTGCGGAAACCCGGCGGGGGCAAGCGGCGAAACATGGTCGATCTTGGCCAATTCTCAATTCTCCAAAAGGTCGAGGGTTCCGATCACACCGGGGTCCAGCCCCTCGATCTCGGGGCGCTCGACGGTGGCCTCGGCCACCAGGGCGTCAGCCCGTTCCGCGACCGCCTTCTGGCGCAGTTCTCCGGCCAGCTCCTCGCGCACGTCATCGAATGCGGGGGGCGCCTTGGCGCGGGTTTCGTTCAGTTTGACCACGTGCCAGCCGAACTGGGTTTTCACCGGGTCCGAGATCTGGCCCGGTTCCAGCGCCATGACCGCCGCCTCGAACTCGGGCACCATCATGCCCTTTTCGAACCAGCCCAGCGCTCCGCCGTTTGGGCCCGAGGGGCCGGTGGATTTCTCCTTGGCAAGCGCGGCGAAATCGGCGCCGGATTCGAGCTCGGAGGCGATCGCCTTGGCCTCCTCCTCGGTCTCGACGAGGATGTGGGCTGCGTTGAACTCCTGCGCGTCGTAGTCGGCGCCGTAGGTCGTGTCATAGGCGGCCTTCAGATCGGCGTCGCCCGCCGCCCCGGCCATGATCCGCTCGATCTCTTCGCCGGCCAGAAGCGAGCGGCGCTCATTTTCAAGCGACAGCGCGACCCGCTTCGGCACCTCGCCGGCAAAGGCCTGCTCCAGGGCGCTTTGCTGGATCAGCTGCTCGACGATGGCATCGTAAAGCACCTCGGGCGGCAGCTGCTGGTACTGCTGCGGTAGCGCGGCGCGGGCGATGATGACGTGGCCCAGCTTGATCTCCTGCCCGTTGACCCGGGCGACAATGGTGTCGGCGCTGGGCGGTTCTGCCCGGACCGGCAGCGCCATCGCGGCGGCAATCGCAAGGGCAGGCAGGAAAGTGAAACCTTTGGGCATTGAATCATCCTAACGTTGGACCGCGACCGGGCGCGGCGTTGACACTGTTTCAACCGCCCCTTACATCGCCTTAAGGCCGACGTCAGGACCGTCTTTCCCCCCGTATCTATGGGTTGTGCGCAGGGCGGGCAAGCCTGACAAAACCACGAAAAGTCAGAGCCGCTGGAGAAGACATGCTGGGTATCGGAACACTCGCCAAAAAGGTATTCGGCACGCCGAACGACCGCAAGATCAAGGCGACACGCCCGCTGGTCGAGAAGATCAACGCACTGGAGCCCGAGTTTGAAAAGCTCAGTGACCAGGGGCTCAAGGACAAGACCGAGGAGTTGCGCAAGCGCGCGCAGGAGGGCGAGGGCCTCGACGACCTTTTGCCAGAGGCCTTTGCCAACGTGCGCGAGGGCGCCAGGCGCGCCCTGGGCCTGCGGGCCTTTGACACCCAGCTGATGGGCGGCATCTTCCTGCACCAGGGCAACATCTCGGAAATGAAGACGGGCGAGGGCAAGACGCTTGTCGCCACCTTCCCGGCCTACCTCAACGCGCTGGTGGGCAAGGGCGTGCATGTGGTCACGGTCAACGACTACCTGGCCAAGCGCGACTCCGAATGGATGGGCAAGGTCTTCGAGGCGCTGGGCATGCGGGCCGATGTGATCTGGTCTGGCATGGGTCCGGAGAACAAGATCCGCGCCTACGAGGCCGACGTGACCTATGGCACCAACAACGAGTTCGGCTTCGACTACCTGCGCGACAACATGAAGTCCGAGCTCAAGGACCTGTTCCAGAAGCATCACTATTACGCGATCGTCGACGAGGTCGACAGCATCCTGATCGACGAGGCGCGCACGCCGCTGATCATCTCCGGCCCGGCCGACGACCGGTCCGAGCTGTACAGCACCATCGACGCGATCATCCCGCTGCTGTCTGACGATCACTATGAGCTCGACGAGAAGACCCGCGGCGTGACCTTTACCGAAGAGGGCAACGAGTTTCTCGAGGAACAGCTTCACGCTCGCGGTCTGCTGGACGAGGGCCAGACACTGTACGACCCGGAAAGCACGACCATCGTGCACCATGTCAACCAGGGCCTGCGCGCGCACAAGGTGTTCCAGAAGGACAAGGATTACATAGTCCGCGATGGCGATGTGGTCCTGATCGACGAATTCACCGGCCGGATGATGCCGGGGCGCCGCCTGTCCGAGGGGCTGCACCAGGCCATCGAGGCCAAGGAACAGGTCGAGATCCAGCCCGAAAACGTGACGCTGGCCAGCGTCACCTTCCAGAACTTCTTCCGGCTCTACGAAAAGCTTGCCGGGATGACCGGCACCGCGGCGACCGAGGCCGATGAATTCGCCGAGATCTACGGCCTTGGCGTGGTCGAGGTTCCCACCAACCGGCCGATTGCGCGGATCGACGAGGACGATCAGGTGTTCCGCACAACCGCGGAAAAGTACAAGGCCATCATCGAAGAGATCGGCAAGGCCCACGAAAAGGGACAGCCGGTTCTTGTCGGGACCACCTCGATCGAAAAATCCGAAACGCTGTCGAAGATGCTGGATGAGGCGGGGATCACCCACAACGTGCTGAACGCCCGCCAGCACGAGCGCGAGGCCGAGATCGTCGCGGATGCGGGCCGTCTCGGTTCGGTGACCATCGCCACCAACATGGCCGGTCGCGGCACCGACATCCAGCTTGGCGGCAACATCGACCTGAAGGTGATGGCCGCGCTGGAGGAGAACCCGGAAGCCGACCCGGCCGCGCTGCGCGCCGCGGAAGAGACCAAGCACGCCGAAGAAAAGCAAAAGGTGATCGAGGCGGGCGGGCTGTTCGTGATCGCCTCGGAACGCCACGAAAGCCGCCGCATCGACAACCAGCTGCGCGGTCGCTCCGGCCGCCAGGGCGACCCGGGCCGGACCGTCTTTTTCCTCAGCCTCGAAGACGATCTGATGCGTATCTTCGGCTCCGAGCGGCTGGACCGGGTGCTCAAGACGCTGGGCCTGAAAGAGGGCGAGGCCATTATCCACCCCTGGGTCAACAAATCGCTGGAGCGCGCCCAGGCCAAGGTCGAGGGTCGCAACTTCGACATGCGCAAGAACATCCTCAAGTTCGACGATGTGATGAACGATCAGCGCAAGGTGATCTTTTCCCAGCGGCGCGAGATCATGGCCGCCGAGGATCTTTCCGACATCGCCGGTGACATGCGTCACCAGGTCATCGATGATCTGATCGATGCCTACATGCCGCCGAAATCCTATGCCGACCAGTGGGAGACCGAGGCGCTTTACGCGCAGGTGATCGAAAAGCTGGGCCTCGACGTGCCGGTGATCGAATGGGCCGCCGAAGAGGGCGTCGACGACGAGGAAATCCGCGAGCGCCTGGTCAAGGCCAGCGACGAGATGATGGCGAAAAAGGCGGTCGATTTCGGCCCCGAGAACATGCGGCAGATCGAAAAGCAGGTTCTTTTGCAAACGATCGACACCAAATGGCGCGAACACCTGGTGACGCTGGAGCACCTGCGTTCGGTCATCGGGTTCCGCGGCTATGCCCAGCGCGACCCGCTGAACGAGTACAAGACCGAGAGCTTTCAGCTGTTCGAAGGCATGCTCGACGGGTTGCGTGAAACCGTGACCCAGCAGTTGGCCCATGTACGCCCGCTGACCGAGGAAGAGCAGCGCCAGATGATGGCGCAGATGGTCGATCAGGAGGCACAGCTTCAGCAGCAGGCCGATGTCGCCGAGGCTGAAGCCAAGGGAGAGCCGGTCGCAAGCGACGGTGCTGTCCCCGGGTTCGTCGAGGACGACCCGAGCACCTGGGGCAACCCCGGCCGAAACGAGAAATGCCCCTGCGGCAGCGGCAAGAAATTCAAGCATTGCCACGGGCGGTTGACCTGACCCGCGACATGAAGTTGCCAGAATGACTCCCACGCGTGGCCACATGATGGCCGCGTTTTCCGGGCACATCTGACCAGACCCGAATGGTGACGGAGGATGTGATGTCCAAACTGCGTTTGATTGGCCTGGCCGGCGGCACCCTTGCCTGTGCGCTTGGTATCGGCCACGTGATGCAGCGCGGGCAACCCGCGCCGACTTACACGCCCGCCCCGGCTTCGGCCAAGGACGCGCCCGCCGCGTCACCGCGCCCCGATGTGGTGCGCATCGCCGAGGTTTCCGCGCTGGATATCGAGAAGATCGCGCTGACCGCGGCCCGAACCGATGACGATGTGACGCGAAATCGTCCAAGCGCCCCGTCTCTCCCCGCCCCCGTGGCTGCGTCCACCCCGGACGCCGCGCTGCCGGCCACCCCGAAAGATCCCGAGGTGCCCGAACTGGGCTGCGCCGTGACGGCCCGGGCAACACCCGGCCCGATGGCGATGGTCGATCTTGCGGTCGCCGCACCCTGTCTGGGCAATTCGCGCCTGGTGGTGCACCACAACGGCATGACCTTCACCGCCATCACCGACGTACAGGGCAACCTTGACGTGACCGTGCCGGCGCTGGCGGAACGGGCCGTTTTCATCGCCGCCTTCGACAATGGAGAGGGCGCCGTCGCCACCGCGCGGGTGGAGGATATCGCCGATTTCGACCGGATCGTCCTGCAATGGCAGGGAGAGGCCGGGTTCCAGATCCACGCGCTCGAATTCGGGGCAAGCTATGGCGAGCCGGGCCATGTCTGGTCCGGGGCCAAGGCTCAGGGCGCGGACGGCCGCACCACCGGATCGGTGATCCGGCTGGGCGAGGGCGATGCGCTTTCGCCGCTTCTGGCCGAGGTCTACACCTTTCCCGTGGCCCGCGCCGACCGCGCCGGCGACATTGCGCTGAGCGTCGAGGCCGAGGTGACGCCGGGCAACTGCGGTCGCGACATTTCCGCCCAACTGCTTGAGCGCAAGGGAAAGGGCCGGGTTCAGACGCGGGAGCTTGACCTCTCGGTGCCGGGTTGCGATGCGGTTGGTGATTTTCTGGTGTTGAACAATCTGCTGGATGACCTGAAGATCGCGGCAAAGTAATCCGCGGATGAATCAAGGGCACTCATGAATTGGTCTCGTGCGGCGGCAATCGCCGCACTCTTTCTTTTTTCGCTTTCTGCTCCCTTGCTGGCGCAGGACATCACGTTGACATCGCCAGACGGTGCTGTGGAAATTTCCGGCACGCTGTTGGGGTTCGACGGCGAATTCTACCGTGTCGACACCAAGTTCGGCGAGTTGACGGTGGACGGCTCTGGCGTGTCCTGCGACGGGCCGGGATGCCCCAGCCTGACCGACTACGTGGCAGAACTGTCGCTGTCGGGCTCATCGACCATGGCGGAGGTTCTGTTGCCGGCGCTGGTCGAGGGGTTTGCCCTGCGCAACGGATGGCGCGCCGCGCGCGAAACCCTGGATGGAAGCCACTTCCGCTACAGCCTGCTGCGCCCCGAGACCGGCGCACCGATGGCCTATTTCACCTTTCGCGTCAGCACCACCGACGAAGGGTTCGCCGATCTTCTGGCCAACGAGGCCGACATCGTCATGGCCATGCGCGAGATTCGCAAGGATGAACGCCGCCGCGCCTTCGAGGCCGGGATGGGCGACATGACCGACATCAACCGAAGCCGCGTTCTGGCGTTGGATGCGATGGTGCCGATCGTGGCGCCGGGAAACCCGGTGCGGCGGATCTCGACGCCGGAACTGGCCCGGATCTTTTCCGGAGAGATTATTAACTGGTCCGAGCTGGGCGGACCGGACGCGCCGATCGACCTGCATTTGCCCGATGCGGGCACGGGCCTTGCGCAGGCGGTGGAGGACAGGCTTTTGCATCCTGCGGGCCTTGACCGTGCGAAAGAAGTGCAACGCCACGCCCGCAGCAGCGATCTGGCCCGCGCGGTCAGCGCCGATCCCTTTGCCATCGGCATCGCCAGCTTTGCCGAGACCGGCGCGGCCCGCGCGCTGACCCTGACCGGAAGCTGTGGCTTCTCGCTCGCTGCCAGCCGACGCACGATCAAGACCGAAGATTATCCGCTGACCTCGCCGATGTTCCTCTACCTCCCGGCGCGGCGGTTGCCCAAGGTCGCGCGCGAGTTTCTGCTCTACGTTCAAAGCCCGGCGGCACAGATCGTGATCCGGCGCGCGGGGTTTGTCGATCAGGCGCCGGAACGGATTTCCCTCAACACCCAGGGCGACCGGCTGTCGAACGCGATCGCCGCGGCCGGGGAAGAGGTTCCGCTGGACGAGCTGCAGCGCATGATCGCAACGCTGGGGCCGCTGGCGCGACTATCGACGTCCTTTCGGTTCGAAACCGGCTCGGTCCGGCCCGATGCGCAATCGCGCGCCAATATCGCCCAACTGGCCCGCGCCATCGAGATCGGCGCATATGATTCGGCGACACTCCTTTTCGTCGGGTTCAGCGACGGGCAGGGGCCGGCTTCGGCGAACAGCCGCATTGCCATGAAACGGGCCGAGGCGGTACGCGACGCGGTGCGACAGATGGCGCAAACACCGGGCGAACCGCGGGTCGAGATGGCGGTGGAGGCCTTTGGCGAGGCGCTGCCGATGGCCTGTGACGACAGCGACTGGGGCCGTCAGGTGAATCGGCGGGTCGAGGTCTGGGTGAAGTGAGCCTATAAAAGGCCCTCGGCCCGGAAACTGATTTCGCGCGACTTGCCGATGATCAGATGGTCGTGCAGCGTGATCCCCAGCGCGGCGCAGGCCGCGTTGATCTTTTCGGTCATGCGGATGTCGGCCTCCGACGGGCTGGGATCGCCCGAGGGGTGGTTGTGCACAAGGATCAGCGCCGAGGCGTTCAACTCCAGCGCGCGCTTGGCCACTTCGCGCGGATAAACGGGCACGTGATCCACGGTGCCGCGTCCCTGTTCCTCATCCGCGATCAAGGTGTTCTTGGTATCCAGGTAAAGCACGCGGAATTGTTCCGTATCCCGATGCGCCATCGTGGTGCGGCAATAATCCAGAACCGCGTCCCAGCTTGAAATCACGTGCCGCTTTAACACCTTGGCGCGTGCCATCCGGTGCGCGGCGGCCTCGACGATCTTCAGGTCGGCGATTACCGACGGGCCGATTCCGTCAACCTTGACCAGCCGCTCGGGCGCGGCGGCGAGGACGCGGTTGAAATCGCCGAACTGGTCCAGCAGGGCGCGCGCCAGCGGTTTCACGTCGCGGCGCGGGATCGAGCGGAAGAGCAAGAGCTCCAGCAATTCATAATCCGGCATCGCACCGGCGCCGCCGGTCATGAACCGGTCGCGCAATCGTTGCCGGTGATCGCGGATGTATGAGGGCAGCCGCCCCGCCGGCAACGGCATCTCCGGCGCCTCGTCCGGGGAAAAGAGAGAACCGGAAGCTTCGTGAAAGGCGGGCGGCTGGGTCATGCGGGAGAGGATGCGGCCGGCGCGGTAAACGCGGGGTTAACGAATGAGAGCGGAGTGCCCGGTCATCCCGGCGCAGGCGGGGATCGTTCAGACCCTGCGCCAATCCAGGGAGGTCCCCGCTTTCGCGGGGATGACAGGGGGAGTTGTGCTTCTCGGGGACCGCCGGAAAAGGAAAAAGGCGCCCCAAGAGGCGCCTTGTTGAGCATTGTGGCGAATTGGCCGGGGCTTCGCCCGTTCGCGCCTGAAAGGCTCCACCGGAGCCTTTCCGAGACGGCGCTCACCCCTTCATGCTGTCCCAGAAGGATTTGACCGAGGAGAAGAAGGTCTTGCTCTCCGGGTTGTTGTCCTCGCTCAGCGCGTCGAACTCCTTCAGGATCTCCTTCTGGCGGCCGGTCAGGTTCACCGGGGTTTCCACCGCCAGTTCGATGAACATGTCGCCGTGCCCGCCACCGCGCAGCGGCGGCATGCCCTTGCCGCGTAGGCGCATCTGCCGGCCGGACTGGCTGCCGGCCGGGATCTGCACCCGCCCGCGTCCACCATCGATGGTCGGCACCTCGATGGCGCCGCCCAGCGCCGCCGTCGACATGCTGACCGGAACCCGGCAGTAGAGGTTGACCCCGTCGCGCTCGAACAGCTCATGCGGCGCGACCTCGACGAAGATATAGAGATCGCCGGTCGGGCCGCCGCGCATCCCGGCCTCGCCCTCGCCGGCCAGCCGGATCCGGGTGCCGGTTTCCACGCCCGCAGGGATGTTCACGCTCAGCGCGCGGTCCTTCTCGACCCGGCCGGCACCGCCGCAGGCCTTGCAGGGGTTCTTGATGATCTGGCCCATGCCCGAGCAGGTCGGGCAGGTGCGTTCGACGGTAAAGAAGCCTTGCTGCGCGCGCACCTTGCCCATGCCGGAACAGGTAGGGCAGGTGGAGGGCTCGACCCCGCCCTCGGCGCCGGTGCCCTCGCAGACCGAACAGGCCACCGAGGTGGGCACGTTGATGGTTTTCTGGATGCCGGAATAGGCCTCTTCCAGGGTTACCCGCAAGTTATAGCGCAGGTCCGAACCGCGCGTCGCACGCTGCCGGCCGCGCTGGCCGCCCATGAAGTCGCCGAACAGATCGTCGAACACGTCCGAGAACGCGCTGGAGAAATCGCCGCCGCCACCGCCGCCGCCGAATCCGGGGCCGCCGGGGCGCTGTCCGCCGCCCATCCCGCCTTCGAAGGCGGCATGGCCGAAGCGGTCGTAGGCGGCCTTTTTCTCGGCGTCCTTCAGGATCTCATACGCCTCGTTGGCCTCCTTGAATTGCGCCTCGGCCTCGGGGTTGTCCTTGTTGCGGTCCGGGTGAAGCTCCTTGGCCTTGGTGCGGTAGGCTTTCTTGATCTCGTCGGCCGATGCGCCCTTGGACACGCCCAGAACGTCGTAAAAATCACGTTTTGACATCGGTCATTATCCTTTTCCCGGAACGCATGCGGGCCGGTCCGGAGACCGGCCCGGCCCGTCATTGTCCGGTGTTACACCTCAGGAACGCTTGTCGTCGTCGAGGTCTTCGAACTCGGCATCGACGATGTCATCTTCGCCCGGACCGGCATCGGCCGCGCTGGGCTCCTCGCCGGCCTCTTCCTGGCTGGCCTTGTAGATGGCCTCGCCAAGCTTCATCGCAGCCTCGGTCACGTTCTGCAGGCCCGACTTGATCTTGTCAGCGGTGACATCTTCCTTCTCAAGGTCGTCCTTGAGCGCGGCCATGGCCAGTTCGATCGCCTCGACGGTCGTGGGATCGACCTTGTCGCCATGCTCCTCGACCGATTTCTCGGTCGAATGGATCAGGCTTTCGGCCTGGTTCTTGGCTTCGATCAGCTCGCGGCGGGCCTTGTCCGCCTCGGCGTTCTCCTCGGCGTCCTTGACCATCTTGTCTATGTCCTCGTCGGACAGACCGCCCGACGCCTGGATGGTGATCTTCTGCTCCTTGCCGGTGCCCTTATCCTTGGCGGAAACCGACACGATGCCGTTGGCGTCGATGTCGAATGTCACCTCGATCTGCGGCATGCCGCGCGGCGCCGGCGGGATGTTCTCCAGATTGAACTGGCCGAGCATCTTGTTGTCGGCGGCCATTTCCCGTTCGCCCTGGAACACGCGGATGGTCACCGCGCCCTGGTTGTCCTCGGCGGTCGAGAAGACCTGGCTTTTCTTGGTCGGGATGGTGGTATTGCGATCGATCAGCCGGGTGAATACGCCGCCCAGGGTCTCGATCCCCAAGCTCAGCGGCGTCACGTCGAGCAGCACCACGTCCTTGACGTCGCCCTGCAGAACGCCGGCCTGGATGGCGGCGCCCATGGCGACAACCTCATCCGGGTTCACACCCTTGTGCGGCTCTTTCCCGAAGAACTTGGTCACTTCCTCAAAGACCTTCGGCATCCGGGTCTGACCACCGACCAGAACCACCTCGTCGATGTCCGAGGCCGACAGGCCGGCATCTTTCAGCGCCGCGGCGCAAGGCTTGAGCGAAGCCTTGATCAGATCGCCAACCAGGCTTTCCAGCTTGGCGCGGGTCAGTTTCATGACCATGTGCAGCGGCGAGCCGTCCGACCCCATCGAGATGAAGGGCTGGTTGATCTCGGTCTGCGACGAGCTTGACAGCTCGATCTTGGCCTTTTCGGCGGCTTCCTTCAGCCGCTGCAGCGCCATCTTGTCCTTGGTCAGGTCGACGCCATGCTCTTTCTTGAACTGGTCGGCCAGGTAATTGACGATCCGCATGTCAAAGTCTTCGCCGCCCAGGAAGGTGTCGCCGTTGGTCGACTTCACTTCGAACAGCCCGTCATCGATCTCCAGGATGGTCACGTCGAAGGTGCCGCCGCCAAGGTCGTAGACGGCGATGGTGTGGCTTTCGCTCTTGTCGAGGCCATAGGCCAGCGCGGCCGCGGTCGGCTCGTTGATGATGCGCAGGACCTCAAGCCCGGCGATCTTGCCGGCGTCCTTGGTCGCCTGGCGCTGGGCGTCGTTGAAATAGGCGGGAACCGTGATGACGGCCTGCGTCACCTCTTCGCCGAGATAGCTTTCGGCGGTTTCCTTCATCTTGCCCAGAATGAAGGCGGAGATTTGCGACGGGCTATATTTCTCGCCCTTGGCTTCGACCCAGGCGTCGCCATTGCCGCCGTCGATGATGTTGTAGGGGACGATCTTCTGGTCTTTCGTCACTTCCGCATCGGTGGTGCGGCGGCCGATCAGGCGCTTGACGGCGAAGATGGTGGCGTCGGGGTTGGTGACGGCCTGGCGTTTCGCCGGCTGGCCGACCAGCCGCTCGTTGTCGGTGAAGGCGACGATCGAGGGGGTCGTGCGGGCCCCTTCGGCATTTTCGATGACCTTGGGTTGCGCGCCGTCCATGATGGCGACACAGCTGTTGGTGGTTCCCAGGTCGATCCCGATTACTTTGCTCATGCGTTTCGATCCCTTTTCAATTTCAAGGCGATTACCCGAGGCCTGAACCCGTTACGGCATCCCGGCCCCGATGATGTGGCACGGCGGTGGTGCGTCGTGCGTCCCGGCGTATATAGGGAGCAGGAAAAGCCCCTGCAACCGTCCTTGACGGCCGGTATTCACGAATTTGTGAGTGATTTCTGCTGCGATCTGAGGGGGCTGGGCTGACAGGGGGCGTTGTGATGACCCGGCTTTCGATCCGCGATGTCGAGATCGCGAAATCCTATCTTGACGCGGCGGCCCAGGCGGCACTGATCGAGGCATTGCGCCCGGTGCTCAAGGCGGCACCGCTCTTCACGCCGGAAACCCCGTCCGGCCGCAAGATGTCGGTGCGGATGACCTCGGCCGGACGGTTCGGCTGGGTCTCGGACCGTAAGGGGTATCGCTATGCACCGCACCATCCCGGCGGCGCGGACTGGCCGCCGATCCCGCGAGAGGTGCTGGAGATCTGGCGCGACGTGACCGGACTGGAAAGAGACCCCGACTGCTGCCTGATCAACTACTACGGCGAAGGCGCGCGCATGGGCCTGCACCAGGACAAGGACGAGGCGGACTTTTCCTTTCCCGTGGTCTCGGTCAGTCTCGGCGACGACGGGTTGTTTCGCATCGGCAATCCCACCCGTGGCGGCCGGACGGAAACGGTCTGGCTGAACTCCGGCGACGTGGTGGTGATGGGCGGACCGGCGCGGCTCACCTATCACGGGGTGGACCGGATCCGGTTCAAATCCTCGCGGCTGCTGCCAAGGGGCGGGCGTCTGAATCTGACCCTGAGGGTGGCGACCTGACCCGCTAGCGCCGCGCGCTCCAGCTGAGCGAGGCATGGCGGCGGGTATAAAACTCGCCCATCAGCCCGATCATCAGCAGGACGATGCCCACCCATGCCGCGTATTGCCAGCTGCTGTTCATCGGGTTGTAGTTGAGAAAGACGAAGCCGCGCGACTGGTCGATGCTGTGAAACAGCGGATTCCAGGAAAAGATCGGCAGCATGAAGCCGGGCAGCGAATTGGCAAGGAACATCTTGCCCGAGGCGATCATGTTGGCGCGCTGATAGACCGAGGAGATCACGCTGACCCCCGTCGGAAACCAGGGCCGCACCGCCAGCAGGACCATTCCCACGGCACAACCGGTGAACCAGGAAAGAATGACCATGCCCAGGGCCGGTATCGGCTGGTGAATGGTGATCGGAGTGATCGCCACGTGATAAATGAACAGGATGACGATCATCGTCAGCACCTGGATATACAGCGCCCCGACCGCCGCCGCGGTAATGGTGATCGCCGTGTTCATCGGCGCATGCTGCATCATCGGGTGGTTCGGCCCCTCGGACCGCACGATCGCGCCCACCGCCTTGGCGTGGCACATGTAAAGGAAAATGCCGGACATCACGTACAGCATGAAGTCCCCGCGCACGGCCGAGCGGCGCAGCCCGAGCACGGAAAACATCACGTAAAAGGCCATGACAAAGACCACCACCTGCAACATGTTCTTGCCGATGGCGATGAAGGCATTGCTGTGCGACGCCCGCACGCTGCGGACAACCGAATGAAAGATCAGCTCGAGGATCGTGACCGCGCCGGATATTTTCGAGCGCTGTGTACGGAGTTGAAACATTCAGCCTCGGCCTCGTTGCTTGGTCTCATTCCACCATGGACGGCTTGCCGTTTTTTTGCATCCACAGCATAAGTGGCGGCAGATTTATCAGCAATCCAGCGCAAAAATGGAGCCATTTTGTGGAATATGATGCCTTAATTCCCGTGATACGCAAACTCGCAATCGAGGCGGGGACCAAGATCATGCAGATTTACAACGCCGACGACTTCGACGTGAAGGTCAAATCCGACGACAGCCCGGTGACCGAGGCGGACGAGGCGGCGGACGCGCTGATCTCGGACGGGTTGCGGGCGGCCTTTCCCGGGATGATGCTGGTGACCGAGGAACAGGCGGCCTCGCACGGGCTGACCGGAGAGACCTTTCTGATTGTCGATCCGCTGGACGGGACCAAGGAATTCATCAATCGCCGCGGCGATTTCACTGTCAACATCGCGCTGGTCGAGGGCGGCGTGCCGACCCGCGGCGTGGTCTATGCCCCGGCCAGGGACCGCATGTTCTTTACGCTCGCCGATGGCACCTCGGTCGAGGAGGCGGGACCGTTCGATCCCGAAAAGATTGGCGACACCCATCCGATCCGCGTCGCCGAGAGTGACAACGACGCCCTGTTGGTGGTGGCGTCGAAATCGCACCGCGACCAGGCCACCGACGATTACATCAACAAGTACAACGTCAAGGACAGCAAGAGCGCCGGATCGTCGCTCAAGTTCTGCCTGGTCGCCACCGGCGAGGCCGACCTCTACCCGCGCGTCGGGCGGACGATGGAATGGGACACCGCCGCCGGCCACGCGGTGCTGCTGGGCGCCGGCGGCAAGGTGGTGCGCTTCGACGACCACACGCCGCTGACCTACGGCAAGGAGGGGTACGCCAACCCGTTCTTCATCGCCTATGCCCCGGGCGTGAAGCTCAAGTCGGCGTAATGCCTGTCCTGGTCGCGATACCGGCGCGCTACGCCTCGACCCGCTATCCGGGCAAGCCGCTGGTGGCGCTGAAAGGCGCCACCGGTGAGGCGAAGAGCCTGATCCGGCGCAGCTGGGAGGCGGCCTGTGCCGTGCAGGGCGTCGACCGGGTAGTGGTCGCCACCGACGACGACCGTATCCGCGCGGCCGCCGAGGGCTTCGGCGCCGAGGTGGTGATGACATCCGAGAGTTGCGCCAACGGCACCGAACGCTGCGCCGAGGTGCTCGATACCCTTGGCGGCGGCTTTGACATCGTGGTCAACCTGCAGGGCGACGCGCCGCTGACCCCCGCCTGGTTCGTCGAGGGGCTGGTCGCCGGGCTGCGCGCCGATCCGATGGCCGAGGTCGCCACCCCGGTGCTGCGCTGCGACGGGCGCGCGCTGAACGGGTTTCTCGACGACCGCAAGGCCGGGCGCGTGGGCGGCACCACGGCGGTCTTCACCAAGGATAACCACGCGCTCTATTTCTCCAAAGAGGTGATCCCCTACACCCCGGCCCGCTATCCCGACAACGCGGCGGAAACCCCGGTCTTTCACCATGTCGGCGTCTATGCCTACCGCCCCTCGGCGCTGGGCGCCTATCCGCGCTGGCCTGCCGGGCCGCTGGAACAGCTCGAAGGGCTGGAGCAATTGCGGTTCATCGAGCACGGGCACCGCATCCTCTGCGTCGAGGTCGAGGCGCGCGGGCGGCAGTTCTGGGAGCTGAACAACCCCGAGGACGTGGCCCGGATCGAGGCCATGATGGCGGAGATGGGGGTGGCATGAGCGCGGGGCTGACGGTCTCTGTCGTGATCGTCAGCCACAACCGTGCGCAGGTGCTGCGCCGCTGCCTGCTGGGGGTGTCGCAACTGCGCTATCCCCGGTTCGAGGTGGTGGTGGTCGCCGATGCCGCCGGGCGCGCGGCGCTGCGCGGCCTGCCGTTCGCCGCACAGGCAAAGTTGATCGCCTTCGAGGAGGCCAATATCTCCGCCGCGCGAAATGCCGGTATTGCCGCCGCGGCGGGCGATGTGGTGGCCTTTCTCGACGATGACGCGGTGCCCGAACCCACCTGGCTTACCCATCTTGTCGCCGCCTTCGCCGACCCCGCCGTGGCGGCGGCAGGCGGTTATGTGCGCGGGCGCAACGGGATTTCGTTCCAGTCGCGTGCCGCGACGGTCGATGGAGAGGGGCGGGAGGTCCCGCTGGATCTCGACCCCGGACGCATCACCCTGCTGACCGCCCGCCCCGGCCGGGCGATCAAGACCGAGGGCACGAACATGGCGGTCCGCCGCGCGGTGCTGGCTGACCTGGGCGGGTTCGATCCACGCTACCGCTTCTTTCTGGACGAGACCGACCTGAATCTGCGGTTGGCCGAACGCGGGGCGGTAACCGCCCTTGTGCCGCTGGCGCAGGTGCACCACGGCTTTGCCGTGAGCGCGCGGCGGCGCGCCGACCGGGCGCCGCGCGACCTGAGCGAGATCGGGGCAAGCTGGGCGGTGTTCCTGTCGCGCCACTGTCCCGAGGCGCACCGGGCTGAGGTCTGGGCCGACATCCAGGCGCGCGAGCGCCGCCGCCTGCTGCGCCACATGATAGCGGGGCGGCTGGAACCGCGCGACGTCACCCGCCTGTTGGCCGGGCTGCGCACCGGCCACGCCAAAGGGCGCGCGCGCCAGCCTGTGCCGCAGGAGCCTCTGCCCGAACCCGGAACACCGTTCCGCCCGGTGTCGCTGCGCCCTGATGCGCGGTCGGTTCTGCTGGCCGGGCGGGCCTGGGCGCGGCGGCGGCTGCATCAACAGGCGCGGATCGAGCTGTCGGCGGGCAATACCGTCACGCTGTTCCGGTTTTCGCCGACGGCGCTCTTTCACCGGGTGCGGTTCGCCGAGGATGGCATCTGGGAACAGACCGGCGGTCTGTTCGGGAAAAGTACGCGGTCGCAGCCGCTGTTGCGGGCCTGGTCCTTTGCCGGGCGGGTCCGCGCCGAGGCCGAACGGCAGCGTGCAACGCGCGGTTTTGATGCAGCGGCGTGCTTTAAACCGCACGAAGCGGAAAAATTACGCTAAAGGGCGCAGGATTCCGCCACTCTGACATGTGTCACCGGGAAATGAGGTGTATGGAGGCGCCGAGACGAACTGAATTGATATGACTAGAGCTTGAGGTTGAGTAATGCGCAAGAAGGTGACGAAGGCGATTTTTCCGGTCGCGGGTCTTGGAACGCGGTTTTTGCCGGCGACGAAGTCGGTTCCCAAGGAGATCATGACGCTGGTGGATCGTCCGCTGGTGCAATACGCGATCGACGAGGCGCGGGCGGCGGGGATCAAGGAATTCATCTTCGTGACCTCGCGCGGCAAGTCGGCGCTGGAGGATTACTTCGACCATGCGCCGATGCTGGAACAGCAGTTGAAAAAGCAGGGCAAGGAGGCGCTGCTGGCCGAGTTGAAGGCGAGCAACATGGACTCGGGCGAGATCGCCTATGTGCGTCAGCACAAGGCGCTGGGGCTGGGCCACGCGGTGTGGTGCGCGCGGCGTCTGATCGCCAACGAGCCCTTCGCGGTGATCCTGCCGGACGATGTGATCGCGGCCGAGAAACCCTGTCTGGGCCAGATGATCGAGGCCTACGAGGAGACCGGCGGCAACATGGTGGCCGCGATGGAGGTGCCGCCGGAGAAG
>Ga0209692_10002973_pt1 | contig 17145 bp, 14 predicted proteins | sample tdDd472_FD_187129 | JGI IMG/M metagenome (GOLD analysis project Ga0209692, IMG submission 187129) | Marine sediment microbial communities from the Atlantic coast under amendment with organic carbon and nitrate - tdDd47.2 (SPAdes)... | ecosystem: Environmental > Aquatic > Marine > Coastal >...
CCGGCTTCACCCTCACCGACGACCTGACCATTCCCGACAAGTGGACCGTGCCCGACCAGGTGCTGGAGCCCGGCGGCTACCTGGTGATCTGGTGTGACAACGACCCCGAAGACGGCCCGCTCCATGCCAACTTCAAGCTGGCGGCCGGTGGGGAGGACGTGGCCCTGTACCTGGGTGACGAACTCATCGACCATGTGAGCTTCGGTGTCCAGACCGCCGACATCAGCTATGGCCGAGAACGCGACGCCGAACTGCCCTGGGTGTTCTTCGAGGTGCCGACTCCGGGTGAGACCAATAGCCCGCCCATTGGTGTCTTCGACCTGCCCACGTCGGCGCTGCACCTGGCCACGCCGCATCCCAATCCCTTCAACCCGCAGACCACGGTGACCTTTTCACTGCCCACCGCCCAGACCGTTCATCTGGCCGTCTTCGATGTCCGAGGCCGACGCGTGCGCACCCTGTATCAGGGAGCACTGGAGGCCGGCCCACACTCCCTGCGCTGGAACGGCCAGGATGATGGAGGCCGCAGCCTGCCCAGCGGCATGTATTGCGTCAACCTGGTGGCCGGCGGCGAAGCCCGGAATCGGCGGGTGATGCTCGTTCGCTGAGTCGGCCTCGACGCCGGGTGGATGACGTGCTATGTGTTTCAGCACGTCGAAGCTTCTGTCCATCCGAGAACCGTGGAGAGCGTGGTGCGGGCAATTCTGTTTTCCCTCGTATTGTTCGGTGTCCTGCTGACCTCGGGGACCGTTTCCGCCGGCGAGGTCCAAGTGGCGGTGGCCGCCAATTTCCGGCCCTGCCTCGAGGAACTGGTGCCTCTTTTCCAGGCCCGGACGGGACATACCGTCCAGGTGAGCGTGGGCTCCACGGGTCGGCACTACGCCCAGATCCAGGCGGGTGCTCCCTTCGACATCTTCATCTCCGCCGACGTGCAGCATCCCCGCATGCTGGATAAGGGCGGACTGACCGTGCCGGATTCACGGTTCACCTATGCCCAGGGCCGGCTGGTCCTCTGGGCTCCTGGGCTCGAATTCACGGCCGATGACTCGTTGACCAGTATCCTCGACGATCCCGGCCTCACTCACCTGGCCCTGGCCAATCCCCGGCTGGCTCCCTATGGCTACGCCGCCCGCCAGACCCTGCGGGCGCTCCAGCGCTGGGATCGTCTCCACGATGTTCTGGTCCAGGGACAGAGCGTGGGGCAGGCCTGGCAGTTCACGGCCTCAGGGAATGCCCAGGCCGCCTTCGTGGCCCTGGCCCAGCTCGATGAGACGAGCCGGCAGCAGTCCCTGCTGGTGCCCGAAATCCATCATGACCCCATCAACCAGCAGGCAGTGTTGCTACTCAAGGGAGGCGAGAATCCTGCAGCCCAGGCTTTCCTCCCATTCCTCCGGAGCGACGAAGCCCGGGCCGTGATCGCCGCCCATGGTTACACCCTGCCCACACCGGCGGGCCGCTGATGCTGACCGCTGCCGACTGGACCGCCTTCGGCCTGACCCTGCGTCTGGCTCTGGTCAGCACCGTCATCCTGCTCCTGCTGGGCACACCGCTGGCCTGGCATCTGGCCAACACCCGACGACCCTGGCGCCCGGTCCTCGAGGCCCTCGTGTCCTTGCCCCTGGTGTTGCCGCCCACGGTCCTCGGTTTCTATCTGTTGATCCTCATGAGCCCCACCGGTCCCCTGGGTCGCTTCATGGAGATGGTCGGCGGCCAGCCCCTGGCCTTTTCCTTCGCCGGCCTGGTGATCGGCAGCGTGGTCTATTCCATGCCCTTCGTGGTGCAGCCCATCCGCGACGCCTTCATGGGTGTCGGTCGCGAACCGCTGGAAGCTGCGGCCACCCTGGGCGCCGGCCCCTGGGATCGATTCTGGACCGTGGTGCTGCCCCTGTCCCGCCGTGGATTCTTGACCGCGGCCACCCTGGGATTCGCCCACACCCTGGGCGAGTTTGGCGTGGTGCTCATGATCGGCGGCAATATCCCGGGCAAGACCCAGGTGGTGTCCATCGCCATTTACGACCATGTGGAGGCCCTGGACTACGCCCGCGCCCACTGGCTGGCCGGGACCCTGCTCGCCGTCTCCTTCGGCCTGCTCCTCATGGTGCATCTGGTCAATCGGCGCTGGTCAGGGGTGCGGCCATGAGCCTGTCCATCGCCCTCAAGCTGGCACGACCCGGCGGCTTCACCCTGGATGTCGAACTCGATCTGCCCGCCACCGGCTGGACCACCATTCTCGGCCCTTCCGGTTGTGGCAAGACCACGCTCCTGCGCGGGGTCGCGGGACTGGAACCGGACGCCACGGGTTGCGTGGTTCTGGGCGATCGAAACCTGCAGGACGATGACCAGGGAACACGCATTCCCTGCCATCAGCGACGCCTGGGCTATGTCTTCCAGGACGGCGCCCTGTTTCCGCACCTCACGGTGGCGGGCAACTTCGCCTACGCACGTCGGCGAGCGGCCGACCAAGGCCTCACCGTGCAACAAGACGAGCTCCTGGACCTCCTCGATCTGGGTCCTTTAATGGACCGGCATCCCCAGCGGCTGTCCGGTGGTGAACGACAACGTGTGGCTCTGGCCCGGGCCCTCCTGGCGGCGCCCACCATGCTGCTCTTGGATGAACCACTGGCCTCGCTGGATCGCCCGTCACGCCGGGCCATCTACCCCTACCTGGAACGCTTGCACCACTGGTTGAAGCTACCGGTCCTCCACGTGACCCACGACCTGGAAGAAGCGGCCAGACTGGGCGATACTCTCGTGCTCATGGATGGAGGGCGGGTGCAGGCTCATGGTCGCCTGGGGGAGATCCTGACCCAGCCACCGCCCGGCCTGGCCATGGGGTCAGAAGCCTGTGCCGTCATCGAGGGCACGGTCACCGAAAGCGACGACACCGATCATCTGGTCACCGTCTCCCATGGCCATGGGCAGTTCCTGGTTCCCGATTCCGGTCTGCCTGTCGGCTCACCGGTCCGGATCCGGGTGATGGCCCGGGATGTGAGCCTGGCCATGGAAGCGCCTCGGCTGTCGTCCATTCTCAACGTGCTGCCTGCGCAGGTAATCGACATGCATGAGGAGGGGGCGGCCCGGGTCCTGGTGAGGCTGGCTCTGGGGGAGACGGTGTTGCTGGCGGCGGTGACTCGCCGCTCGGCTCTGGCCCTGGATCTGGCCCCGGGCAGGGATATCTACGCCCAGATCAAGAGTCTGGCCCTGCTCTAGCCCGGCCCACGTCTTGTCACCATTCGCCTCCAATGGTAGAATCATGTCATGGATAAGAACACCCAGCTGCGCGACCTCTTCATGCTCCGCGACGATCTTGCCTTCCTGAACCACGGCTCGTTCGGGGCCTGTCCGCGACCGGTTCACAATCAGTATCAGAATCTGCAACGTGAACTGGAGCACAATCCCGTGGCCTTCCTCGCCGAGGACCGCGAGTTTCCCGAGCGCATGCGGTCGGCCCGGCAGGAGCTGGCTCGCTTCGTCGGTGCCCGCCGCGACGACATGGTTTTCATTCCCAACGCGACATACGGCCTGAACGTGGTGGCCCAATCCATCGGCCTGCAACGAGGCGACGAGGTGCTGATCACCGATCATGCCTACGGCGCCGTCGACCGCACCTGGACCTATGCTTGCGAGCGGCAAGGCGCCCATCTTGTACGGGCCAGGGTCGACCTGCCGGTGGAGTCGGCCGAGCAGGTGGTCGAGGATATATGGTCCCAGGTCACCGACCGGACCCAGGTGATCTGCCTCGACCATATGACCAGCTTCACGGCCTTGATCTTTCCGGTGCAGGAGCTGGTGAAACGGGCCCGGCGCGCCGGCATCATCACGGTCATCGATGGAGCCCACGCCCCGGGTCATATCGACCTCGACCTCGATGCCCTCGACGCCGATTTCTACGTGGGCAATTGCCACAAGTGGCTCATGGCTCCCAAGGGCGCGGCCTTCCTCTGGGCCAAGCGCGAGATGCAGCCTCATCTCAAGCCCCTGGTGGTGAGCTGGGGCTGGCGCAGTGACCGACCCGGTCCCAGTCGTTTCGTGGATGAGCAGGAATGGACCGGGACCCACGACCCCGCCGCGGCCTTGGCGGTGCCGGCGGCCATCAAGTTCCGTCGGCAGCATGACTGGCCGCGAGTCCAGCGGCAGTGCCATGGCCTCGTGCGCCAGGTCCGCTCGGAGATCGCTCGCCTCACCAGTATTCCCGCCATATGTCCTGACAGTACAACCTGGTACGGCCAGATGGCGACCATGCCGTTGCCGCCCTGTGATCGGACCAGGGTCCAGCGTGAGCTCCTCGAGCATTACAGGATTGAGATCCCCGTCATCGAGTGGCGAGAGCGCGCATACTTGCGGATCAGCGTTCAGGGGTACAACACACGCCACGATGTCGAGCAGCTGGTCGTGGCCATGACCCAGCTCCTCAATGATGCCCGGTTCTTCACCCGGTCATTGAAGGGTTATTCCTGACCCCAGCGGGGATCACGGTCCAGGGCCAGCACGACCTCGCCGCTCCGTGGCATGGTCACCAACCCCACTTCGAATCCCGGTCCCTGGTAGCCCTTGGCCACCTTGATGGTTCCGATCCTGGATGACCAGTTGATCCGGTTCATCAGGTCTTCGGGTAGGCTCAGGTCGATGGTCAGCTGAAGGGTCTCGTGGTCCTGCTGGAGGTCGCGGACCGAGAGCTCGACCCCATACTTTTGCCAGTCGTTCTGGATCTTGATGGCCCCTCGGGTGGTGCTGTCGTTAGGGCTCCAGGTTTCATCGAGGTTGATGGTCAGGGGATGGGACCAGCGGTCGCCCGGGTGCAGGTGCGTCATGACCTCGCCCTGGAGTTTTCCTTCGGCCAGTAGTCTGGCGATGGAGGGGTCGCTGGCGTCGTTCAGGAGGGGTTGGCCCATGGTGGCCACGAGCAGAGGATCGGGCTCTTGGGGTGCGGGTTTGTGGTCGATCATGCCGATCCCGTAGAGGCCCCCGGCCAGCAGGACCACCATGATGAAATATTTGCCACTTGAACGCATCGCTCGATCTCCTGGACAGAGTGTTGTGTACTGTCGTTATCGGTGGGGAGCGGTCCAAACTTGACCCCGTGAGGCCGGGGAGGTTGAATGGGCGAGACGAAAGGTGTGCCATGACCCTCGCTATACCTGATTTCACGGCGATTCAAGAAGCTCATCGCCGGATCCGTCCGCTGATCCATCGCACTCCGGTGGAGCGCTGCCGCACCCTGGACCAGCTCTGCGACGCCGAGGTCTACTTCAAGTGTGAGAATCTGCAGAAGGTGGGGGCGTTCAAGTATCGGGGCGCCACCAACGCGGTGCAGTGCCTCGACGAGGTCACCGCCGCCCGTGGCGTGGCCACTCACAGCAGTGGCAATCATGCCCAGGCGCTGGCTCTGGCGGCTCGGACGCGGGGGATCCCAGCATACGTGGTCATGCCGAAAAATGCGCCCCAGGTGAAGGTGGATGCGGTGGCCGGATATGGTGCCACCATCATTCCCTGCGAGCCCACCCTGCAAGCCCGTGAAGAGACCCTGGCCGAGGTGGTGGCCGACACGGGCGCCTACTTTGTTCATCCCTATGACAATCCCCAGGTCATGGCCGGCCAGGGCACGGCCGCGGTGGAGTTGCTGGAGGATGCGGGGGCATTGGACGTGGTGATCACGCCCGTGGGTGGTGGAGGGTTGTTGAGTGGAACGGCCATTACCGTGAGCGCCCTGGCGCCCGAGACGCGTGTCCTGGCCGCCGAGCCTCTGGGAGCCGATGACGCGGCGCGGTCGCTGGCCGCGGGTGAGCTCATTCCCTCGGTGGACCCCGACACCATTTGTGATGGACTGCTCACCAGTCTTTCCCCACGCACGTTCACGGTGATCCAGCGCTCGGTGACGGCCATCATCACGGTGAGCGATGATGCCGTGAAGCGAGCCATGCAACTGGTGATGGAGCGGATGAAGCTGGTGGTGGAGCCGTCGGCCGTGGTGGGGCTCGCGGCCCTGCTCGAAAAGCGGGATCAGGTTCCCGGGCGCCGGATCGGGGTGATCTTCTCGGGTGGCAACGTGGACCTGGGGAATTTGCCATGGATGGGCGACCAGTAGCCCGGGTTCTGGCCCGGGCCCCTGGCCGCCGTGATCACTTTCTGGCCCTTGAATGCCGCAGTTGGGCCTGAGCCCGCTGCAGATTCTGACGGGCGGCCGTGTCCTCGGGGTCGATGGCGATCACCCGTTTGAAGCAGACGATGGCCTCTTCGAGTCGGCCCATTTCGCCCAGAGCAGCGCCCAGAGAATTCCAGGCGGTGTTGTCCGAAGGCCGGGCCTCGACCACGGGCTTAAGCAAGGCCACAGCCTCGGCCGATTGACCCATCTGAACCAGAAGTCCTCCCAGCCCACGGGCTACCAGAATATCGTCAGGTCGCATCATGAGGGCGCGACGCAGCCAGCGGGCGGCCTCCTTGGTGCGATTGGCCTGGGCCAGGGCATCGCCCAGAACCCGGGTCGCCTCAGCGCTCTCGGGGTTGGTGCGCAAGGCCTGATTGAGTTCGCCCACCGCCTTGGGAAGGTCGCCGGCGGATCGATACCGATCGGCGGCGGCGACATGGTCGGCAGCCACGAGATCGGCCAGGTTGAGGTCGCGAGTCCGATCCATGGCCGCCAGGACGTCGTCACTGACCGGACTCGACAGCAACGCGGCCGGCGAGGTCGCCAGCTTGGTCAAGATCGGCGCCAGTTCGGTGGCGTTGTTCGACTCGGCCCGGGCTTCACGGGTGGCGTAGACCAGCCAGGGACGGTTGTCGCGCATGGGCTCGGCATCGGCTGCGAGCTGGGCCAGAGCGTCGGGACCACAGATGAACCCACCCAGGAAATTCCCGAGATTGTTGAGATAGAACTCGGTGCCGCCCCACTGACTGTAGGCCAGGTCGCCGGCGAGGGCCGGGTCGTTCTCCACGCGCAGGATCCGCTCCGGATCGAGTTGCCAGCCCTCGCCGCCGATGAGCAGCAACTCGGCCGTGTTGTACCAGAGTACGCTGTGGGGAAAGACATCGATGAAGGTGGCCACCACGGCGCGTAAGGCGGCTTCATCCAGGAACGGCAGCGGCACGAACTGGGCCACGATGCCGCCGGGTGCGAGGCGCTCGGCGGCCGACGCATAGAACTCACGGGTGTAGAACGTTTCCGCGCCTGGGCGGAAGGTCTGGCCGACCTCGATGGATATCAGATCATAATCGCCACGCCCGTGGACCACGAAGGTGCGCCCGTCTTCGGTGGCCGTGTGCACACGTGGGTCATCGAGCCAGTGGGCGGCGAAGTGGTCGCGGATGAAGGGGAAGATGTCGGCGTCGATGTCCACGCAATCCAGTTGCTCGGTCTCATGCATGAGAAACCGGCTGGCTGTCTGGCCCACACCGATGCCGACCACGCAGACGCGGCGCGGATCCGGGTGCAGGAGGGCGGGGACGTGGGCCGCCATGATCTGATGATTGCGCCCATCTCGACCCTGCCAGAGGCGGTCGATCTGAAGGATGAGATGTTCGGCCTGCTTCACGGCAGCCAGGGTGGAATTGCGCCCCTCTTGCCAGGCCACGAGCTGATCGCGGGGCGCCAGGTAGTCGGCCGGCACGCGGACATTGGCCAGCAAGGGAATCGCCAGCCAGGCCAGGCCCAGGACGATGGCTGAACCCAGCCGCTGACGACGATTCGTCTGCGGGAGCACGAGCAAGGCCAGCAATGCGCCGACGAGGCCGCAACCGCTGATCACCAGCAGCGAAATCTGCAGGCCGAGCCCTGGCAGGAGCACGAAACCGGCCAGCAGTGATCCCAGGATACCGCCGCCCGTGTTGAGGGCGATCAGCCGTCCCACATCGAGCCCCACCAGCTTGGGTGAGACGGCCACCAGGCGCAGGGCCGCCGGCAGGCAGGCGCCCGCGAAGATGGCCGGGGGCAAGAGGACCACCAGGAAGGGCAGCGCCTGGTCGCCAAGACCACGGAGGAAATTCACCGGCAGATAGGGCAGCAGAACCGTGCTGACCGCCGCCAGGCCGAGGAGTGTTCCGAGCAGCAGGGCCGGGTCTCGCCGGCGGTCGGCGAAGCGACCGACAAGCCAGCTGCCCAGCACGATGCCGAGGAGCACCACGGTCAGGGTGATGGCCCAGGTATGGACGGTGTCGTGGACCAGCAGGGTGAGGAAACGTGACCAGAGAACTTCCGCCGCCAGGGAGGTGAATCCGAGGAGGGCGAACAGCCCGGCCACCAGTCGAATCCAGGCGCCGGGTGCCGGGGAGTCGCCCTCTGGCTTCTTGGTGGCCTCCGCAGGCTCTGGGCCCGGTAACCTGGCGTACAGCACGCCGAGTCCTGCTGCGAGGTTGCAGACGACGCCCACCAGGACGGTGCCCAGGAGGCCGATGGCGGGCAGCAGGACGAATCCGGCCAGAGCACAACCGGCCGCCGCGCCCAGGGTATTGAGGGCGTAGAGCCAGGCCACGGTTCCGGCGAGGCGGTGGGATCGGACGGCGAACTGGCGACTGATCAGGGGCAAGGTCCCGCCCATGAGAATCGTGGGAGGCAGCAACGCCACCGCCACCAGCAGCATGCGGACAATGCCGAGCAGCCAGGGCTGATCCGACAGGGAACGGAAGATGGCCCCATACAGACTGTCGAGTGGACCGAAGGCGAAGGTGGCCAGGAGGGCGACCGCGGCCAGGGCGAGTTCCAGGTAGGCGTAAACTTGCATGGGGCGGGCGAGCCGCGGGGTCCAGCGTCCGAATAACCATGAACCCAGGGCCAGGCCGCCGAAGAAGACAGCCAGGACGGTGCTCAGCGCGGGGGTCGCGGCGCCGTAGACCAGGGCCGCTTTCTTGAGCCAGACGATCTCGTAGATCAGACCGGCCGCACCAGAGAGGGCGATGCAGAGGAGGACGATGGTTTTTTTCATGGGCTCCGGCTTTGTTCAGTCGAGCGTTTTGCTTGTTGTCGGAGCATACCATCATGCACCGAGGGTTGGGCCATCGATTTCTTGAATTGTGGACGTCCACCATGAGGGCAAGAACAAGACCATGGCCCAGGAGAAGCCGCCCTGAATCAGAGCGGCTTCCTGTCATGAATGACATGGGCGATCTACTGGTTGAACAGCGATTTCACGCGGGTCAAGCTGGTGTTCTCGACACTCAAAGGATTCCCTAGCAGGCCGTTCTCAACGGTGATGAACGAACCACCCGGCATCACCAGCCACTTCGCGGGCGTGGCCGAGCAGCAGTCGAGCTGGACGGTTCCGGACACCCGACCTTCCCAGATGGTTCGGTTGCCGACCAGGCAGCTCGTGCATGCATGCATCAGGGCTCCCTGTGCGACATCGACCAGGTAGGTGAGGGGACCGTTTTCCATGAACTGGCTGTTGTTGCAATAGAGCTCTCCCGATTCCAGCCTGATGATGGCGCCCGGTGTTCGCTGGGCTTTCCCAGGCCAGACATTGCTGTGCTGGTAGCTGTTCTCGGTGAAGTTGCAGTCGGTGAGAGTGAGCTTGTCACCCGCGAAATACAAGGCCACAGGATTGGCGTTGCCATTGGTGAAGTCGCAGTTGGTAAACTCGCCTGATCCTCCGTCGAACTTGACGGCTGTGCCATAGTAGGTGTCGAACTCACAGTTGGTCATGGTGAGGATGCCACCGAGGATGTTGAAAATCGGCTCGGGCCCGATGGCATTGGGACCAAAGGTGTCGGTGAAGTTCTTGAAGGTGATGTTCTCGATCACCACCGAGTTGGCCGGGCTGAGGGATGGGTCCAGGATGAAGACTGGTCCATCTCGCCAGCGTCCGAATTGTGAGGAAGATTCCTGGAGTACCACACCGCCCGGCATTCCACAATCGGAGCGGATCGTGACACCCGGGGTGAGGCGGTGGCCGTAGCCGGCGATCTTGTGGACACCGACAGCGATCTCGATGACGTCGCCGCTCCTGGCCACAGAGATGGCCTTGTCGACGGTTTCCACCTGACTCGGGACGTACCAGATGCGAGCCTGCACCGCGGTCGTCATCAGGATGCAAGCAAGCAACCCCAGAGTCAGCATACAGAGTTTCGACTTTCTCATGATTCTTTCCCTTCGCTTTTCCAGTCAGAACAGGAAGGGCAGCGTGGATTCGCTGCCTTCCGGAGGCGATCGTCCTGTGGATGCGGGGCTCATGATTAGAAAGACGTCGGGGGGGAAGAATTCGAACACATGGAATTGATTTTTTTGTGAGGTAATCTCTTTAAATAATGATACTTATCATTAATGTCTATTGGCCCGAGGCGGGAGGATACGGCCGAGGCCGCCCCCATCATTCCACCAATCCAGCCTTCCGCAGTGGATCGGCAAACCGGGGATCAGCCAGCCATTCTTTCCAGCAGATGATGGGTCTGATCCAGCTCAGGAATGAATCACGTTCTTCGATGGCACTCTCGAGCAAGGGTCCCCATTTGTCGTACCGATCGAGCTCGATCCAGGGCGTCATCCTGTGGTAGTACGACACGGGTCGCTGGTGGGCAAGTGTGTCCAGGTGCTCGGTCAATCCATGAGCTTCATCTTTGCGATGGGTATGGATGAGAACATGAGCCAAGAGGGCTACGGTATAAGCCTCGGACCCCTTCGATATCTGGATCGCCTTCCGCAATGGGGCTTCCGCCAGTTCCCTCTGGCCGCCGAACCAGGTTGCCATGCCGAGTTGCGTATTGTGGTACCAGGAATCCGGTTCGGTCTCCGCTGCCATCTGAAACAATGGGATGGCCTCCCGTTGGTAGCCGGCAAAGAACAGCACCACCGCCTCAACGGACATGATGAGTGATGACGGGTCAAGATCACGGCCCGCTTCGACCTCGGCCATGGCCTCTTCATCCCTACCCCTCGACGAAAGCATGAGTGCGTACCACTGGCGGGTCAGCGGATATTGGGGGCAGATCTGGAGGGCCTGCCTGAAGTGCTCCTCGGATGCCGCGAAGTCCCAGTCGAAGAACATGGAGATCCACCCGAGCGTCGCGTGGACTTCACCCAGTTCGGGGTCGAAATCCAGGGCGCGTTCCGCCATCGCTCGCGCCTTGGCGAAGCCCTCTCGGGGGCGCAGATAGTTCTGGTAGCTCAGATGGCTAAGGCAATCGGCCATGCCAACATGAGCCAGGGCGAAGCTCGGGTCGCGGGAGATAGCCTGACGGAAGCACTCGATGGCCTTGGGCAAGCCATTCTGGTACCGCTGGTTGAAAAAATGCCGGCCCTGGAGGTAGTGGTTGTAGGCCTGGCGGTCGCCGGTGGGGGAACCGGCTCGGGATGATCCATGATGGGGGCGCACAACCTCCACCATGGCTTTGTTGAGCGCCTCTTTGAATTCACTTGCGGTCTTGAATCTCTCAGCGGGATTGGTGGCCAGTGCTTTCTCCACGATGTGGAGGAGCGAGTTGGGCAGGCCAGGATGCTCCGAGGCTAGCGACACACTCCGACCCGCCTCGTGAGCGGCGTGAATGTCGGCCAGTGTCGCACCCGTGACCGGGTAACGTCCACTGACCAGGAAGTAGAGGAGAACGCCGAGGCTGTAGATATCTCCCTGGGGACTCGACTCGGCCGAAAGAAAGGCCTCCGGCGCGGCATAGAGTGGTGTCCCATACTGCCGGACCGGAATCTCGTGGTCGATCTCGCAGCTGATCCCGAGATCCATCAGGACCACGCGCCCATCATGCTCGCGCATCACATTGCGGGCCTTGATGTCACGGTGGAGGACACCCGCGGCATGGAGGGCGGCGAGGGCCTGGCACAGATCGCGGCAGATCTCCATGGCTTCGATGGCACTGCGTGGACCCTGCTCCGTGACGATGTCTTCAAGCGTGGTCCCTTCGATGAACTCCATCCAGATCCCGAACTTACCGTTGAGATACTTGGCTCCATAGATGGAGACCACGTTGGGGTGGTGGACTCGCGCCAGGAGCCGCCCCTCCTCGATGACATCCGAGGTCATCTGGGACACACTCAACTTGTACGGTCGAAAGAATTTGAGGGCGACCTGGCGATCCAGGCGGGGCTCGCGGGCCCGGAAGACCTCACCGAAGGTGCCCTCGCCGATCTTCTCGAGAATCACCAGGGGGTCCCAGGTTTCTCTATGGTCAGCCTGGTTGTCGGTCGCCGAGGTGCCCTTGGATTTATCCGGTGTCTGCTGACGTTCCTCGTGGGCTGCGATCACTCGGGCGATCAATCTCATCTCCTGCAGGAGAGGCTGCTCGACCGACGGCGCCTCATCCACATCGATGCCCACCGCGTCGATGCGTCGCGCAAAGACCGCTTCGGTCAGGGTCCAGGTCACCGAACCCTCGTTGATTTCAGGTCTCCCTTGCATCACGCATTTCTCTGGCTAACCGGATACCTGCCCGGACCACGGCCATCCGTGCTGCATCGTCGCTCGGCTTGTCCATGGCCTTGGCGATCTCGTGGTAACTCATCCTCATCTCGATGCTGAGGAAAAGGATCGCCCGATCACCAGCGTTCAGCCTCAGAAGCGCCGCCTCGTAATGGGCTGCAAGGTCATGGCCAATGGTTTCATCGAGGGGACTCGGCATCGAATCCGGCTCGGTGCCCGCGAGACTCTTCATGTCGGGCCGACGGGACGCTCGACGCGCCTCGTCATGGAGGCGGTTCAGGACGGCTTTGCGCAGGTAGGCGGGGAAGGTGCCTGGATTTCGATCCCGGATGCCGTCCAGGCTGCGTACGACCTTGATGAGAGAATCTTGAACCAGGTCACCCGTGTCGACGATGTCGCGGGCGGCTCGAGGCAGGCGGCCGGTGGCCCACCGCATCAGGCGTGGAAGATAGCGGGAAAAAATCTCCTCCAGTGCTTTCTCATCCCCTGTCTGGGCTCGATCTAGAAGACTGCGAGTGCTCTCGCCGATCCAGTCTGGTGAGCGATTCCTGGCAGCACTGTCCCGTGACTGGTTCTCAGATGAAGAAAGATTCTCCATGCCTCACCTCGTCGGATCACGGTCATTTTGGTAGGCTTTTTCAAAGTATTTCGTGGTGATGTTTTACAAGGTAAGGCCTGAATTTGGATATGGCGAACCGGGGTGATACTGCTTGTCGCTATCGTCCATTTGAAGGCCGACTCTTCAGTGCGGATTCCTCTTTCCGCTGTTTCCTTTGGTGGTGGTTCAAGCGAGCCATTGACTGAGAACAGATATATCTCGCCGGCAAGATGGCGGGGTCCAAGTAGTGGATAAGGAGAGGCCTTCATGGAATCCGAACGCGGGAACAAATCCAGCGAACTCTTTGAACGATTGCGAACCATCGCCACGATTTTCGGTGCCGTCCTGGTCCCGGTGGTGGTGGCCGTGGTTGGGCAAAGCTATACAGCGGCCATCAAGCAGCAGGAGAGCCGGTCGCGGTTCGTGGAACTGGCCATCGAGATACTCCGAGAGGATCCGCAGGAGGGTGAGGAGGACCCCCTGAGGCAATGGGCTGCGGATGTCGTGAATGCCAACTCTGGTACCCAGCTTTCCGTCAGTGCTCGTACGGCACTGGTTGAGAGCAGGGCCCTCCCGTCCGGTGGTCGGGGAGGCGTCGATCCGCGCTTCGATGAATTGAGTGTCAGCAGGTCAGGAGGCCCGGTCAGCATCCTGGCCCTCTCGGACTGCCCCAATCGGTCGAACAGGGTGACCATGCAGATTCTGGTCGAGGCGGATTCTCATGTCATGAGTGACCACCTGTGGAGTGAGTCACCAGTCCTGCGCTTTGATCCCGCAGACATCGTCGGGTCGGCAGCTCAGGTCGACGCCATTCTGGATGCCGATCAGCCATGCACATTGGTCCTCCTAGTCAAGCAGGGTGCCGAAACGCTTCGCCTCGAACAGGTCGAGCTGATCACGGGTGAAAATTTCTTCGGGATGCCACTCCGGATTGGGCAATAGTCGGGTGACATATGAAAGGCCCGCACTGTCATCCGGTGCGGGCCAATGTATTCCGGATCCCCACGCTTACCAGCTATAAGTCGCCTCGAAAGCGATGGTCGTGTTGGTGTCGGTCGCCTCGCCGTCCTTGTCTTCGAAGGCGCCGCTGCGGTTGCTCTTGTCGATGCGCAATTCGACCAGGGCGCCAAAGTTCTCGTCCAGGTTAAACGTGGGACATATGGTGATGGACTGGACCTTCTGATACTCCAGCTCATCGCCGTTCATCACGCCGCCGAAGGCATAGCCGTCCTGGTCGTCGAAGTAGTCGTAGCGAACGGTGAGGCCGGTCCAACTGGCGTAGTCCAGATGGGTCATGACCAGGAAACCGTTCCACTCCTGGTCCACATCGCCAGTCTCCATGGTCTGGGTGACCTTGCCCATATTGACCTCGCCGCCGAATAGCCACATGCCGGTCTCGAAGCTCAGGTCGATGTCGTACACCGTGCGGGTGAAGGGCATGGCGGGATCTTCCTCGTTCTCGGGGATCGAGTCTTCCTTGCCGCTGATGGCCGCGAAGCCGCCGCCGAAGCCGCCGTTGGAGTAGCCGAGGCGGCCGCCCCAGGTGACGTTGGCGCCGGCCATGGTGTTGCGGTCCCAGCCGTTGGAGACGTGCCCGATGATGTCGAAGCCGGGGCCGAAGTCCTTGGCGATCGAGGCACCGGTCAGATTGGTAGGCGCGCCGAATTCGTAAACCAGGGAGTGGCTGAACTGGTACATGTCCACGGGGTCGATCTCCTCGAACCCTATGGGTGCGTTGAACTTGCCGAAGGTGAAGCCCCAGCCGCGGTTGGTGGTGTAGGTCATGAAGGCCTGCTCCACCTGGGCGACCATGTCTTCGCCGTCCTTGATCCATTCGAGGTCGGCTCGGACCAGGGTCTTCTCGCTGGACTGGTGGATGATGTTGATCTCCACCTGGTCTAGGCTGAATTCGCCGTTGATGTCGTGGGTGTTGTAGAGGTAGCTGGCATCGGCGAAGCCGGTGATGGTGGTTCCCTGGGCCATGGCGGTGGTAGCCAGGACCATGAGGACCAGGGTCAAGGTCAGGTGACGCATCAGGGGTCGCTCCTTCGTCGGGATCCGGTCATGGGCCAGATCGATCCATGAAATGGTGTGAATCACGGCAAAATTGAACATCGGGTCACGATTCGTCCAGGGCCAATTCCATGATGGTGAGTGCTCCAGGGGCTGGAAAGTGAGGGTGAACCTGGAAAGGATGGACGCCATGGGTTAGCATCCTGGAGAGTTATTGCTCCATCGTCCTGGCCAAGGATTCATCCACGTAGGCTTGACGCCCCTCGATTGAACCGAAAGGTCGACCCGTGATCTACAAGACCGACATCAAGATCCGAGGCTACCATCTCGACGTCTATGGCCACGTGAACAATGCTCGCTGGGTCGAATTGCTGGAGGAGGCCCGCTGGCGCTGGCTCGATGAGGACATCGACCTGCGAACCTGGGACGAGATGGGCCAGGGTGTCGCCGTGGTGAACATCGACGTGAACTATCGTCGCCCCGCCCACATGCACGACACCCTGGAATTTCACTGCTGGATCAGCAAGCTGGGCGGCCGCAGCGCCGTGTGTCATCAGGAGGTCTACCGCAAGGGCACCGACGAACGCCTGCTCGACGCTCGGGTCACCTTCGTCCTCTTCGACCTGACCTCGGGGCGACCCCGTGCCATGGACGGCGATGCCCGCGACATGTTCACCAAGTACCACATCCGTCGGGCCGACAAGGCATGAACAGCCGCTGGCGCGCCGTGGGGCCGGGCCTGCTCTTCGCCGGGGCGGCCATCGGTGGTTCGCATCTGGTGCAGGCCACCAGGGCGGGCGCCGGCTGGGGTTTTCACCTGCTCTGGGCCGTGGTGCTCATCCTCATCATCAAGTATCCGTTCTTCGAGTTCGCCCATCGTTACACGGCGGCCACGAGCGAGAGTCTGCTCCATGGCTACCGGCGGCTGGGCGGTTGGGCTCTGTGGCTTTTCACCGGCGTGGCGGTCATCAGTTCGGTGATCAATGCGGCGGCGGTGACCCTGGTGACGGCCAGCTTGCTGGGGCAGTTGCTGGGCCTCGACTGGACCCTGCCTCAGCTGTCGATCCTGGTGCTGGGCCTGGTGGCTGTGATCCTGGCCGGTGGTCGTTACCAGACGCTCGACCGCACCATGAAGGTGATGATCACCTTGCTGGGTGTACTGACCCTGGTCGCCGTTGCGGTGGCCTTCGGTCATGGACCGGCCGGCAACTTGACGGCACCACGTCCGGCTCTGTGGACGGCCACGGGTGTGGCCTTCTTGCTGGCGCTCATGGGCTGGATGCCGGCGCCTCTGGACATCGGCGTCTGGTCGTCACTCTGGACCCTGGCCAAGAACCAGGCCGATCACCGGCAGGTGTCCGTGAATGATTGCCGATTCGATTTCCATGTGGGTTACCTGGTGACCGGGATTCTGGCCGTGGCCTTTCTGTGCTTCGGCGCGCTGGTGATGTTCGGCACCGGTGAGGAGTTCGCTGCCAGCGGTCTGGCCTTCGCCGGTCAACTCACCCAGATGTATGTCGCCACCCTGGGGCAGTGGACTCGCTGGATCATCGCCCTGGTGGCATTCATCACGATGTTCTCCACCACGTTGACCGTTTGCGACGGCTACACGCGAACCCTGGTCGGCTGCGGGCGTCTGCTCGGGTCCGGTGAGCAGTGGGAGGAGACCAATGCCGCGTCCGGGAGGGGCGGCTACCTCGTGCTCATGGTCGGCCTGATGATCGCCGCCTGGATGATCATCGCCTGGTGGCTCAGCGGTCTGAAGACCTTGCTCGATGTGGCCACCATCACTGCATTCCTCACCGCACCGGTGGTGGCGTGGCTGAATTTCGCCGTGGTCCGTCACGATCCCGTTCCCCTGGCCGACCGTCCGGGACGCCGTCTCCAGATCATGGCCTGGGCGGGGCTGGTTTTCCTGGTGGGATTCGGCCTGGTCTTTCTGGTCTCGCGGCTCCTGCCGGGGTAGAATCAGGTCCACCGTTTTTGCCAAGGAGACTGCATGAACTCGCCCCTGCTCGGCCTGATCCTCTACCTCATTCTCATCGCCGCCGTCGCTGTCTGGACCTGGGGCCGGAACCGATCCAAGGAAGACTTCATCCTGGGTGGCCGCCGCCTGGGCGGCTGGGTCATCGCCTTCAGCGAGCGCACAGCCGGCGAGTCGAGCTGGCTCATCCTCGGACT